>Ga0207076_1041_pt1 | contig 20797 bp, 16 predicted proteins | sample Alteio_BWMinHeat_62_FD_153568 | JGI IMG/M metagenome (GOLD analysis project Ga0207076, IMG submission 153568) | Enriched cells from forest soil in Barre Woods Harvard Forest LTER site, Petersham, Massachusetts, United States -... | ecosystem: Environmental > Terrestrial > Soil > Temperate forest >... | reverse complement strand
CATCGCCGAAGGTGCGCCATCCCTGCCGGCTGAAAATCCGCTCGGTCTTTTGCGCATCATTCCAATATTCGAATTTGGCGTGGGTCTCATTCGAGGTATAGGAGGCGGAGGCGTACAAGGTCGTGCGCTTGGACAGAAAATAAGTGTAGCCGAGCGAGGTTGAATTGGAGTCTTCCAGGCTCTGGTTGCGATTGTTTGAACGGATATAGTCGATCATGAACGCGCTGGCGCCGAAGGGCAACGTTGCACCCAGCATCGAGGTCCGCGTGCTATGCGGCGCAGCCAGAGTACCCGCCTGGAAACCTTGGTCAAACCGGGCCCAAGCCGTCGCGGCGTGCAACTTCACAACGCCGAAATTATAGGTTCCGGCGAGGTAGGTGGCGTGCGAGCCGGCGTCTGCCGCATTGGTAGAATTGTGGTACACCAGCGTGGCATACAGCGGGCCCTTGCCGTAGTTAAATGAGGCACCGTATTCGCGGTTCGCGGCGTTGTCGCCGGCAACCTCGCCAAAGCCATACGATATTTCGCTGGAAAAGCCATTGATATTGGGCGACCGGTATTGCACGGTATTGTTCATCCAGGCGTTATACACCGGAAAAAAACGGGCCCCATTGCCCGCCATGCCCACCTCAAACGGGTCGGTACGCGCCAGGCCTATGAAGATCGGCGAGTACTGGCGTCCCATGCGCACCGCGCCAAAGCCGCCGGTCACGGCCACGAAGGCAGAGCGCCCGAATATGCGGCCACCTTGCCCGAGTGTGCCGTCATCTGGATTCAATCCACCTTCGAGTACAAATTCAGCGGCTAAACCGCCGCCCAGATCTTCCGTGCCTTTGAAGCCCAGACGGCTGCCCCAGAAGGCCGAGTTGGCGCCGGAGTCCATGCGCAGCACGTTGTCGTTGCCTTTTTTCTCATAGGCGACGGCGAGGTCAACCACGCCGTAGATGGTGAGCGACGACTGCGCCAAGGCGGCGCCTGCCGGTAACCCGGCAGCAGCGGCAATGCACAGCAAGTTTAAACAAGAGCGATATGTTCGTTTCATAGAAATTCCATTCAATTTGATAAACAATGGTGTCTTTTTACAACGCACCCTGACCAGTTGCTTCGCCCCAGACGCGCCTTTGAGCAAGGCTGCGACGCACGGCGCATCACGGTTTCCCGCAACGCTGGACAGAAAATAGGCGGCACAACGACTTCACACTTCCCTACGAACTCGAGATCGACGCTTGAGCCCTGAGTGAAGTGTCCAAACTAAAATTGAATCGGCTTCCGCATATTTTTCATATTTTGAAAACACGACTCCTCCCCCTCCCAGAAAACCTTGATAGGTTTCACTGTTTCTTATTCCCGCTTGTGACGGATTATTCGAACTACATCGACGGCGCAGCCTGTGATGGGCGGCAGCGGGCCAGGAATCCTGGGCGTGCCGCTCTATCAACTCCCCTCACTGGCCGACTGCCTGGCATTCAACCACTGCGGTTTCGCCAGGTGGCAGGCGACTAGCGTATGCTCGACCCTGCGCATCTCCGGCCGCTCCTCCGCGCAACGCGCTACCGCATGGCGGCAGCGTGGCTGAAATGCGCAACCGCGGGATGGATTGCTGGAACTTGACACCTCTCCCAGCGGCGCTTGCCGGGCCTTGCCCGACATCTCCAGGTCCGGTACCGCCTCCAGCAGCATCTGGGTATACGGATGCAGCGGCGCGCAGAAGATGCTGTCCTTGTCCGCCATCTCCACGCTGCGCCCCATGTACATCACGGCGACCTCATCGGCGACATACGAGACCACGGCCAAATTGTGTGAAATGAACAGATAGGTCAGGCCGTGGTTTTTTTGCAGGTCCTTCATCAAGTTCAAGATCTGGGCCTGCACCGAAACATCCAGCGCGGAGGTCGGCTCATCGCACACCAAAAAATCGGGCTGGGTAGCCAACGCGCGCGCTATCGAGATCCTTTGCCTTTGGCCGCCGGAAAACTGGTGCGGATATTTGTTCAGATCCGCCGTCGACAGGCCTACGGTGGCGATCAGTTCTGCCACGCGTTTTTCGATTTCCGCCTCCCCCTGGACTAATTGGTGCTCCAGCATCGGTTCCGCAATAATTCGCTTTATGCGCCACCGGGGATTCAGGCTGGCGTACGGATCTTGAAATATCATCTGTATCTTTTGCCGCAAAGCTTTCCCAGCTTTGGTCTTGACCACGCCGATATCCTGTCCGAACACGCGGATCTCGCCATGCGTCGCCTGATGCAAGCCCACCAGCAGGCGCGCCACCGTCGACTTTCCGCAGCCCGACTCGCCGACCAGCGCCAGGGTCTTGCCGCGCTCTATGGAAAAACTGACGTCGTCGACCGCACGCATGACTTGCTTGGGCGCCCCCTCCAGCAGCCGGTTGAGCCATGGTCGCGAGGTATCGAAATATTTTGCGAGACCGCTTACCGCCACCGCGCGGCTGCCCATATCCATCTCTGTTTTCATGCCGCTACCTGCTCTTCCTTGACGGACCAGCAGGCGACCTTCGACAGGCCTGCTGTGAAAGTTTCCGGGCGTTCGCGCAAGCAGCGCTCATGCACCTGCCGGCAGCGCGGATGAAACGCGCAGCCGGACGGTATGCTGCCCAGCCGCGGCATCGCACCATCGATCTGCTGCAGGCGCTCGGCCGTGCCGCTGAGCTTGGGAATCGAATTCATCAAGCCTATGGTATAGGGATGGCGCGGATGGTGGATCACCTCGCGCGTCGGCCCCGTCTCGACGATGCGCCCGGCGTACATGACGACGACGCGGTCGGCGACCTCGGCAATCACACCCATATCGTGCGTCACCAGCATCACGGCGCTGCCGTGGCGGGCGCCCAATTGCTTTAGCAGCAGCATGATCTGCGCCTGGATCGAGACATCGAGCGCGGTAGTCGGCTCGTCCGCAATGATCAACTTGGGATTGGCCGCGATAGCGAGTGCAATTACCACCCGCTGCCGCATGCCGCCCGAAAGCTGGTGCGGATAGGCATAGAAGCGCTCTGCGGCGCCGGGGATCCCGGTTTCCTGCAGTAATTCGACCGCGCGCACGCGCGCGTCGTCCACGTTCAGGTCGAGATGGGCCTGTATGGTCTCCACCAACTGCTGCCCTATGGAATACAGCGGATCCAGGGCGGTCAGCGGATCCTGAAAAATGGCGCCGATTTCCCGCCCGCGCAGACGGTTCATCTCCTCAGCGGGCAAGTTGTCGATGCGGCGCCCGTCAAACAGGATTTGACCGGCGGAGACATACCCCGGCGCTTGCAACAGGCCGATGACCGCCGCGCTAGTCAGCGACTTTCCGGCGCCGGATTCCCCAACAATGCCCAGTACTTCACCGGCCTCGATAGAGAGTGAAATATCATCAAGCGCTTTCAAATTTCCGCGACGGTTTTTGAATTCGACACTGAGGTTACGAACGTCAAGCAGAGCCATGGAGTCTCTCTTACTGTAATTTTGGATTGAAAAAATCGCGCAACCAGTCGCCGAGCAAATTCACGGCCAGGATCAGCGCCACCAGCACCAGGCCAGGGAAGACGAAGATCCACCATTCCCCGGAAAACAGGAATTTATTGCCGGTACTGATCAGCGTTCCCAGCGATGGCGACGAGGGCGGCATGCCCATCCCCAAAAACGACAAGGTGGCCTCGATCATGACGGCCGAGCCGATATGCAGAGTCGCCAGCACGAACACGGTTCCGGTCACGTTCGGCAGCACATGGGTCAGCATGACTTTGAACGGATGCACGCCGATGACGTGCGCCGCTTGCACATACTCCTTGTTTTTTTCAAGCAAGGTCAGGCCACGGACCACCCTGGCGTAGGTCACCCATCCCGACAGCGAGATCGCCAGTATCACCACGAGATAGGAAATATTCTCATGCATGACTTTCGCCAGGACCGTACGCGCGACACCATCGATCAGGAGCGCAATCAGGATAGATGGGAAGGACAGTTGCACATCGGCTAGGCCCATGATCAAGGCGTCCACTTTTCCGCCCAAGTAACCCGATACCAGGCCGAGTGAAATGCCAATTGCCATCGACAGCAGCACCGAAATCACACCGACGATCAAGGAGATGCGAGTGCCGTACAGGATGGCCGAAAAGACATCGCGTCCCTGGTCATCGGTCCCCAGAAAATAGGAGGCCTGGCCGCCATCCATCCAGGCCGGCGGCAGCAGGGAATCCGACAAATTCAGAGCGCCGAGATTGGACGGCTCGTGCGGCGCCAGCCACGGCGCCAGGAAAGCGAGCAGGCAACCGAGCACGAGCACGGCGAGCGCCGCGAGCGTCAAGCGCGAAGCGCGCAAGCTGTATGCCATGTCGCTGTCCCAGAGTTTTCCTATTTTTTCGCCTACGCCCATCATGTCCCGCTCCAATTCATGTCATGCCCGCCAAAACGCCTGGTATAAAAATAATTTTCCGGAAAAAAAGTGTTCTTTCTCGCTATCCGGCATGCCTACTTGATGCGCAGCCGGGGATCGACCAGGCGGCAAAGCGCGTCGGAGATCAGATTGATCGCGACAAATACCAGTCCGACAAAACACAGGTAGGCCGCCATGACGGGAATATCTGAAAAATTGACCGCCTGTATGAACAGCAAACCAAGGCCGGGCCATTGAAATACGGTTTCGGTGATGATAGAGAATGCGATGATGGAGCCAAGCTGTAACGCCGAAATCGTGATCACTGGAATCAGGGTATTCTTCAAGCCGTGGGTAAAATAAATTTGACGGCGGGACAGGCCGCGCGCCCGGGAAAATTTAATATAGTCCGTGCGCAGCACCTCCAGCATTTCCGCGCGCACCAGCCGCATGATCAGGGTCAGCGGAAACAAGGCCAGGGTAATGGCTGGGAGTATCAAATGCTGCCAGCCGCTGGCGCTGAACAGGCCGCTCGACCACCATCCCCAAGCAATGGTGTCGCCGCGCCCGTAGGAGGGAAGCCAGCCTAGCCACACGGAGAACACCAGGATCAACAGTATGCCGATCAAAAACGTCGGCAGCGAGACGCCGGCCAGCGCCACAGTGAGGAAGGCCTTGGACAAGCCCGATTTCGGCTTCACGGCAGTATAGACGCCCAGAGGAATCCCGATCAGCAAAGCCAGCAAGGAGGCGACCAGGCTGAGCTCTATCGTGGCGGAAAAGCGCTCCTTGATCAGCGCCGAGACCTGTCGCCCCTGACGTAGCGACAGCCCGAATTCACCTTGCACCGCGTTGCCGACAAATTTTCCGAATTGGACCACAATTGGCTGGTCCAGGCCCAGATTTTTACGCAAGAGCGCGCGTTCCGCGTCGCTCGCATCGCTACCCAGCATATTGTTGACGGGGTCGCCCACGTATTGAAACAGCAGGAAGCCCAGAAATGCCACGGTCAGCATGACGAGCGTGGCTTGTAGCAGTCGGCGCGCAAAAAAAGCAATCATTTTTTTCCAGAAAATGGTTAGGGGGCCTGCGTATCAGGCGGACTTTTCGGCAGCCAGGTATTTATCCCGCAAGAAGCGCTTATACAGCTTGCCCGTATCGTGACGCGGCAGTTTTTCTTCAAAATCCAGCGAGCGGGGAGACTTGAGCGATCCTATCGTCTTGCGGCAAAATTCAATCAATTCCTGCGCCAGCGCCGGCGCCGCATGCGCGAACTCGACCAGCTCGACCACCGCTTTGACTTCTTCGCCGAACTCCTCGTTGGGAATCCCGAATACCGCGGCGTCGGCGACCGCCGGGTGGCTCAGCAAGGCATTTTCAATTTCCTGGGGATAAATATTGACGCCCCCGGAGACGATCGTGAAACTTTTTCGGTCGGTAATATAGAGATAGCCTTCGGCATCCAGGTGGCCGATATCGCCAAACGTCTGCAAGCCGCCGGGGCCTGTTGCCTCGCGCGTCTTGGCTGGATCATTCAGATACTCAAAGGCATGGCTGTTGGCAAAATAGATATGCCCGGTCTCACCGCACGCGAGCTCCTGACCAAGCGCATCCAGGATGACAATTTTTCCCGACTTTGATTTCCCGACCGAGCCCTGATGCGCCAGCCACTCGTGGGAAGAAATTGTGCATACGCCTACGCTTTCCGTGCCGGCGTAGTACTCTTCCAGGATCGGGCCCCACCAATCGATCATCGCCTGTTTCAGCGGAATCGCACACGGCGCAGCGCCGTGGCTCGCAAAGGCATGCGAGGACAGGTCATAGCGCATTCTGCTTGATTCGGGTAGGCGCAGCAGCCGGTAAAACATGGTCGGCACCCATTGACTATGCGTGACCCGGTACTGTTCCATGTATTGCAATGCCGACTCGGCGTCGAAACGCTGCATCACGATACAGGTGGCGCCGTAGCTGAGCGCCACCGACAATTGCCGGTAAGGGGCCGCATGGTACAGCGGCGCGGTGGACAGATACACCCTATCGGCAACGTTTTTGTCACCTGCAACCAATGCCGCATTGAAGCGGTTTGCCTGATCGAAGGCGCCCGCAGGCCGCGTTTTTTTGACCCCCTTGGGCCGCCCGGTCGTGCCAGAGGAGTACATCATTTCCTGGCCGCAAGCGGGATCGGCTATCGGCGTCGCGGCTTGCTGCGCGATCGCACGCTCCCACGAGTTCTCGCTGGCCGGCGCCTGCCCGGCCACATACACGTCGCGCAGCTGCGGACAGGCGGCGCGCAACTCCTGCGCCAGGCCGGCCAGCGTGGCGCTGAGGACCAGCAGCTTGGCGCCGCAATCATTCACGATGTAGGCGAGCTCCGGCGCGCTGAGGCGGGTGGAGACGACGGTAAAAATCAAGCCGGCGCGCTGCGCGGCCCATACGGCCTCCAGATAGGCCTGCTGGTTGCCTAGGCAGAGCGCGACGGTGTCGCCGGTATTCAGCCCCGCCGAGCGGAAGAAGTGGGCGCCCTGGTTGGCGCTGCTCTCGAGCTCGGCATAGGTCAGGCTTTCGCCGCTGGGGACAAAGCGTGCCGCGACCTTGTCGGGCGTGCGTATGGCAAAGTGGGACGGATGCATGACGGCTATTTCCCGGTAAAGGTGGCTTTTCTCTTTTGCTGCAGGCTGGCGATGCCCTCTTTGAAGTCTTGGCTATTCTTCATCGCCGCGAGCTCCGCTTCCGAGCGGTACGCCTCAATCGCAGGATTGGGCGGCAAGATCTTATTCGCCAGGCTGCGTAGGCGTGCAATCACCAGTGGCGCATTGTCGGCTAAGGTGCGGGCATATTCGAGCGCCGCCTTGAGTTGCTCGCCGTCGGCAACCACCTTGTTCACCAAACCAACTTCATAAGCGCGTTGCGCGCCGATCACTTCACCCAGCAGTATCATTTCCATGGCCACCTTATGCGGAATCCGCGACACCATTCCGGCGATCATGCCCATGGCGACGCCGAGCTTGGCTTCCGGATATTTGAATTTGGTCGATGCGCTGGCAACGCAGAGGTCGCACATCTGTATCAATGAGATCGACGCCCCCAGGCACCAGCCATTCACCGCTGCTACCAGCGGCTTGCTGGACGGCGCGCCGGCCCCCGGGATGCACAGGCCTACGTCCTTGGGAAAGTCGTACAGGTCTGCTCCCATAGTAAAATTGTCGCCGTTTGCACAAATGACGCCGACCCGCGCCTCGCCCTCGGCGAGCCGGCACAGCGCCTGATGCAGCAGCTGCGCGACTTCCTCGCTCCAAAGATTCTTGGGCGGGCGATTGAGCGTAATGATGGCGACGTGACCGTCTTCCTCATACAGAACTGGCAAATCCGGCATGCTGCGCTTTCAAAAAAACTATATGTATAAAATAGGACTTACGCAGAATTATCTTAGGCGGGGGAATTCAGGTTCACCATGTCACTCCCGCGAAAGCGGGAATCCATTTTTTACCGGAGTCGACAATGGGTTCCCGCCTTCGCAAGGACGATGCTGTGATACTTGCGGCGCCTCATATTTTCGTAAGCCTTGCAGAAAATTTTTTAGGGCTGATTCCAGATCAGGATTTGTATGAACTCCTGGCCTGGAATCGTGCAAGAGCTACTTCACCACGACCCACTTAAGGTTGATGCTGCCGTCCGCCGGTTGTATCATCTGGACCTTCTTTTTCATCGCCCAGGACACCGCTTGCTGATGCAGCGGGATATACAGCATCTCGTCGTTGGCCACTTTGAATGCCTGATGGATCAGGCCATTGCGCACTCCGGCATTGGTCTCGACGCCGATTTTGGCCGTCAAATCGTCTATCTGCTTGTTCGAGACGGTGTAGTTGAACGAACCTTGGCCATTGGCGCCGGCCGTGGCATACGAGACATTCAACACCTGAAAGGCATCCTGGCTGTCGGGATAGTCGCCCATGATGTACATGGAGTACTTGCCGCCCATGATGCGCGATATCCACAAGGTCTTGGACTCGATGATGACGTTCAGCTTGATCTTGACCTTGGCCAGCATGGCCGACACCGCCTGGCAAATCGCATCGTCGTTGATGTAGTGGTTGCTGGGGCAGGCCAGCGTCATTTCAAAGCCGTCGGCATAGCCCGCTTCCGCCAGCAGGCGTTTGGCGGCGGCCGGATCGTAGGGAGGGCGCTTGTTCAGGTCGGCGGGATAGCCGTTAACCGCCGGTGCAAACACCAGGTTGCTCGGCGTGGCGCTGCCGCGCATGATTTTTTTCTGGATGGTATCGATGTCGATCGCCCGAAAGATGGCTTGCCGAACACGTTTGTCCTTGAGCGGATTTTTCCCGGCAACGCTGGAGAGCGGCAAGGCCTCCCTCAGCTGATCCATCGCCAGATAGACGGTCGTCAGGCTTGGGCTCTCGATATACTTCAGTTCTTTATCAGCCTTGATCCGCGCAATGTCCTGCAAGGACACCGGCGCCACCATGTCGACGTCGCCCGAAATCAGGGCCGCGACGCGGGTTGCCGAGTTTTCTATCGGAGTCAGCTTGACCTCGGTCAAATTATGCAGCGGCTTGTCCCACCATTTCAGGTTGGGTGTGAATTCGGTCGCCACGTCGGGCCGGCGGCTCTTCAGCATGAAGGGGCCAGTGCCGTTGGCTTGCAGCGTCGCCGCGTTTTCTTTCTTGTTTTTCAAATCGACAGCCTCGGTCGCGCCGTTCTTTTCGCTCCACACCTTGCTCATGATGAACCAGTGGGTGAGCGAGTCCGGCAAGGTCAGCGTCGGGGTATAGGTGATGAAATCGACCGTATACTCGTCTACCTTCTTGACCTCTTTCACCTTCGCCAGCACCGACTTCAGTTGCGAGCCCTCGCTGCGAACCCGTGCCACCGAAAACAACACGTCATCCGCGGTAAACGGCGAACCATCGTGGAAGACGACATTTTTGCGCAGGTTGAAGCGCCACACGGTCGGCGCCGGGTTGCTCCAGCTGGTGGCCAGCGCAGGCGCCAGTTCCAATTTCTGGCCACGCCCGACCAAGGGCTCATAGATATTGCCCAGGATGCTGAGCGTAAAACTGCCATTCAGCGCATAAGGGTCCATCGACACCACTTCGGCATTCGTTGCGAAGTTGAAAGGTGCTGCCGCCACGCTGGCTGCCAGGCAGAAACCGGCACTAGCGAGCGCAAGAGCCGTTATTTTTTTCCTAAAATTCATGTCATTCCTCCGTTATTATTTTGGAGTTCCCATCTGTCGCGCTGTGCGTGAGGAACTCTCATCTAGTTTTTTTATTGGTACTCGACCGGCAAACCTCACATCGAAGCGTTCGCCCGAATAGTGAGACCAGATGTCTTGAGCAGACTATTTCATACTGTCGTGGCACAGTCCAATGACTAGTCATCGCGTATTAATGAGCGTTTAGCATAAATAGATGCGGACCAATGCTTGCGCAATTGATAGTGTTGTCATATTCATTAAAATTGATGACGTAACAGCATTAAATGGGCTCATTAAATCGGTGATATAAAGTGTGCAATTCTCCGATATCATCGAGACATTGAAAAAAGGAAATGCCGGTGCCATTCAAAATGGAGCCCTCTCAAGCGGCCAAAGGGGAATTGGCTTCGAATGGCGAATAAATCCCTGTCATGCTGTCATCCCAGGAGAAACAATATGCACAATGCGCAACCCCAGTTGGTCAACGTCAAATTAGACAAACTCCACCCCACGCAAATTACCGTTGGCAAAATGGAGGTTTCCTTAAAACGCAAGCAATGGGCAGCGCTGGGAAAGAAAGCCAGAACCGCGGCGCTGACCGATCACTGGTTCCCGGCTATTGCAGGCCCGGAACAACGCCACTACATTGTTGACCATCATCACTTTGGCCTGGCGCTGCTGGAGGAAAACGTTAAATCGGTCAGCGTGATGGTGCTCAAGGACCTCTCATGGCTGGAGGTGTCCAAATTTTGGCGCGTGATGGATCATCACCAGTGGGTGCATCCATACGATAGCCAGGGAGTCCGATGCGAATTTGAGTCGCTCCCCAAGCATCTGCAGCAGTTACACGACGATCCTTTTCGCAGCCTGGCTGGTGAACTGCGTCGCGCCGGTGGGTTCGCCAAAGACGTCACGCCTTTCAGTGAGTTCCTGTGGGCCGATTTTTTCCGAGCTCACATTAATGCCGGCTTAATCGAGCAAGACTTTCCGAAGGCACTTCGTAGCGCCAAAAAATTAGCCTTTACTCAGGAAGCACGCTATTTGCCCGGCTGGTGTGGCGTTATTGAGGCAACCTGATGCCTCAACTACAAAATCCCGCCGTCCCACCCCCAGCAGAGCAATTTTCAAGCATCAACATCGTCGCCGGTTTGTCGCTGGCAGGTCTATTGCTCCCGGAGGCTGTCGCCTATTCCAGCATCGCCAACCTGCCGCCGCAGGCTGGAGTGATAGCCTTGTTTGCCGGCCTGATTTGTTATGGGGTATTGGGGACCAGCAGGTTTGCCGTCGTGTCTGCCACATCCTCCTCTGCTGCGGTGCTGGCAGCGGCATGCCTGACAATGGCAGGCGGAAATCTGCCATTGCGATCTGCGGTGGCGATAGGGCTGGTCATGTTGACGGGCTTGCTTTTCGCATGTGCCAGCCTCGCGCGCATGGGCAGTTTGTCGGACTTTATTGCAAAACCCGTTTTGCGCGGATTTGCGTTCGGCCTCGCCATCGTCATAATTTTGAAACAAGCCGCAGGCATTGTTGGTGTACACCCTCATCACAGCGATCTGCTTCGTTTCGTCGGCGAGCTGCTTGGCCATATACAGGAGTGGAACTGGGCAGCCGCAAGCGTAGCAGCCATCGCGCTGGCCTTACTGTTTATTGCTGCCAAAATTCCCCGCTTACCCGCAGGATTGCTGGTCATCATCATTGGTATCGCCGCCGGCAAATGGCTGAATCTGGCGCAATACGGCATAGGCCTGGTTGGCGCCATCCCTTTGCAACTGGAATCACCGACGATGCCGGCGCTAAGCTATCCTGAATGGTTGCGGCTAGGCGAGCTTAGCGTTGCGATGGTCATGATTCTCTATGCAGAGTCATATAGTTCGATCCGCAGCTTTGCCATGAAACATGGCGACGCGGTTTCGCCAAACCGGGACATGCTTGCACTTGGGGTGGCTAATCTGCTCTCAGGACTCTTTCACGGGCTGCCGGTAGGGGCTGGATATTCTGCGACTTCGGCAAACGAAGCAGCGGGCGCCTCTTCCCGCCTGGCGGGATGGATCGCTGCCGGCACCTTGCTCGTGGTCGTACTGACCATGCTGCCGGCAGTCGCTTTGACACCAGAGCCTGTACTCGCTGCGATCGTTATTCATGCTGTCAGCCATACTTTACGCCCATCGATATTTCGCCCCTATTTCACTTGGCGACGCGACAGGCTGGTCATTGTAGCCGCGGTCGCCGCCGTGCTTGTTTTGGGCATATTGGATGGACTGTTAGCGGCAATTGCGGTCAGCCTGCTGATGTTGCTGCGCAGATTGGCGGAATCATCGGTAACGATACTCGCAAGGCTCGGCGACGGCCACGATTTCGTCGGAATGGCGAGCCATCCAACAGCGCAAGCCATCCCCGGCATGTTGATTCTGCGCCCAGATACCGGCCTGTTCTTCGCCAATGCGGAACGGATACTGGCGCAGGCCGGCAATTATATTGCTGTCGCGGGCCCCGAAATCGAAATAGTGATTCTTAGTCTGGAAGAATCACCCGATCTGGACAGTTCAAGTGTGGAAGCACTGCGCGATTTCTACATCGCACTGGCCGGCAAACAAAAACGCCTGCTGTTTGCCCGCCTGAAGACGTCCGCACAGCAAGTGCTGAGTATGGCCGATATTCCAGGGCTGGCAGCGGATGCCTTGTCGGATCTAAGTGTGGACGATACGGTTAGAATTGCATCGGCAAAGCGATGAATTGAAAAACAATTTGAATATTGCCTAAGTGCATCGTCAAGGAAGCTATACTGCGGCACTTCTTGATGCGGCGTCCAGGCAAGCCTGCGAAGCTTGCCGGGTGTTTTGCAGAAATATTTGCCACTAAAAAATAAAGCGAGCCCGCATCCGGGTTTTGTGTTGTTTTTAACGAAATTTAAGGATTATTTAAGTTTTCCTGCTGGAGAATCGGCAAGCTGTAAGAAATTTTGGCAGGTATGCGTTTTGTTTTTGACAGGCATGTCAACAGACTCAATAACAAGAGCGTTATTGTGAAACAGGATGCAATTTTGATCCTTTGTATGTAAATCACCTTAGTGAGGTAATTATGAAATCATGCATCCGCTTACTACTCGTCGCTGCCGGCCTGCTTATCGGCGCATCCGGATTTGCCCAGGGCACAGCCGCATCTGCGCCTTCCGCATCCGCACCTGCCGCTTCGGCCGCCAGCATGAAGGCCAGCGCTTCCAGCAAAGCCATGGCAAAGCCAGCCGCTTCCATGCCGGCAAAACCAGCTGCTTCCATGCCGACAACTGCCGCAGCGGGCGGCGGCGATGGCAAGGTATGGGTTAATGACAAATCCAAGACATATCACTGCGAAGGCAGCAAATACTACGGAAAAACTAAGGCCGGCGAATACATGACCGAAGCCGACGCAAAAGCCAAGGGCAATCACGCCGACCACGGCAAGGCTTGCACTAAATAAGCCTCGCTTAGATCGGCCAGAAAACTGAAATCGCCCTGGCTAGTCCAGGGCTTTTTTTTATTCATGGGGCCTGGCCTTGCTGGTCAAGTAACTCCAACTGCCGGGGAAACAGCCAAGTTGCACAATCACGCATCGGACCTCATCAGGAGTCCGAATTACACGCGTTCAATAATCAATGCAATAGTAAGTCATTGGGTAATCTGCCCATCTTTAACAGGAGTTAAAAGCAGATGTTAATCTGCAAGGGCCAATTTCTGTTTTGGAGTTATCCGTCCCATGGCCATATTCGGCCGTTCGTGATTGTACGTCCAAAGCCAGCGCATAGCGAATTCTTGTATTTCATCTACGCTGGCAAACAAGTGGCGCCAACCAATCATACCGCACGGTATGGTTGTAGCGTTCTACGTAAGCGTTCTTTTGCGGCTTGCCAGGCTGGATGTATTGAATCTGGATGCCTCGGGCTACCGCTCACGTATTCTGGCCCGTTGTTGCACCGCGTGGCTGTCGGCTCGCCTAGCCAAATCACCAAATCCAGCGCGGATCACCCTTGCCGTCGGTAGTGAGAAGCCAACCTCGACGCTTAAGCGTTAGCGGTCATAGTCGTCTATCACGTTGAAAAAACGGATGCGGCGGCCTTCACCCACCCACAGCATCTGGCGCGAATCGGCATCGAGTACAACCATCGCGTAACGGTGTCCCTTGAACAGGGCGAATTCACCCATCACGAGTCTGGTCGGCTGCGCTTCTCTTCGTTCGCTGTGATCAACGTACGGCGGGACTTGCTCCCGCAAGTGTGCACCCATGCTGGGCGCACAAAATAAAGTTCCGGCTTTGCCGGGGATACCTGCTTAGTCGATTTTTGCTTTGGCGCGCAGACCAGCGATCATCTTATTGACCATTTGCTCTTGCGCTGCCCTCACCAGCAGCGGTTTCATCTCATCGAACGAGGGAATATTCAGCGGACGCGTGTCTTCAAGTTTGATGACATGGTAACCGTAATCGGTCTTGACTGGCGTCTCGGTAAATGTGCCTTTGTTCATGCGGGTAAGTGCGTCGCCAAACGGTTTCACGAACTTGCTAGGGCTGGACCAGCCAAGATCGCCGCCGTTGAACTTGCTCCCGCTGTCAATCGATTCCGCAGCCAGTTCGTCAAATTTGGCGCCTTTCTTGAGTTTTGCAATAACGGTTATTGCGTCTGCTTCATTCTTAACCAGGATGTGGCGGACCTTGTACTCTTTACCACCGCCCTTGGCCTTCATCGCGTCGTACTGTGATTTCAACTGAGCATCGGTGACCGGGCTCTTGTTGATGAAATCTTGTAAGTAGGCACGAACTACAATTATCTGTTTTGCTGCCTCAGCTTGGGCCATGATCTTCTGCTTTGCCGCTTCAGCTTCGGTGGCAATCTCCGGTTTCTTATCAAGGCCGATCTTCCTGGCCTCCTGGAACACCAACTCACGACGAATCATTTCTTCGCGGACGTTGTCTTTCAATTCCGGGGTATCACTCATGCCACGAGCTTTCCATTGGGCCATGTACAAATCTGCAGCTTCTTGCGAAACCGCGCTGCCGTTAATCGTGACAAATGGCTTGCCGGCGGCCAAGGCGGGCACCGACATGATCGTGCCAATAAGAACTACAATTGCAAATTTCGAGAGCTTCTGCATGAATCCATTCCTTTATGCGGGTATAAGGTTCGACATGGGGAAAATCGGTGTCACAAGATAAAACCAGGCAGTGACGAAACCCTTTTGGAGAAAGCGGCTGAATGCATAATCTATTCAGTGTCTAGGGAGCTAAATCGAACTCCTGCCATATTGAAATGGACGCCATGGTTTGAAGACTCATGGCGTCCAGCGATAAAAAAAGCGGTGTCGAGATCAGAGATTTCGCTGATCCCGACAAGGCTAAGTCAATGCCATTAGCGACTGAACGTTCCAACCGTCGTCAGGTTGCCCGACGAATTTCCGACATAGACCGTATACGTTCCAGTGGGATTGATAAATTTCTGGGCGGTTTTGTCCCAAATGCCCAGAGGATGGCTGCTCGAATCAGGATCGATAGTGAGCGTAACATTTGTCGAAGCTCCCTTGGCTACCGAAACTTTCTGAAATGCAACTAACCGCTTTGGTGGTTGGGGAGAAAAATCGGCCGATGGTACCCCGAGATAGACCTGCACGACCTCGGCACCATCCACTGAGCCTGTGTTCGCCACCGTGGCGCTAACTAAGTATTTAGTATTCGCGCCTGTCGGTGTTGTAATAGTGGGCCCTGTGATATTGAACGTCGTGTAGGACAGGCCGTAACCGAAGGGAAACGCCGGCGTGATGTTCTTGGCGTTATACCAGCGATAGCCGATGTTCAACTTCTCTTCGTAGATGACCGTGGGAACACTGCTATTGATCGTCCCCGGGAACATGTTCACACTGGCTTGTCCCATGAACGAAGAACCGGCCAATGGGAAGGTCACTGGCAGCTTGCCACTCGGATTCTTCACGCCGAACAGCAGATTCGCCGTGATGTTGCCGTCTTCCTGACCGGGGAACCATACTTCGAGAATGGCCGGAGCGGTGGCGCCCACGAGTGAAGCAGGTAGGGTCACTCCTGCGTTGTCCTTGAGAACCAGGGCCGTCTTGGCAGTCATCGACTTGGCCGTGGTCGAAGTAGCAGCCATTATGCCCGTGATCATTGCGGTCGTTTGGCTGTTGCCCGACGCGTTCGTGCCACCGACAAAGGAAGTACCACTTGGTAACGCCACGTACCAGTCGAGGGTATCGCCCATAGACGCTATGGAGGTCAGGTTGCTATCCGTAAAGGTCGCCCGGTCTGCCCCTTCTTCGGCAATGGTACCTGCCACGATGATCACGGCATCGGCCGCCGCAGCAGCAGCTACTGCGCCTGCATAAGTGGTCGCGGTGCCATCGATCGTGGCGCTTGCATTGGCGTCGTCAATCAGAATCAGCTTTACTTTCGCCGTGGTATTGCCCAGTGAACTGAGCACATTTTTCACGCCTTGCGCCGGCGTCACGGTGTAAGTTGCCAGCACGTCGGAACTTGCGGCACCGGTCCCGGCGGCCCCCATTGCGCGGCCAAGGACCGAGCCCCCTGCAACTGCCTGCTGCGCGAAAATCTGCGTCGCTTTACCGACCACTACAACGTTTTGAACGGTCTTCGCAAAGGGCAAGACGCCGTTGTTTTGCAACAAGACGGCCGATTGAGTACCAATCGAGAGGGCATGCACACCGCCGGCGGCAAAATCGATAGACGTCGGAACAACCGGCCGATCAAAAATGCCCATCCGGAACATTTGCGTATAGCGCCGCGTCAGCGCCGTGTCAAGATCGGACACCCTGAGATCACCGGTAGCCAGTGCGGCGTTTAGCTTGTCCACAGTCCAATTAGTCGCGCGATTCATCTCGTGATCCGTCCCGGCAAGCATGGAATTCACCGTCGACTTCATCGCGCCAAAGTCCGTTTGGATATAGCCATCAAAACCCCATTGATTTCGCAGAACGCCAGTCTCCAGATCCTTGTTTTCGCACATCTGGAAACCATTGACGGTGTTGTACGAACACATAAGGGAGGCTGTTTTTCCATCCTTGACCACCATCTCGAACGGCTTCAAATAGAGTTCATGCAAGATCTGGTCGTCGATGATTTCATTGACCGTTGTGCGCTTCGTCTCCTGTTCGTTGGCGACAAAATGCTTGCCCATCGCGATCAAGCCGTTGGCCTGGACGGCCAAGGTTTCGGCCACACCCATCACCCCGGTGAGATACGGGTCCTCGCCGAAATACTCGAAATTGCGGCCAAGTACCGGCAGACGCGCCATATTCATGCCCGGTGCTTCAAATACATGGAGCGCCAGCGCCCTGGCCTCGACGCCAACAACATTGCCGAATTCGGTAGCCACACTTGGATCGAAGGACGCGGCGATCGCCATCGCCGAGGGCAATGCGGTGGCTGATCCAAGGGCAGGGTTATTATCACAATCGTTCTTGCCGATACCGACGGGGCCGTTGGTGATGCGCAGGGTCGGGATGCTGAGTGCTGGGATTCCGATGACATGGCGACCACCAGTACATGTCGGAATTTCAGGGATGGGCCCTGAGGGACTGCCGACGAGTTGCTGCTGCTTCTGCGCAAGCGCCATCGCGGCAACCAATAGCTGCGCCCGCTGTTCAGGTTTGAGTCCCGTGTACATCCAAGGCTGGGCCATGGTAAGGGCGATGTCCATCGCACTTGGAGTAGCAGGGGTGCTGGCGCTGGTGCCGCCGCCGCTACCTCCACAGCCGGCCAACACGGCTGAAGCAATAGCCAATGACATTATTCCAAGTTTATATTTATTCATAACCCTCTCCTCAAGCATTATTTTTTTGTTTTCTGCACAGAGTTGCTGTGCGACTTTATCCGTACTGCGGGGAATCCACATATTTTTCATTTCGGTCTCGCTCCAACGTTGTTGAACAGCACAGCGCCGCGTCCGGTGCCAGATACTGCCCCATAGACGCAACGCATTTGAATCCCGCCCGATATTCCTCGGGCAGGCGTGTTGATTCAAGCCTTATATCCACAGCCGTTTGAGGGCTGGGATCAAGGCCGTGGTTTCTTTTTTTTTATAATCTTTAGAAGCGGCAATAATCAGAACGAATGGCGAATCCCGGCCATCAGCACTGTTTGATTGCGTCCGCCGGATGGAGTGCCGTTTTGGGAATCACCCACCACTGCAACGGCATTGACCTGGCTTCCTTTGCCAGCCGCACCCAGCGTTTTACCATCTGCGGACTGATACGCCTCAAGCAAGTACAACGCTGTGCGCTTTGACAGGGAGTAAGTTTGTTCCAGAGCCAGCTGCTGGTATTTGGCCGGATCGGTGATGCCGTTGGCCGCCTTTTCGCGCGTGTAGCTGTAACCGCCGCTGACAAAGAGTAGCGGTGTCAATTGGTAGGTTGCGAGCAGGCCGCCGGTATTGAAGGTCGCGGTATTGGAAAACAGCGAACCAGCCTTCGGTGCATATTGCACGTTGGACCCATTGACGCCCAGTTCCAATTGACCGATCTTATAACGTGCGCCGCCAGCAATGAACTGCACCGACTCAGCCGACAGATAGCCCTTGTTGATGACTGAGGTCGAGAAACTGCCCGCAGCTGTGGAGCTCCAGCCGGCGCCGAGGTTGGCGCCATTTTTCAGCTTCAGGTAGCCCAGGGCGAATTTCAGGTCATTGACGTCATACTTCAATCCGATACTGAAGGCATTGCCTGTCGACGTCGAGCCGGCTATCTCGCCAAGGCCGTACTGCGCACTCACTTGTGCGCCGCCAAAAACCGGCGACGTATAGGTAAGCGAATTATTGATACGGATCGTGGTGTCAAGTCCGTCGATATCGCCAGGATGGGCGCCGGTGGCGCCGGTCAGGGAACTGGTGGGGCCGACCGGGCCGACGAACAGGTAATATGGGGTGTATTGACGCCCCGCAGTCAGGCTGCCGTAGGCGTTACTGTTGAGACCGACATACGACTGGCGATTGAACAGGGTACTGGCAGATGCCAGGCTGCCGTCGTCGACATTAAAACCGTTTTCCAGAACAAATAGCGCATTCAAGCCGCCGCCCAGATCTTCCGTCCCTCTAAAACCAAGCCGGCTACCGGCTAAATTACCGCTGCGCTGATAAGTATTGGATTTGCCGCCCTGATCGCTTGAATACACGATAGCCGCGTCCACAATCCCGTAAATGGTCACGTTGCTTTGTGCATAGACATCACACGCTGCGCCGACCGACATTGCCATCACTCCGGCCATCATCAAAGTATTTTTCGTCTTCATTTTTTCTCCTGTTTATATATTATCGAATGCTTCATGGAAACTACGGCGCTGCTGGGTAAGGCGTCCGACACACTTTTGATGTGATGCAGGCGCAAGCCTGCCCCTGAGGGTGGTTAAACCAACCACCACTCATCGACAAAGGCGCTGAGTCGGCGCCCGAAGGGGATTGCGGATATATCCGCGATATCTAACTGGCTGAGCCAGGCGGAGTGCTCAAGTGGCTGCCTCCGTCATTTGTTCTGCCAGCTTAATGAGAACCTCGGCCTGATGCGGAATGGGCGCGATGGCCCCGTATCCGGTCGTCGAAATTGCCGCAGCCACGTTGGCATAACGGACTGCGTCCAGCAAACTTTCACCGACAGCGAGGCGGGCAACCAGGCTGCCGTCAAAACAGTCGCCGGCGCCGGTGGCGTCGACAGGTTGTACTGCGAATCCTGGTACATGCCGCGGCAAACCATCATTGTCCTGCCAGATCCATGCACCTTCTGCACCGCATTTGAGTACTACTTTCTTCGCACCGTGCCGAGCGCACCATGCAAATACACTGTCGCGGTTATCGGTATCGGCCAGGATCAACGCTTCGTCGAGGCTGGGCAGGAAGATGTCAATTTGCGGAATAGTGGCTTCAATGGTGGCTTTTGCCCTTGCCAGCGGCCACAGGCGCAAACGCAGATTCGGGTCGTAGGTAACGCATGCGCCGGCAACGCGGGCAGCTTCAATCGCTGCATTCACTGCATCGCAGGCAGTCACGCTGATGGCCTGACTGATGCCGGATACATGTAGGTAGCGCGTATCGCGAAGCGCATCCAGCGGCAAATCGTCAATGCTCATGCGGCTGGCTGCAGACCCTGCGCGCAAGTATTCAAACTGATGGCCATCGGCGCCATGTGTGACGAAATAGACGCCGGTATGTGCATCCGTATCAATCCCGACGCCAGACGTATCTACCCCTTCCGCCTTCCATAAATCGAGAAACATGCGCCCGAAGCGATCGTCTCCGAGCTGCGTACAGTATGCAACGCTTGCCCCTTGCCTCGCTGCGGCAACCGCGAAATTGGCGGTGTCACCGCCAAATCCCTGCCGGTACAGCGCGGTGCCGCTCTCATTGAATTCGATCATCGGTTCGCCCAAGCTGACGATGTCAAAACGTTTGTCAATGCTCATCATCCCATCCTTTATTTTTCAGGCGGCATCGCCGCTTCATGCCTGTCTCATGCTGCGGCGATGCCCCACGTGCTCACGCTTTTTTGGACTCCAAAGAGCTCATAGCCTCAACCACTCCGTACTTGCTGATATTTCCCAGATGCTGAGTCAATGTGAAGACGAACTTCTGATTGCCAGGCAAGTCGTCGCCAAACACTTCACGCACAGCCAGCAAGGCCGCGACTTGCTCCACTGCATCCGGAGAACTGGTCGCCGCAGCGCGCAGCACTCCGGCGAGAGGATCGGAAATCTGATACGCAAGGCCGGATTCGTCCTGGCCGGCCAGGTAGCGAAGCCAACCGGCAACGGCGAAGCAAAGTCGGTTGCAGGACGCACCGGCAAGCAGGCGGTCGCGGATGGTGCCGAGCAAGCGCTGCGGCAACTTCTGTGACCCGTCCATCGCAATCTGCTGCAATTTGTGCTTGAGCGCCGGATTGCGGTAGCGCGCCAGCAATTCTGCGCGATACTCGGCCAGGCCGGGACGTGACAGCGTCGGCTCAATCTCGTCACCCATCATGGCAGCAATAAAACTTGCCAGCCTTGTATCGGCGATGGCTTCATCGACCGTCACGTAGCCAATCACGGCTCCCAGATAAGCGAGGCTGGAATGGGTGCCGTTGAGCATGCGCAGCTTGGCGTTTTCGTAAGGCTCAACCTCCGACACGATGGTCGCTCCGGCATCCTCCCACCGCGGCCGTGGCCCGGCGAACCGGTCCTCGATCACCC
>Ga0207076_1093_pt2 | contig 21041 bp, 27 predicted proteins | sample Alteio_BWMinHeat_62_FD_153568 | JGI IMG/M metagenome (GOLD analysis project Ga0207076, IMG submission 153568) | Enriched cells from forest soil in Barre Woods Harvard Forest LTER site, Petersham, Massachusetts, United States -... | ecosystem: Environmental > Terrestrial > Soil > Temperate forest >... | reverse complement strand
ACCGAACCGGCCTTTTACGACCGGCTGGCCAATATCCTTAAAAACAACGGCTACCTGCCATCGGCAAACCGGTATGCCAGTCTGAATGATACTAAATAATGAAGAACCAAACTAACCCATGGCTTTTTTGGACAGGCATTATATTGCTTGTTGTCCCCGGCTTAATACATGCTTACCTGTTGATGCCTTTCCCCGGCAGCCAGGAGCTGAATGCGATAACGGTATCCTATTACCTGGAAAAGATTGTGTTTCCCCTGCGAATAGTTGGCGGGCTGATGATCATCTGGTACCTGTTTAAATATTTCCCAAAAAACACCAAAACATGGAAGATTGCAAAGGCTTTGGTTTTGCTGATCTGCCTGGGCAGCTTTTACTATACTGATTTTGAGTACAAAGCCTCCACCATGTTCGAGGAGCCGCATACCATTAAATTCGCCAGCGCTGCTGATAACAGGGTGCCCGAAAATTTTGTGGTAATAGGTGTGATGAACAATGGCGTGGCAAAAGCTTACCCGGTTGACTATTTGGGTTATCACCATAAAGTGCAGGACAATGTGGGCCAGCTGCCCGTACTGGTTACCTATTGTACCATGTGCCGCACAGGCCGGGTTTACAGCCCCATCATCAACGGCAAAAGGCAAAACTTCAGGCTGGTAGGTGCAAGGCACTACAATGCTATTATTGAGGATGAAGGCACCAAAACGTGGTGGTACCAGGCAACGGGCCTGGCAGCAGCGGGCGAGCTTAAAGGGCAGCATTTAAAAGAACTGCCTTATGAGCAATCTACCCTGGGCGCATGGTTGACAAAGCACCCAAATTCGTTAATATTACAGTCGGATGCGCTGTTTATAAGCGATTATAACGACCTGAAAAACTACGACCGGGTTCAATATGTTGACCACGATAGTACCATTAAAAACAAAGATACCCTGATCCGCAAAAGCTGGGTACTTAGCGTTATAGTAAATGGCCAGGCAAAAGCATACGATTGGCGCCACTTGTTTAAAAAACGGGTATTAAATGATAAAATAGCCGTAACCCCGGTACTGGTAACAATTGAGCCCGACAGTTTAACCCACCATGCGTTTAACAGCTACGTAAACGGCAAAACCCTGCATTTTAAACCGGATACTGCAGGATGTTTAACCGACCTTGAAACCGCTTCTACCTGGGATTGGGACGGCTTAAGCACAGCAGGAACGCTAAAAGGCACCCAATTAACCAAAATACAGGCCTACCAGGAGTACTGGCACAGCTGGAAACATTTTCACCCGAATACGCTGTTTTGGAAGGAGTAGAATTGACCGAAATAGCTTTTGGGGCAAATTGATTTTAAGACTTGATGGTAATAAGTTTTAACAAATAGTTGTAAAAACGGCAAAGTATTTGCACTTTTGTATAGGCGGGTAAATCCTGAATAAGCGTGACGGTCACAGACTATCATAAGTGTACTATAAGTGCACCGCTCTCAGGGACTGCCTTTTTTTATGCCTTAATGTCTCATAAACTTTATCTTGATGAAAGCGGTGATCTTGGATGGACGTTTGATAAACCATTTAGAAATGGTGGTTCAAGTCGATTTTTAACCATCGCATATCTTGTTGTTCCCAATGACCATATCAAATATTGCAATAGGCTCGTAAAGAATATTTATGAGGTTTTTAAGATTAATCCAAGTATAGAACTTAAGGGTACAAGCATGAACGACGAGCAAAAGAAAATTGCCGCCGGAAAGATTATTCGTTTGATTCGGGAAAAGCCTGATCTGATATTGGGAGCAATTACTGTTTAAAAGGGAAATGTAAAGTCTCATATACGGGATGACGGCAATAAACTTTATAATTATATGATCGGGCTGTCTACTCTTCCCATGATAAAAAACTTCCCCGAAATACATATGATTCGCGATAAAAGAAGTGTAAAAGTAAAAAGTGGGAACAGTTGCGTTGAATATTTAAACATTGAATTGGCATTTAAATTAGATTCAGCTACCAAATTAATTGATGATCCAACAGAAAGCCATACCGAATTAAATCTTATGTTTATTGATTGGGTTGCTAATTTTGTGTGGTCACATTATGAAGATACTAAAAGCGAACCATTTTATAGATTGTCAGAAAAACTATCAAATACGGAGCTTTTCTTTTGAAAAAGCTATTTTTCCAAGCTTATAGATTTGTTACTCCGAATTAAAATTCAGCATAGGCTATTTTTATATTCCTCTGACGATGTTTCGGAGTACGACAAAATAAATATAGGTCTGCAAGTGAGTACTGGCGCAGCCAGAAACATTTTCACCCGAATACGCTGTTTTGGAAGGAGTAGAAATCCGTCCGTTTGTTTTATTAACTGTCTCATCCAAAAACGGACGGACACACCTATGGAAAGAGTTAAATAGCTGCCGCCAGCTTGCTGATATCGCTATCTACAATAAAATCCAGTTCCGATTTAACCGGGTAATATTTATTCAACAGCATTTTTATTAATAAATAGCTTTGGGTAGATTGAACAGGAGGAGAAGCTAATTCATCAATAAGGATACCCATTAATTGGGTTTTTTTTGCCTCGTATTGACTGATCATAAAATCGGAAGAACCAGCCTGACGATGAATTGCAATCAACTCGTCAAGTTTCTTGACATCTTCTATCAAGTCCATCAGCTTATAAATTTCTGCCTTTTTCATCTATTCAAATTTACATAATACGACGAATATACAAACCGAAAAAAAATCAGATCACAAAAAATTCCAACTGTGGGTTAAAAGCGTTTGTTTATTTTCTGCCTCACCTGAAAACAGAAGGGCACTTTTTAAGTCGATAGTCAATAGTCCATGGACCATAGCGATGCAGGATAAAAACGGATGTGCTATGGTCTATCGACTATGGTCCATGGTCTTTTCAACCACTACAACCTTTCCAACTCATTACAACCTTTACAAGTTGCAACATTTATTTTACTTTACGCTTACGCCAATATTAGGGCAGCTAAGTAACTTTGTATATTAAATAAGGAATTTATGAAAGTTGAAATATGGTCGGATGTAATGTGCCCTTTTTGCTATATCGGCAAAAGGCGGTTTGAACAGGCGTTAGAGGGATTTGCACAACAGGATGAAATAGAGGTGGAATGGAAAAGCTTCCAGCTTAACCCTAATATGGTTACCAACCCCAATATCAGCATAGACCAATACCTCGCTGATGTAAAGGGCTTTACCATCGATCATGCCAAACAATTAAATAACCATGTTACCCAAATGGCTGCCGAAGTTGGGTTGACCTATAACTTTGATAAATCGGTTGTTGCCAATAGTTTTAATGCGCACAGGTATAGTCACCTCGCCAAAAAACATGGCAAAGGTATTGAAGCCGAGGAGCAATTGTTTAAAGCCTATTTTACTGATGGCAAAAACATCGACGACCTGGATACGCTGATCGAATTAGGCACGGCAATAGGCTTAAATCCTGATGAAGTAAGGCAAACCCTTGAAAGCAATGCCTTTGCCGATGATGTAAAACGCGACATAGCCGAAGCACAATATTTAGGCATACAGGGCGTACCATTTTTTGTGATGAACAACAAATACGGCGTATCGGGCGCACAGGCCGTACCTGTATTTGAGCAAACCCTGCAAAAAGCCTATACCGAATGGCAGCAGGAAAACCCCAAACCCCAACTGGAAATTATTGAAGGCGATAGCTGCGGGTTGGACGGGGATTGCTGAAGAAAGATTTTATGAATATTTGCAATTTGTTATAATTTGTTATAACTTTATATCATGAAGTCAAATATCAGAAAAATAGGCAACTCCAAAGGTATTATCCTTCCTCAAACCTTTTTGAAAGAATGCTTTATCGAAAATGAAGTGAGCATTGAAGTAAAAGATAACCGTATTATAATCAGCGCTCCGGAAGACGAAAAACGAAAAGGGTGGGAAAAAGCCTTTAAAGAAATGGCAGAAAATGGTGATGACCGATTAGTTATTCCCGATCTATTTAATGATGAGGAAATAACTGACTGGACATGGTAATTAACCAGTATGCGGTTCATTGGATTGCACTTGATCCAACGAAAGGGAACGAGGTGAATAAAACGCGGCCTTGCGTCATCATTTCGCCCAACGAAATGAATAAATATTTGAACACGGTAATTATTGCTCCTTTAACCCATACCCTCAAGCTTTACCCTTCAAGAGTTCTTTGCGATATTAATGGCGACAAAGGATCTATCATGCTTGACCACATAAGGTCGGTTGACAAATCCAGGATCGGGTCAATATTTGTACCCAGACTTAATGAACTTGAAATTGCCGAGATTAAATCCGTTATCAATAGGATGCTTTGTTGATAGCTATTTGCACTGTTGCATTTTAAAACAAAATACCTTACTTTTGTACAAGTCAAACTTAGTGTAACAAATACACTAAGATGGAAGAAAAACAGATGGATACCGCGCTAAAGCCTATAACGATACATAAAACAGTGCTCCGCATAGCTGTTGGGGCAATGTTTTTTATGGCGGGCTTAAGCTTTTCCAGCTGGGCCTCGCGTATTGCTACAGTGCAGCAAAAGTTGGGGCTTTCGGACGCCGCCCTTGGCGTTGTATTATTTGCGTTGCCTATCGGCTTAAGTAGTTCGCTACCATTTTCGGGCTGGATCATCACCAAAGTGGGTAGCAAAAGGGTATTGCTTACCGCTATAATGGCTTACGGCATAGCGCTTTTAGGGTTAGGTTTGGCACAAAACACTATTCAGTTGGTCATCGGCCTTATTTGTTATGGCTTTGCCGGTAATACGGTAAATATTTCAGTCAATACACAGGCAGTAGCCGCCGAAGGTTTGTATGATAAACCAATCATGGCATCTTTCCACGGTTTATGGAGCCTGGCAGGTTTTACAGGCGCGGGCATTGGCGCCTTTATGATCGGCAGGGGGATTGATCCTTTTCATCATTTTATCGTTATCATTTGCCTGTTACTGATAGGTGTTATCATCACTTCAAGGTATTTGTACGACGACCACGAAACTGCAAAAAACACACCTCCCTCAACACTTTCCTTACAGGACAGATTAAGGTTGATGATCCCATTATTAACCCTGGGCAGCATCGCGTTTTGCTCCATGATCTGCGAAGGCGCCATGTTTGACTGGAGTGTTATCTACTTTAAAAAAGTCGTCCTATCCCCCATTGCTATGCAGGGGCTCGGCTTTACTGCCTTTATGGCCACAATGGCTACCGGCCGTTTCGTTGCCGATTTCTTTTCCCATCGCTTTGGTTTAAAACGTACCTTACAGGTTAGCGGCAGCTTAACCGCAACCGGTTTACTCATCGCAGTTATCTTCCCCCACATTTATACCGCCATGGCGGGCTTTATGCTGGTTGGTGCGGGCGTTTCATCGGTGGTGCCCATGGTTTACAGTGCCGCGGGTAAATCAAAAACCATGTCGCCGGGTGTAGCGCTGGCAGCAGTATCTACTATTGGCTTTGTGGGCTTTTTAGTTGGGCCACCTGTCATTGGTTTTATAGCGGGTTTAGCTACCTTAAAGGCGTCATTTTTATTTGTCGGGTTGATGGGCGCGATGGTGGTTTTCTTATCATCGAAAGCGAAACTTGACCGCTGATTTTACTGATTGAAATGATTATCCTGATTTCTGTTTAGCAATTTTTATCTTTACGTTTTTCAGGCAAGTTATGGCTTGTCAAGATCTTCGCTATCAGGATTCAATAAATACTCAAAATTTTCATAACCATTATGAAAGATAAACTTTAACCTTTCTTTCGGCAAGCCGATATCCAGGGCCATAGCCCCCAGCGCTTCCGGCAGGTTGTCGCGGATCAGTTTCAAGTCGGTAATATGAGGCATTTCAATAAATATATCATCTTCAAAACCATCTACCTTCCATCCCGGAATATGGGCATTATTTAAAACCTCGATCCATTTTTGTCGATATGCACTCATAATTTAACTTTTAATTATAAAACAATCATCCCGTTAATGGTTTTAATAATTATTTATTTTTTATAAGGACAGAAATTTTTGCGATTTGTCTTTATTTTGCAGCAAGGAACGCTATGGATAACTCCACTTTCTATTTAAAATCTCTCCGCACTCCTTCACCTTTTAGCTTTTGCCTTTCAGCTTTCACCTATTTTTACCATCTTGCATACATAAACCAAAACTGTGAACAATAAGATAAAGCTACTAAAACAAAAACGGGAAGAAGCTCAGTTAGGAGGCGGCAAGGCGCGTATTGAAAGCCAGCACAAAAAGGGAAAGCTTACCGCTCGCGAACGTTTGCATTTTTTGATGGATGAAGGCTCATTCCAGGAGATTGGGATGCTGGTGGCCCACCGGTCGACAGATTTTGATATGGAAAAAGAGAAATATCCCGGCGATGGTGTGGTAACGGGATATGGTACCGTGAATGGGAGGCTGGTTTATGTTTTCTCGCAGGATTTTACCGTTTTTGGCGGTTCATTATCCGAAACCCATGCCGAAAAGATCTGCAAAATAATGGACCTTGCTATGAAGAACGGCGCCCCCGTAGTTGGATTAAACGACTCAGGCGGTGCGCGGATCCAGGAAGGCGTTGTATCATTAGGCGGTTATGCCGATATATTCTACCGCAACACCATGGCATCAGGCGTGGTGCCGCAAATATCGGCCATCATGGGCCCCTGTGCCGGCGGAGCGGTTTATTCGCCTGCCATTACCGATTTTATTTTGATGGTCGAAAATACCAGCTACATGTTCGTAACAGGCCCAAACGTGGTAAAAACGGTTACCCATGAAGTGGTTACTTCCGAAGAACTGGGCGGGGCTACAACTCACGCTACAAAATCGGGCGTTACCCATTTTGCCTGTGCTAATGAGATAGAGGCGATACAAAATGTGAAGAAACTTTTGGGCTACATGCCACAAAACTGTGAGGACAAAGCGCCCTCACTACCCTATGAGATTAAAAACGAATTACGGGCCGAGTTGGATACGATAATGCCTGAAAATGCGTCGCAGCCGTATGACATCAGGGATGTTATAGACCATGTGATAGATACCGGGTCGTTTTTGGAGGTACATAAAGATTTTGCTGAAAATATAGTGGTAGGCTTTGCCCGTTTGGCAGGCAGAAGCATTGGCATTGTAGCCAACCAGCCTGCATTTTTGGCAGGCGTGCTGGATATCCATTCCTCAACCAAAGGCGCCAGGTTTGTGCGTTTTTGCGATAGCTTTAATATCCCACTCCTTGTTTTTGAAGATGTACCCGGCTTTTTACCCGGCACCGACCAGGAATGGAACGCCATTATCACCAACGGCGCCAAATTACTTTATGCCTTTTGTGAGGCAACTGTACCTCGTATCACCGTAATTACCCGCAAGGCCTACGGTGGCGCGTATGACGTAATGAATTCCAAACATATTGGCGCGGATATGAATTATGCCTGGCCAACGGCAGAGATCGCTGTAATGGGCGCCAAGGGCGCGGCAGAAATTATTTTTAAACGGGAAATCAATGCTGCAGCCGATAAAGAAGCCAAATGGAAAGAAATGGAGCTAAAGTATTCGGACATCTTTGCCAACCCCTACCGGGCCGCCGAACGTGGCTTTATTGACGAAGTGATAGAACCATCAGAAACCCGGATAAAACTCATCCATGCCTTTAAAATGCTCGAAAATAAAGTGGTGAATAACCCGAGGAAGAAGCATGGGAATATCCCATTGTGATTTCGGATGTCGGATTTTCGATTTCGGAATTAAACCGACGGATTGTTCATTATACAATCACTATGAGTTACTGCAAATTGCCAGCTAATACGATTTTTAACCGCCAAACGATCAAACTAACAAAATCCGAAATCGAACATCCGACATCCGAAATTCAAATATGATTTCTATCGAACAAATAACTCCTGAACTAACCTGGCACTTACGCAGGGCCGTATTGTATCCATCCATGAAATTATTTGAAATGGAAATGGATGAAGATACTTATGGCACACATTTCGGGGCGTTTAATGATGTAAAGCTTGCAGGGGTTGTTTCGCTGTTTCAAACCGGTACTGATTTCCAGTTCCGCAAACTGGCTGTCGACCCGGAATATCAGCAAAAAGGGATTGGCACCAGTTTATTAAACTATATTACCGATCATGCCCAAAAACATGGCGGCACCCGGATCTGGTGCAATGCAAGGGACACAGCCGTAGGGTTTTATTTAAAATTGGGTTACCGTTCAACGGGCGAACTTTTTTCAAAAAACGGCTTTAACTACGAGATACTGGAAAAGGCAATTACTCCGTCTTCAAATCATTAAGAATAGCCTCAGCATAATAGTTGTTAAACTTGTTTATGGATTGCTGCGCCATGTCAATCGCCAGGCTGACGTCTCCTTCAGATTCATAAACTATCGCCAGCATGTATGCAGCCTTGCTTACCGTTTTGGCGTTGGGATCTTTTAAAAAAGGCTTCAGTAAAGTATCCGCCTTATCAAAATTACCGGTATAAATTTGTTGTATTGCAGGTTGCAGCCAATCATCGTTATAAATAGGCCTGGTGTGGGTAATGGTATAAGGTAAATAATCCTGCAAAGCCACTTTTGTTGCCTGCTCTGCCAGGGAGACAATTGATTTCCGGTTCCCGCCGATGCCGGGGGTAACGATCAGGTTGCCGAAAAAGCCCAGGTTAGGAAGATCAGGAAGCGCCTGGTTTACGGAGCCATCCAGTTTCTTGTAAATCACACCTCCATTTGCAAAAATTTTATAGTTTACATCCACATTGCTATTGTACGAAACGGTGGAATAGTCCATACTGCTAAAATCAATACCGGCGTTAAAATGCTGAAGCGCGAGCACGTAATCTGCATGATATTTTGATGCAAGGTCCTTTACCGAATCCTGGTTTACTGCAAGGGTTGCGGTGTCGACAAGGTTAATCACTTTCACATTTGAAAGCGTTAATAGCTGGGTCTGCGCATATTTAAAAGATGAAATCACCCCCGATCGTATTACTCCAAGCTGTCTTTTATTGTAATTTTTTGCCTGGCTTAAATCATACTGATTGATCAGCAGGATGGATGTTGAGTCGGGCCGGAAAAATGCCCTTGCCGAGTACTCCACCGGTACAGATACGAAACGGGTTGTTTCGCAAGCGCTTAAAAAGCCAATTAAGATAAGGCCCGTAAACTTTAATATTTTCATCATCATTATTAATCCTCACAAAATACAATAATATCATGAAAGCCTGATGAAAAAAGCCGGTCTGCACAAGCAAACCGGCTACAACTAAACTAAACTGATCTTATTATATTAACCGGCGCAAAGGAACGGGTATAAGGTAAACTCAGTGTTAAGAAAAAGCTATTTCATGGTATGTTTAAAATTAAGTAATGTTTAAATCCTGCTTTAAAAGCTTATAAAAATCTAATCATCAATCAGTAACCCCTATTCTCTTTTTAACTATATTTGCCGTAGCCACCAATTGTGGCAGTGAATATTAAATATGGCTAAAAAGAAATCAGATGCTGCTGAACATATTGCAGTTGTAAATAAAAAGTCTCTTTCGTTCTTCGAAAAGTATATCAATAACCCCTCGCCTACCGGCTTTGAATGGAAAGGCCAGGAAATGTGGCTGGAATACATCAAACCTTATATCGACAGTCATTATGTAGACAATTACGGCACCGCAGTAGGTATCATTAATAAAGACGCTGCATACAAAGTGGTGATTGAGGCACATGCTGATGAGATCTCGTGGTTTGTAAATTATATTACAAGCGATGGATTGATCTATGTTATCCGTAACGGTGGTTCTGATCACCAGATAGCACCTTCAAAACGCGTAAATATCCATACCGACAAAGGAATAGTAAAGGCTGTTTTCGGCTGGCCGGCTATCCATACCCGCACTGCAGGCGAGAAAGAAGAAGCCCCGACATTGAAAAATATCTTTTTGGATTGCGGCTGTACTACCAAAGAAGAGGTTGAAAAACTTGGCGTACATGTGGGCTGTGTGATCACATACGAGGATGAGTTTATTGTATTGAATGACCGCTATTATGTTGGCCGTGCATTGGATAACCGTGCGGGCGGATTTATGATAGCTGAAGTGGCCCGTTTACTGAAAGAAAACAAAATTAAACTTCCTTTCGGGTTGTATATTGTAAATGCGGTACAGGAAGAGATAGGTTTACGCGGGGCAGAAATGATTGCCCATCATATTAAACCCAATGTTGCGATAGTTACCGATGTTACACATGACACCCAAACGCCAATGATCAGCAAGATCACCCAGGGCGACCTTGCCTGCGGTAAAGGACCGGTAATATCCTACGCACCCGCGGTACAAAACAACCTGAATAAACTTTTGATAGATTCGGCAGAAAAAGCTAAGATCCCTTTCCAGCGCCAGGCCTCTTCGCGCTCAACCGGAACAGATACCGATGCATTTGCTTATTCGAACGACGGCGTACCATCGGCATTGATCTCGCTGCCACTGCGCTATATGCATACCACGGTTGAAATGATCCATAAAGAAGATGTGGACAATGTGATCCGTTTAATTTATGAAACATTGTTAAACCTCAAGGCAGGACAGGATTTCAGGTATATCAAATAAATATTAAAACAATCAAAAACTTTTTTTCATAATAAATATTAAAATAGTGACAAATAATTCAAAATAAAATGTCATATTTACATTTAATAAATCTACCCTTTTAAATATTTATGAAACCAACATTATTGATATTAGCCGCCGGTATGGCGAGCCGCTACGGAAGCATGAAACAAGTTGATGGCTTTGGCCCTCATGGCGAAACCATTATCGACTACTCTATTTATGATGCTATCAACGCCGGGTTTGGCAAAGTAAGCTTTATTATCCGCGAGGAATTTGCAGAACCATTTAAAGCAATTTTTGAGCCAAAACTAAAAGGAAGAATTGAAATCGACTACGTTTTTCAAAGTTACGACCTGAAACCTTTTGGTATTGATAAGACCATTGAACGCGCTAAACCATGGGGAACCGCTCACGCTGTTCTTTCGGCACGCAACCAGGTTCACGAACCTTTTTGTGTGATTAATGCGGATGACTTTTACGGCGCTGACGCATTTAATAAAATGGCCAAATTTTTAAATACTGAAGTTGCTGATGATAAATTCTCCATCATCGGTTACCAGGTAGATAAAACATTGTCAGACTATGGCACGGTATCCCGCGGGGTTTGCCAGGTAGATGAGAATGGCGATATGGTTGCCATCAACGAACGTTTAAAAGTATATTTTGCAAAAGACGGAAGCGTAGTGTATGAAGAAAATGGGGTAGAGATCCCTTTGCCATCAAACACCCCGGTTTCAATGAATTTCTGGGGATTTACTCCCGCAGTTTTCGCCAAAACAGAGCCTTTGTTTAAAGCATTTGTGGAAGCTAACGAAAATGACCCTAAAGCAGAATTCTTTATCCCATTAATTGGCGATGAGCTGATTAAAAGCGGTGAGGCATCATTTAAAGTGATCCCAACCGATGCCAAATGGTTTGGCGTTACTTATAAAGAAGACAAACCCATTGTACAAAAAAGCATTTCGGATTTGGTAGCAAGTGGCGCCTATCCTGAGAATTTGTGGCCATAAAAGGTTATCGATTTAAAATATAAAAATCCTGCTCATAAGGCGGGATTTTTTGTTTTGATCGCTATTACCCGTCCGCTTGTTTCATTATCTGTTTCACCCAAAAACGAACGAACGCTTTCAGAGGTCAGACTTACAAAGTTCTTTAAACTTCGTAAGCCTTAAAACATCTCAAACAAAAAATTCCGTTTAAATTTAATAACCGCAGTGCTTCTATTTAAACCTTTTTAGATGAAAAGGTATTATTTTACTTCTTCAAAAAAAAACTTATATTTAAATATAAAAAAATAACCAACCTATCACTAACAGTATATGTTTGAAAAATTAACTAAATTAATAGAAGCTTACCTCAAGGAGCATCATATTCCCGAATCCACTTCAAGTCAAGTTATATTTTTTCTGGCATTAATTATTTTCATTTTTGGATTGTTTGCTCAGTTATGGAAATTGATTGAATACTTTTTTCTTCGCAGAAATCAAAGAATTTTAAATCACGACTTGCAGCATTTTTACTCACCCACAGATGTTTACAATCGCACAAAATATTATATACAACCAAAATTTCAAAATGTTGCTCCATCAGAAGACGAAGAGCCTAGCAGAACATTTATTGCATCTGCAAAGGGTAAATTAATTCCGCTATTCCTAAAAAAGGTATTCCCATTTGGAAAAGAAGACAATAAACATTTCTTAATCCTTGCTGACTCTGGAATGGGTAAAACTGCTTTTTTAATTAACCTATTTATATCTTATAAAAATCAATGGAAAAGCCCCCTTTCGGTAAAAAAGTATGACATTAGACTATTTCCTGTATGGCATCAAGATACCTTCGAGGCCATTTCAAAAATCTCTGATCCAATTAATACAATACTATTGCTAGATGCCTTTGATGAAGATTATGAGGCAGGTAAAGATTATAAAAAAAGACTTTCTGAAATATTGGAAATGACAAATAGCTTCCGTTTTATAGTTTTGACTTCGAGAACTCAATTCTTTCCTTCTGAAAAAGAGGAGCCTTATGAAACTGGTTATTTTACTGGTGGTGACAAAGGTGAATACAAATTCCAGAAATTATATTTATCCGTGTTCGATGATAAAGACGTTAACCGGTACCTCAAAAAAAGATTTAGCATTTTTTTTCAACGCAAAAATCTATCGAAAGCAAAAGATCTCATTAAAAAATGCCCGTATTTAATCGTAAGGCCAATGTTATTAAGTCATATCGATGATTTAATAAAGGCCGACTTTGAGCTCAAATATTCTTTTCAGGTCTACGAGGAAATGATTAAATATTGGGTAATTAGAGAATCATCAAAAAAATGGATAAAAAAGCGGTTTGGCCGTGAAGAATATTTCCAAGAAGAACTTTTAAAATTTTCAGAAAAATTAGCTGTTAATATTTACGAAAATCGCAAGATAAGAAACGGCTTATACATTTCCGCAAACGAAAATTTTCGGTCTGATTTACTTAAAATTGAAGATTTAGAAAATTATTCATCGCTCAATGATCGAGAGATACAAAGTAAATCTCTACTTAATAGAAACGCAGCAGGATTTTATAAATTCTCGCACAAATCTATATTAGAGTATTTTCTAGCCAAACATTTTTTTAGTTCGGCAGATTTTTATATCAATTTTGATTTTAGTGGGATGGATATAGCTGAAAGATTTTTCCATGAATTACTCATCGTTGAATTTGGTGAATTGGAGTGTAGTGATAACACATTTATTGATAAACATTTAAATATCAAATTTATGTCTGAACTAAGCTTACGCCAAATTGAAGAGGTAAAGTACATAAAATTAAATATCTATGATGAAAAACCCTTTTATTTATTAAATACCTTAAAAAAATTAGAAATAGTTGAACTAGGTAATTCAAGAATATTCTTTCCTCTTGAGGAAATATTGTATTTATTATATGGATATGAAATATGGTTAGGATTCATAGAATTGTTAGATGATTATATGGCAAAAAATGCAATTCACAATTCTGAGTTAAATAAAATTTATAATGCATTAATTCAACAAGACAGTACGTATAAAAATCAGTTGACGCGTTTGAAAAACATAAAAGCAATTATACTTAAAGCTTTGCTCATTGAAATCAATGTAGGAAAAATCGAAAAAGTACCTCTTATGGACTTCCTTGATTTACTAATGACCTTTGACCAGTACGAATTAAGAGATTTTCTTTCTTTGGTCGTTGAATTGCAACATAACCTCTGGATGGAAAAAATAACTATAAAACGACTATCAATAAACACAGATATTTTTGAAAAGCAATTAACGGAAGTTATAACAACTCACAGTTTAAAAAACTGGCTTGAAGTTGAAATTTGGAAAAAAAACTATCTCTTGGATTTTAGTAAATGGATAAATTACAATCAAACGACTATTACATCACCGGTTATTAATGAATTTAAATTAAACGACTCGATTTACAAGCTAGGAATACTTAAAAAAACAATTCCAAATTGCAGAATTAAAATACTTAATGCTGAATAATTCAATAGACCCCCCGGCTAAATTCATAACCGGGGGGGTTCTATTTAAACCTTTTAGAAGAAAAGGTATTATTTTAATCCTTCACAAAGTTGCCATTCTATATTTTATTTTCATCCAAATTAAAACAATTCGAAATTTATTTAATAAGGAGGTCAATTAATCACAGCACAGATTTATATTACATTGCTAAGCCCCCAAATGGTGGAGTTGCATCAAACTTCTTAAGAGTATCCAATGCAAATTTTGCGGTTTTCATGATATTCTTGCTGTCAAACCACACGCACGCTGCGCGAGATGTTGCTACATCAATACTATCAATCGTCATCGCCGGTCCTCCAGATATTAGTTGAACCTTGTCTCCATCTTTTAAATCACTTTCCATATCATAATCAATTTAAGTTAGAATGTTAGCGAAGGATTTAAAATCCCCTCATTACATAAATTATTTTACTTCTTCAAAGTCAACATCAGTAACGGTGTCGCCTTCGGCGTGTCCTGCATGGCCTGCGCCTGCGTCAGGGCCCGGCTGTGCGCCTTGTGCGCCATCAGCTGAAGCTTTGTACATCTCTTCAGATGCAGCGTTCCATGCGTTGCTTAATTCGGCCTGTGCAGCATCGATAGCATCGAAGCTTTTTGAAGCATAGGCTTCTTTCAGCTTGGTTAAGCCTTCTTCGATAGGGGCTTTTTTGTCAGCTGAAATTTTGTCACCATATTCCTTCAGTTGTTTTTCTGTCGAGAAGATGAGAGCATCGGCAGCATTCAGTTTTTCAACTTCTTCTTTTGCCTTTTTGTCAGCGTCGGCATTTGCTTCGGCTTCGTCTTTCATCTTTTTGATCTCTGCATCAGTTAAACCCGAAGATGCTTCGATACGGATCTTCTGCTCTTTACCGGTAGCTTTATCTTTAGCGGCTACGTGTAATATACCGTTCGCATCAATATCAAAGGTTACTTCAACCTGTGGTACGCCACGGGGTGCCGGTGGTATGCCATCCAGGTGGAAACGGCCAATAGTACGGTTACCCGAAGCAATAGGACGTTCGCCCTGTAAGATGTGAATCTCAACAGATGGCTGGTTGTCAGATGCGGTTGAGAATGTTTCTGACTTTTTGGTCGGGATAGTTGTATTCGCCTCGATCAGTTTGGTCATTACACCACCCATGGTTTCAATACCTAATGAAAGCGGGGTAACATCCAATAACAACACATCTTTTACATCGCCGGTTAATACACCGCCTTGTATAGCTGCACCAATGGCAACCACTTCATCAGGGTTTACACCTTTTGATGGTGATTTACCAAAGAATTTTTCAACAGCTTCCTGAATAGCAGGGATACGGGTTGAACCACCTACCAGGATGATCTCGTCAATATCGGAAGTGCTGTAACCTGCATTTTTCAAAGCAGTTCTGCAAGGTTCGATAGTACGTTTGATCAGGCTGTCAGCCAGTTGCTCAAATTTAGCGCGGGTTAATGTTTTAACCAGGTGCTTTGGCACGCCGTCAACAGCGGTAACATAAGGTAAGTTTATTTCAGTTTGAGCTGAGCTCGATAATTCAATCTTCGCTTTTTCAGCTGCTTCTTTTAAACGTTGCAAAGCCATTGGGTCCTTGCGCAGGTCGATGTTTTCGTCGCTTTTAAATTCGTCGGCCATCCAGTCGATAATTACCTGGTCAAAGTCGTCGCCACCAAGGTGAGTATCACCATCGGTTGATTTTACTTCGAATACACCGTCGCCAAGGTCAAGTACAGAAACGTCATGTGTACCGCCACCGCAGTCAAATACAACGATCTTCATGTCTCTGTGTGCTTTGTCAAGGCCGTAAGCCAGCGCAGCAGCAGTAGGTTCGTTAATAATACGGCGAACTTTTAAGCCAGCGATTTCACCGGCTTCTTTGGTAGCCTGGCGCTGTGCATCGTTAAAGTACGCAGGTACGGTAATAACTGCTTCGGTAACTTCAGTGCCTAAGAAATCTTCGGCAGTTTTCTTCATTTTCTGAAGGATCATGGCCGAAATTTCCTGCGGGGTATATTTGCGGTCGCCGATTTCAACACGCGGGGTGTTATTATCGCCTTTAACCACTTTATATGGCATGCGGGCAGCCTCTTTGGTAACTTCGTTAAAGTTGTTACCCATAAAGCGTTTGATAGACGAAATGGTTTTTGTAGGGTTTGTGATAGCCTGACGTTTGGCAGGATCACCCACTTTACGCTCGCCGTTGTCAATAAAAGCCACTACAGACGGCGTAGTACGTTTTCCCTCGCTGTTAGCAATAACTACAGGCTCGTTACCTTCCATTACTGCTACGCAGGAGTTCGTTGTTCCTAAGTCGATTCCAATTATTTTAGACATATGATTATATTTTTCTTGATTGATTGTTTTATTACTACGTGTTTATCAATGCTTGTGCCAATTTGGATTTGGCAGAATTTTTTGCAGTGAATGGTGAATGGTGAGTGGTGAAAGGTAGTAATTAGTCAGATTAGGGACATTTGGTGGTGACAGGTTGGCAGGAATTAGTTAAAATATCTTGTTATCTTTATACAAATGAAATTCAGAATTAACAACTTAACCTTTATTGGTGTAATCATTATTGCTTTTGGAACATACCTGATTTACTTAGGAGCTAAAGAGGATAATGATAAAAGCCAAAATCAGGTAACGCAAAAACTTGATTCATTTTCTAAGAAACTTGACAGTACGCGGGGTTCCATTTTAACTCCAATAGAAAAACAAAAACAAATAGATACAATAAAAACTCAATTTGATAATTGGGCAAAAACCATAAAAGAAAATTATGCCGAAATGGAATTGTCTCGTGAAAAACGTTTAATTACACAAAAAGAACGGGAAATTGCTGGCAATATAAAATGGGCCGCTTTATTAAATAAAACGTTTGACAACTTTCAAGGAATGGTCTCCTCAATAAATAGACAATTTCCAAAAAATAAAATCACGGCTTACCAAAATAATGATAAAAACTATCAAATATTACAGTTCAGCAATCATGTTTTCCTAAGAGTTAGTTATAATAAATTTGGTGTAAAGAATGAGTTCCCTTCTTTCGATCTGGATTTATATAATAATTTACAAGATGCACAACAAAATCTGCGGTCAATTAACGCAATTAGCATTGACATTAGAAGTGAAAATGAGGTTAACGTAAATAAGGAGGGCGTATTTAGACAATTCCTTTTAAACCCCGACAAATTTGACTATTCGATAAGTGACTTAGATAATATTTTTAAAGAGATCATTACTTATCAATTTATGTTATCAAATAAAGAACTACAACAATGAGTTTTATTATTATCATAGGAATAGTTTTAATAGCTATAGGGTCATTTATTACCTATGCTGGCAGTAAAAAGGATAGTGATAAAAGTCAGCAAGAAATTAATTACAAATTAGATTCTTTTAATAAGAAGCTTGACACGGTTAGTCAATCCAATCTAAGTTCAATTGACAAACAAAAAAAAGTTGAAAAAATAAAATCAGAATTCGATGGCTGGGCAAAAGATTTAATCGACAATTATTCAGAGTTAGAATTATCCCATGAAAAAAAAGTATTGGAGAACTTAGAAATAAAGTTAGAAATAAATAAAATTTGGTCGCCGATATTTTCTAAAGCATTCTTTGATCTGATTCAAATGGTTGAATCAGTAAATAAAAATATTCCATCTAATAAAATTAGTATTCATTCATCTAACGCTGTGTTTCCAAAAGATATTTTTAGCGATGAGGCCAAAACTTATTGTCAAATATTTGGATTTAAGGAAAAATATTTTTTAAGAATACGTATCTATTTACAAAAATCAGTAATTCAAATTCCAACTTTATACCTTACCCTACATAACGATTTAGACCAAGCAAAAAAGGATTTTAATGCGGTGGGTGAACTTTCAATGAATTTTCTTAGCGATAACAAATTTTACTTACATAAAAATGGGACTTTCAATTTGTTTAAATTTAATTCGGCAAATGAAGAAAATATAGGTGATTATCCACGATATCCAATCAGTGAAATAACTGATTTTTTTAAAGCAATCATCCAGTATCAATTTGTTGTTTCAAATAAAAAATGAATATCTTAAATAGTCTTAAATGTGGAAACATTAATTGTACAACCCCAAAATAAAGAGCAGTTAACTGCCTTGAAAGCAATTATGAAGGCCCTTAAGGTTGAGTTCACAATAGAAAAATTATTTAACCCTGAATTTGCAGATAAAATGAAGCGCGGTAAAGAAGATGTAAAAGCCGGAAGAACTACTAAAATAGAGCCAGGTGATATATGGAACTTAAGCTAAATGATACAGCGATTCCTCTTCAAGGCACATTTCGACAACTTCTCTTAAATTGCCCAATGCGTCATCGATAGTTTTGCCATCAGCATGACAAGCCTTAAAGGTTGTGCAGGAAACGATGAAAACACCATCTTCATCAATCTCAACATCTACCAGAAAGGGAAGTGTTTTATTCATGACGCAATAGCAAACGGAACAACATGAATATCACTTGATTTCTTCTCAGCAACCCACAAATCATAGCCCTGCTGCATATTGATCCATAGTTGAGGTGTAGTATTTAAGGCCTTTGATAAACGGATAGCCATTTCTGCGCTTACGCCCATATGGCCGTTAACCAATTGAGATAACGTTTTACGTGCCACGCCTAATTTCATCGCCGCTTCTGTGATAGAAATTTCCATACTATCCAGGTAAAGTCCTTTTAATATTGCTCCGGGATGTACCGGTGCCATTCCTCTCTTTATCATGTGGATTAATCTTCAAAACACATTTCAATAACTTCTCTTAAATTGCCCAATGCTTCATCGATGGTGTTTCCATCGGCATGACAAGCTTTAAACGCCGAGCAGGAAACAACAAAGATGCCATCTTCGTCTACCTCAACTTCAACCGGATAATAATTTGTTTTCATACAAATATCATTTCTCAAAATTAATGATAATCTGTATACAAAAGAAGCCCCACTCAATGAGTGGGGCTGTTCCTTAATAATTAGATTTATTTGGATTTAAAATTATTCGCCTTTTTCTGCGTTTTCTTCGTGTTCAGCAGATGCGGTTGGTGCTTCAGGAGCTTCAGCAGCAGGTGCTTCTTCAATTACAGGAGCAACTTCAACAACTTCTTCGGCAACGGGTGCAGCTTCACTTTTAGCGGCTGGTGCAGCAGTTTTTGCTTTTGCAGAACCACCACGGCGACGTGTTGATTTTTTCTCTGTTTTAGCAGTATCAGTACCGTAAACTGTGTTGTAATCTACTAATTCGATCATGGCCATTTCGGCGTTATCGCCTAAACGGTTTTCCATTTTAATGATACGGGTATAACCGCAGGGGCGGGTAGCCACTTTTTCGGCTATCTCGCGGAACAATATGGTAACAGCGTCTTTATCCTGTAAATAGCTGAATACTGTACGGCGTGAGTGCGTAGTATCGTTTTTTGATTTGGTGATGATCGGCTCTACATAAATGCGTAATGCTTTAGCTTTAGCTAATGTAGTAGTGATGCGCTTATGTAATATAAGCGAGGTGGCCATGTTACCCAGCATCGCTTTGCGGTGACTGTTGGTGCGGCCTAAGTGGTTAACTTTTTTTCCGTGTCTCATTGTTTTGTTATGTTTTCACGTGCATACCGTTGGGCGGCTATTTGTCAAGCCCGCGGAATTATGCTGTGTTTATTAGAATCAAGATTCAAGAGCCAGGAACCAAGATAAAAACCACTTGGTTCTTGATTCTTGGCTCTCTTTTTACTCCTCGTCCAGTTTAAATTTCGAAAGGTTCATGCCGAATGACAAGCCTTTTGATTTAACCAGGTCCTGAATTTCTGTTAATGATTTTTTACCAAAGTTCCTGAACTTAAGCATATCTGCTACGTCGTATGAAACCAAATCGGCCAGGCTGCGGATATCAGCAGCTTTAAGGCAGTTTAGTGCACGAACAGAAAGATCAAGATCAACCAGTTCAGTTTTCAGGATCTTGCGCATGTGCAGGATCTCTTCGTCAACTTCTTTGGTTTCTTCTTTCGCCTGTGCTTCAAGCATCATGTTTTCATCGCTGAACAACATAAAGTGCTGGATCAGGATCTTAGCAGCCTCTTTAAGCGCGTCCTCAGGGTGGATCGAACCATCAGTAGCAATATCCAGTACTAATTTTTCATAGTCTGTTTTTTGTTCTACACGATAGTTTTCGATGGTATATTTTACGTTCTTGATGGGCGTGTAGATAGAATCGATAGCGATCACACCTACATTAGCATCAGGGTTTTTATTTTCTTCGCTGGCTACATAACCACGGCCTTTATTTACAGTAAGCTCAATTTCAAGCGTTACTGAAGTATCCATGTTACAGATAACCAGATCAGGATTTAAAACAGTAAAATTGTTAGAGAACTTTGAAATATCACCGGCTTTAAAAGCATCCTGGTTATTGATGATCACAAATATTTTTTCGCTTTCACCTGTTTCACCTGATTTTTTAAACCTAACCTGTTTAAGGTTAAGGATGATCTCGGTAACGTCTTCAACAACACCTTTAATGGTTGAAAACTCATGCATCACTCCCGAAAAACGAACTGAAGTGATCGCATAACCTTCAAGTGATGAAAGTAATATACGACGGAGAGCATTACCAATGGTTACACCGAAGCCTGGTTCTAACGGACGAAACTCAAACGTGCCATCAAAATCAGTTGATTTCTGCATGATAACCTTGTCTGGTTTTTGAAATGCTAAAATTGCCATTTATATCCTTTATTTATTGTTTACTTGATAATAGATTTGAGATGTGAGATATGAGATGTGAGATTTTTATATAAATCCAGATCGAAAGAAGGGAACTCATTCTTTACACCAAATTTATTATAACTAACTCTTTATCCTGTAAATAGCTGAATACTGTAC
>Ga0207076_1107_pt1 | contig 21089 bp, 14 predicted proteins | sample Alteio_BWMinHeat_62_FD_153568 | JGI IMG/M metagenome (GOLD analysis project Ga0207076, IMG submission 153568) | Enriched cells from forest soil in Barre Woods Harvard Forest LTER site, Petersham, Massachusetts, United States -... | ecosystem: Environmental > Terrestrial > Soil > Temperate forest >... | reverse complement strand
GGATGCTGATTTAAACGTTGCTACGCAATTTAATACCATTATAAGCAATCCAACTAAATACCCTTTGATGCAAAGCAACTCGGATAACATGCAATATGTATTTGTTAATCCAAGCAATTTTTACCCTGAAAACCCGACAAACTTCGGCCAGAGTGGCTCAAGGCAAAACCATTCTTCAACATACCTGGGTTTGCTTACTCAATTGCAGGATCCGCGCACCTATGTTGTTGCTGAGCCAGCACGTTACCAGGTGGATACACTGCATAAAAGCAGCACCGATTTTAACTCGTTTATTGGTGCTCCAGCGGGCCTCGATCTCGGTGTAATGTATAGTAACGCAGGATTGCAAAAATATTCCTTCATCAACAGGAAGCGTTACTACTCAACCACAACAGGTGAACCAAGTATCCAGATAGGCTATCCTGAATTGCTGTTTAACATCGCCGAAGGAATCAACCGCGGTTGGGCTACCGGTAATGCCGAAACCTATTATATTAATGGCATACAGGCTTCGATGGCTTCTTACGGCATACCGGTAAATGGCTTGTTAACTGCTTATTTCTATCACCCGCTGCCAGGCTCTACCACCGGTGTTGTGGATGCATCAAACTATGAAGCATACAACGTTAATATCAACTGGAATACTTATTACGGGCAGACAGGAGTACAATATGCAGGCGGTGCAACCGGGTTAACTCAAATCCTGGAGCAAAAATACCTGGCAATGTTCCGTCATTCAGGCCTCGAGGCGTATTTTAACTACCGCCGCACCGGTGTACCTGCTTTTAACACCGGCCCCGGTAATGATAATGGTTCACGGATTGCAATGCGTTTTCAATACCCTTCCAGCGAGCGTACATCAAACAGTGCGAATTATAACGCCGCACTTACCAGCCAATATGGAGGCAATGATGACATCAACGGCATTATGTGGATATTAAAATAGTTAAACCTTATACCAATACTAAACCACCTGCCTGGGCAGGTGGTTTTTTTTATGCCAAAATTCGCCGGATCAATTCAAATTTGCTTTTTACGAAATTTTTTGTTTAATTTTATATTGATGTAAAACTGGTTTAACAAATCCGGTTTTCGCCAATTATTTGCTTAAACAGGAGGTTTTATGAATACCGTGCATAAAATTGAGAGATGGGGCGATACACACCATCCAAAAGTACTCGACCTTGTCCGCGTTGCGCTTGGCATTTTTTTATTGCTTAAAGGGCTGGCGTTTATGGATAATACGGCCTATCTGCAAAACTTGATAGAGAAGCAAAATATTGTTTACCTGTCGTCAGGTGTTTTGATGGGTCTTGTTTATTACGTAACCTTCGCTCACCTGGTAGGGGGCGCTTTAATTGCGTTGGGCACATTAACCAGGTTTGCCTGCATTATACAGATCCCTATCGTATTCGCCGCAGTTTTTTTAACGGGCGTTTTTGAGGCATCGATAAATGCAATGCTATGGCCGTCGATCATCGCCCTGGTGCTGCTTTGTTTGTTTACCATTATAGGCTCCGGGCCATGGTCGCTTGATAAATACCTGGCAAGCTGGGGGGATATGTAGGGAAAGTTTGCAGTTATTAGCTTGCAGTTTGCAGGAAATATTTGCTAATTCAGCAAACTGCCAACTGCGCACTGCCAACTCACAACTAATATTCCACCATTTCCTCATCCACATAACACCATAGCCAGCGTTCGCCGGGTTCTGCGGAGATCACCACCGGGTGGCCGCTTGCATGAGCATGTTTACTGGCATGCTGATTGGGCGAACTGTCGCAGCAAAGCGTTACGCCACACTCCTGGCAGGTGCGCAGGTGCATCCAGGTATCATGGGTTTTTATGCATTCTTCACACACATAGTCTTTTGCATGTTTAATGTGTTTTATAGCCGTAAGGTGTTTGCAGATATCGTCTTCCATAATGAATGAATTGCTATTGCTAAGTTAATATTTTATTCAATTTAAATTAAACGCGTTCCCGGGGAAATCGTTTTTAAAAATTTGCTCGTTGCTTTTATGGTAATGTATTAATAAGACGAGGCCAAAGTTACTATGCTATCAGAACCGCCTGAACCACCCGGCACGGATGAATACACCTGGTACACCTGGCACACTAATTTTTTTAGCAATTTATTTGTTTTTGTGAAGAATTTTATGTATTACTTTACTGACCTGGGGTAAAATTAAAGGTAAACCACTGCAAAACATCCGGCTGAAAAATGTAACCGTTGAGCATACCCCAAAAGACCAGATCATTGATAACATCCTGAATTTAAAGTATGACAATGTACTGGTAAATGGTGTGATTGTGCCCAAACCTGTTATTACAGGCTTGGTGATGCTACATACTGATTAAAATTTACCTCCACCCGCCCCCAAGCGCCCGGTACAGGTTCACAATAGCTTGCAACTGCTGCAAGCGGTCGTTAATGCCGCTGATACGTGCAGCCAGAAGGGATTGTTCTGCAATGAGTACATCGTTATAGTTAGTGGCCGAGCTGTACCGCAGCAATTGTTCGGTATAATCAACTGATTTTGTTAAAGCTTCAATTTCTTTAGTTCTGGAAGTGTCCTTTTCAATACCCGTTTGGTAAGCGTAAAGCGCATTGGATACTTCCTGCCCTGCCACCAGCAAAGTTTGCTGAAAGTTATTAAGCGCCTCCATTTGCTGGGCCTGTGCTGTTTTTAACCTTGCTTTGTTGATCCCCTGGTTAAAAATAGGCTGTGTTAGCCCTGCGGCAATATTGTAAAAAATTGAATTGAAGAAAAAATCCTTCAGCGTTAGATTGGAGAAACCACCGGAAGCTGTTAGGGTAAGCGCCGGGTAGAAATAAGTACGGGCCAGGTTGGTATTTTCAAAAGCAGCCCTGAAAGCATATTGCGCCTGCTGTACATCGGGGCGGTTTTGCAATAGTTGCGACGGGATGCCGGTTTGCAGGCTGTTTACGGGTTTCTGATCGTCCAGCTTCGCGCGGTTTATCGGACCCGGTGGGCGACCAAGCAGCAAGTCGATCGCGTTTTCGGTTTCGCGGATGCTGCGTTTAATGTCAGGGATCGCCACTTCGGCCTCATAACGGTTGGCCTCGCTTTGTACCACCGCGGCGCCGGTAACCACGTCACCCTCTTTCAGGGCCTTCATAGTTTCTACATCTTTTATGCGGAATTGTACAGCCTGGCTGGTGATTTCGAGCTGCTTATCAAGGGCCAATAGATTATAATAGTTATTGGCAATATCTGCAATCAGTTGCGTTTGAACAGCCCTTTTTGCAGCATCAGTTTGCAATAAATTGGCATAGGCTGCCTTTTTTGCACTGCTTAACTGCCCCCAGATATCGGCCTCCCACGAAGAGCTTAAACCAACCTGGTAAGCTGTGGTTAATGTATTAACGGTATATCCCGCAGGTAAATTTAAGCTGGCCACTGATTGTTCCGACCTTGTTACACTCGCGTTGCCGCTTAAGGACGGCAAAAATGCAGCCTTGGTTTGCCCCAGCGCTGCCTGTGCTTCGGCTATTTTTTGAATAGCTGTTTTTAGATTAAGGTTATTGTTAAGCCCTTCTTTTATCAGGCCGTTTAATACTGTATCAGCAAAAAGGCTTGCCCAGGGTAATGTAGCAATTGTGGTGGTATCAGTAGAATTTTGCCCGCGGTACAGGTCATTCGTTACTACACCGGCATTCTGAAAAGGCTTTGTTACCTTACACGATAATGAGGCGCCAGTGAGCACCACAACTAATAGAATATATTTTATAATGGATTTACGCATTGTCAATCTTGTAATTCTTCCCGGTTATTAACCTGCTGTTGTTATTTCGTCTTCGTCCTCATCATGGTGCCTTTTGCTGCGCAGCTTTTCCTGGAAAGTTTGGAAAATAATGAACAGTACCGGTATGGCAAATAAACCGAATACAGTGCCTATCAACATACCCCCCACTGCACCCGTACCAATTGAACGGTTACCCAAAGCGCCCGCCCCTGTTGCAAACATCAATGGCATAATACCAAATATGAATGCGAATGAGGTCATTAAAATTGGCCTTAAACGGGCTTCGGCACCTTCAATAGCTGCCTGTACTATAGGCATTCCAGCCCGTCGGCGATCGAGGGCGAACTCTACGATCAAGATGGCGTTCTTTGATAACAAACCGATGAGCATAATGAGCGAGATCTGCACATAAATATTACTGTCAATGCCAAAGATCCTTGCAAACAAATAAGTGCCCGTTAAACCTATCGGCAGCGATAGCAGTACTGCAAACGGCAAAATATAGCTTTCATACTGCGCGCTCAGCAAAAAGTAAACAAATATGAGGCATAGCATAAATATGTAGAGCGACTGTGTGCCCGAAGCAATTTCTTCGCGGGTTAGGCCCGAAAAATCGTAACCATAACTTGGCGGAAGTTTCTCGGCAGCTACCGCTTTAATGGCATTGATAGCGTCGCCTGTACTATAGCCCGGTTTTGGCTGCCCGTTAACCGAAACATCTGTAAACAAATTAAATCTTTCGATGGCTTCCGGGCCGGATACTTTTGTGAGCGTAATAAATTCGGTGATAGGCGCCATGGTACCATCCGCGCTCCGCACAAAAATTTTGCTCAATCCGGCAGGATTAGCCCTGTAAGCATAATCAGCCTGTACCATTACACGGAACTGCTTGCCAAACTGGTTAAAATTAGAGGCGTATAAGCCGCCATAATAACCCTGCAGCGTAGTCACCACCGAATTAACCGAAATACCGGCCTCCTTACATTTTGGCACATTTACTTCCACCTGGTATTGCGGGAAGTTTGGGTTGAAGGAGGTATTGGTATTTTGAATTTCCGGACGTTTGTTTAACGCGGCCAAAAAATCGTTGGTTACTTTATAAATGTCGGCCATGCTATTGCCGCCTTTATCCTGCAGTTCGAAAGTAAATCCATTACCTGCGCCGAAACCCTGTATGGTTGGCGGCGAGAAAAAGAAAATATTAGCTTCGTGAAGCCCGCCTACCTTTGAATAAAGCTGCGCGATGACACTCTCGACGTTATCTTTCGGCCTGTCATCCCAGGTTTTCAATTTAATGATCACCATGCCGTATGCGCTTCCACTTCCCGCCAGGAAATTAAATCCAACAATTTGCAATGTGTTTTTTACAGCAGATAATGTATGGGCAATGCTATCTATCTTTTTGGTAATGGCCTGGGTACGTGGCATACCCGCAGCAGGCGGTAAACTCACGCTGGCAAAAATAGTACCCCTGTCCTCACTTGGCACAAAGCTGGATGGGGTAGTTTTTATAAGGAAAGCTAATGACGATGCAAAAACAATTATTACAACCACCACTATCCATTTTTTACGGGCCAAAAAGCCAACTGATCGTTCGTATTTCTTTTTAACAGAATCAAACACCACGTCAAACCGGTGATAGAAAAAGTTAAAAAAACGTTTCTTCTTTTCTTCTTCTGAATGTGGCCTCAAAAATATGGCGCAGAGTGCCGGGCTCAATGTCAAAGCGTTTACTGCAGAAAGTAAAATAGCCACCGCCAGGGTGATGCCGAATTGTTTGTAAAACACCCCTGTTGAACCCGTAATAAAGGTAACCGGCAAAAACACTGCCGACATTACCAGGGTGATGGATACGATAGCGCCCGCAATCTCGCTCATGGCATCAACCGAAGCTTTACGGGCCGACTTATAGCCTTTATCCAGTTTGGCATGCACTGCCTCAACCACTACAATGGCATCATCCACCACAATACCGATGGCCAGCACCATTGCAAAAAGGGTAAGCAGGTTGATGGTAAAGCCAAACAGGTTTAAAAAGAAGAACGTCCCCACAATAGCAACGGGTACCGCAATGGCGGGAATGAGGGTTGAACGAAAATCCTGCAGGAAAATAAACACCACAATAAACACCAGGATGAACGCTTCAATCAGGGTATGGATCACTTTATCGATAGAGGCATTCAGATATTCGTTGGCATCCACCAGGTAGATCAGGTCAATCCCTTTTGGAAACGATGCACGGGCTGTTTCCAATATTGCCTTAGTATCGTTGATTACGTTACGGGCATTGGAGCCTGCCGCCTGCGATATGCCCACACCAATTGCCTGCTGGCCATTCGCCTGCAAATCGACCGAATAATCAAGCGCGCCCAATTCAATACGCGCCACATCACTTAACCGGAGCAATTGCCCCTTACCTGCTGATTTAAGCACTATATCCCCAAATTCCTTTGCGCTTTTTAAGCGGCCGGTGTACCTGATCACATACTGAAACGATTCATTACTATTTTCACCAAACTTACCCGGCGCGGCCTCAATATTCTGGTCGTTCAAAGCCTGGGTGATATCATCCGGCACCAGCCCGTATCTCGACATCACATCGGGCTTGAGCCAGATCCGCATCGAATAATCTTTTTGGGTAAAGATCTGTACCGTACCCACACCGTTTACACGCTGTATATCGGGCACCAGGTTTATTTTGGCATAATTCTGTAAAAAAGTAGCATCGTACGTTTTATCCTTGCTGTATAAGGTAAATATCAGCAGGTTGCTGTTCTGGCTTTTGGTAACGGTAACACCCGCCTGCGTTACCACCTGGGGTAACAGGCTGGTTGCCCTCGCTACGCGGTTCTGAACGTTCACCGCCGCCAGGTCGGGGTTGGTGCCTATTTTAAAAAAGATCTGTATCGACGCCGAACCATCATTCCCCGCAGAGGAGGTCATGTAGGTCATGTTGTCCACCCCATTAATCTGTTCTTCCAGCGGGACGATTACACTTTTAAGCACCACATCAGCATTGGCGCCGCTGTAATCAGCCGAAACATCTACTGTAGGTGGTGCTATATCAGGATATTGGGAGATCGGCAGGTTGATCAACCCGATAATCCCCAAAATAACAAGTAGCACCGAAATAACGGTGGAAAGTACGGGGCGCTCTATAAATTTTTTTAGCATATTATTTTTATGTAGAGACGCAATACTTTGCGTCTCATTTTGTGCCTGGGTGTTTAATTGTTTACAAGGGAGGAGACGTAAAGTATTACGTCTCTACGTTAATTCAATCTTTCATAAACCGATTCGGGAGACGTAAAGTATTACGTCTCTACGTTAATTCAATCCTTTATAAACCGATTCAGCGTTAACTTCAACGGGTTTAATTTCTGTACCATCCTTTATATTGTTTGCGCCTTCGGCAATAATCCGGTCTCCGTTTTGCAGGCCGCCGGTTATAATGTAAAACTGCCCCGGTGTATTTTCCATTACAGTGATCGCGACATTCTTTATCTTATTCTGTTGATCAACTGCAAAAACAAAACGTTTGTCCTGCAATTCATAGGTAACATTTTGCGGAACGATAAGAACATTCTTTACCGATTTTGGGATTCGGACTGATGCACTGCTACCGCTGCGCAAAAGCCCTTTGGGATTGGCAAAGCCCGCCCTGAAATTTGCAGAACCAGTAGTGGTATTAATCAAACCGTTCACCGTTTCTACTTTACCCTTATAATCGTATATTGTTCCATCCGACAGTACAAGGGTAACCAGGGGGATATTATTTAACTTGGATTTAAAGCTGGTATTACTGGTACTGTCGCGGCTAAAATCAAGCAATTGCTTTTCATTCATCGCAAAGTAGGCGTAAACGTTGGCCGTGTTATAAACTGTAGTTAAGGGATCTGTAGTGGTGCTGGTAACCAGGCTGCCCAATTTATATGGCAGCGAGCCGATCACCCCGTCCACCGGGCTTACTATGGTGGTATAACCCAGGCTGATCTTTGCATTTTCCAACGCAGCTTTAGCTTGCGCCAGGGCCGCCTCTTTAGTTTGTAAAGTCAACTGTGCCGATTCGAGTTCATAGTGGCTGATGATATCTTTTTCAACCAGCGGCTTTACTTTGTTTACCTGTAAAGTGGCTGTGTTTATATCTGCTTCCGCTGTTTTGATGCCTGCCTGGGCTGTACGCACATCCTGTTCATATTGCGGGGCATTTATTTTAAACAAAAGCTGGCCCTTTTTTACAAGCGAACCTTCGTCAACAAAAATCTTTTCGATATAACCATCAACCTTAGGCCTTATCTCTATGTTTTGCAATCCCTGGATGCTTGCCGGGTAGTCGGTACTTAAAGTTACTGTACGGGGTTGGAGCGCAAGCACTTTATACGTACCTGGTGGCTGGGCAAACGTGGCATTATTCTGCGCATTCTTATTCCCGCACGAAAACAAAAACAATAAACATGATATTAAAGCTGCTATTTTTAACTTATGAGTATTGCGTGGCGTGACTTGTGCGCTCAAAGCGCTGTAGAAGCTTTTACTGAGATTCATTAATTTGTGGTAAGTAAAAAGAATAAGTAAGCGGGTAAAGATAACCGCTTTGTTCAACAGTATCATCAATTGATTTAATATCGTTACCTTCCTGGTATCATAAATTGTATTTTATCACGGCTGTATTCCAGCTTGGGCGAAACTGGGCAGTATTTTTTTTGAAAGCAAAAAACTTCAACCAATCACAACTAATTTTAAACGATTCGACAATTCTGGGCTAAAATTGTATGAGCTAAATAACATTCCAACTTTTCAACCTTACAACATTACAACCTCTTTCAAACCCACTTGCTCAAAAACTGGCTGAAGGCTTCTTTATACTGATCGCCAACGGTAATGTTGACTTTGCCTATTTGCAAAGCGTTACGGGTGATGGAATTTATTTTATCGAGCGATACAATAAAGGAGCGGTGCACCCGCATAAACTTTTTTGAAGGCAGCTTTTCTTCGAGTGATTTTAAGCTGGTAAGTGACAGGATGGGTTTTTCGGCACTTTTCAGCCAAACTTTTACATAGTCTTTCAGGCCCTCAATGTACAAAATATCATTTAAGGCAATGCGTACCAGTTGGTACTCCACTTTTAAAAACAGGTATTCATCTTCAATACGTTCTTCAGCAACGGTAGCCGTGGAGGTTGTGGCGATGGCAGGGGCATTTGATTTTTCAACCAGTTCGGCATAATTTAAAGCTTTGGTAGCCGCATGCAAAAATTCTTCATAATTAAATGGCTTTAACAGGTAGTCGAGCGCATCAACCTTATAGCCTTCCAGCGCAAACTGGTTATAGGCCGTGGTGAAAATAATACGGGGTTTATTAGCCTTGCTGTTATCCAGTACACGTGCCAGCTCAATACCATTCAGGTCGGGCATTTGAATGTCGAGAAAAAGCACGTCAATTTTTTGTGAATGGATGGCCTTTAAGGCATCTACCGCGCTCGAAAATCGTCCAACCAAATTCAAAAAAGGAGTTTGTTCAATAAACGAACTTACCAGGCCCAGGGCCAAAGGTTCATCGTCAACAGCTATGCAATTTAATATCATGACAGGTGAAGCGTTAAGTGAACGGAATAAATATTTTGGGCAGCATCTTCGTCAATCTGCAAATTATGTTTGCCGGGGTATAACAGATCAAGCCGGCGCCGGGTATTGTTTAGCCCTATGCCGCTGCCAGCCTCTAAGTTATTATTTTGTTCTTTAATAATCGTGTTCACCACTTTTAAATCAACCGAAGAGTTTTGCTGGCTGATATTGATGCTAATGTAACTGGGCTGTGTGGCACTTACGCCATGTTTAAAAGCGTTTTCAATAAAGGGCAAAAATATCATGGGGGCAATCGCCACATCTTTTAAAGAAGCCGGTGAATGAAAATCAATAGTTACCGCATCAGTCAATCGCAGCTGCATCAGGCTGATATAATCCTTTACAAAAGCGACCTCCTGGCTTAGTTGCGTGGTGCTGTTTTGGGTATCATACAAAACGTAACGCATCATCCGCGAAAGCTGGTGAATAGCCTTACGGGATGTTTCCACGTTAACAAGGGTAAGTGCGTAGATGTTGTTCAGCGTATTGAAAAAGAAATGTGGGTTGATCTGCGCTTTCAGGAAGGATAGTTCGGAACTGATTCTATCCTGCTCCATTTCCTGGTGGACAAGGCGGTCTTTTTGCCATTTCTCCATAACTGTAATGCTGGTACTAATGCCGAGTACCAGTGCACAAGTACCTATCATTGGTGCAATCATGCCCATTTCCCATTCGCTGTGCGGGTGGTGATGACGGCGCAGTCCGAGATCCTTATGAAAAGCTGCATCCATTAGTTGGGGCAGCCTAAGCCATTGGTCTACGTAACCATTTAGCAATACAGTAATCGCCGTAACACCTACTATGATCAGCAAATAAGCAACCGTTTTATTCTTTAATAAAACATGCGGAACTATTAATTCGGAATTAAGGTAAAATGTAATTACCAGCAGGCATAATATGATGTTTTGCTTTATCCAAAGCTGGTAAGGCAGCGTAATATTCCAGCTTAATGGCTGAAAGAAAAATAACAGCATCCCAAATACTGCCCAGGCCAGCACATGGATCAGCACGGTTACCAGTTTGCTTTTTGATTTTGTAAATATCATCTCATTATTATTGAAACAGGTTGTAAAAGTTGCAGTGGTTGCAAAGGAAAACAACGAAAATAGGTTTTATTACCGGGAACATTTAATCCTTTACAACTGGCTGTAAGTCAATTATAACAACAATATTACAAATGTAAAATACATAGAGCCAATAACAATCTATCGGCGCGTTTAGTTTACCGACGGAGAGGCAAAAATCATCTTTAAAAACCCGGTTTCGACCGGTACCTCGTCTAACTGTTGTTTTATAGGTTAAAGCAGGGCTTTTATCTACTTATTTGCAGCCTTTGTCTATTGTGTTTTAGGGTGTGATTTCTTTAGTATTGATTTGCACATCTAAACAACAGATAAAATGAAATTATTTTACCTTTTTATAGCCGCACTTTTAATAAGTGCGAATACTTACGCCCAAACGGGCCGCGATGTGCACGGCACGGTTACGGATTCAACCAAAGTTACTTTGCCGGGATCGACGGTTAAACTAATCACCGCAACAGACAGTATTACAACAGTTACTGATGCCAAGGGCGCTTTTCTTTTTCAATCAGTAAAAGCAACACAATTCAGTTTGGTGGTACAATCTATCGGTTATGAGCCTGTAAGAAAACGCATTCCCCTTGACAATAGTAAAGAGCCTGTCTTTTTGAAACCAATCATCCTAAAACCTTCAAGCCAGATGCTGAAGGAGGTTACCATATCTGACGTACTCCCTGTTAAAATAAAGGAAGATACGGTTGAGTTTAACGCCGCCGCTTACAAAGTACGGGATGGTGCGCCTATTGAGGATGTGATCAAAAAAGTACCGGGTGCGGATGTTGATGCCAACGGGAACGTTACTTTTCAGGGCAAAAGCGTAACGAAAGTACGTGTAAACGGAAAAGACTTTTTTGGTGGAGACTTAAAAACAGCCACGCAAAATTTACCTGCTGATGCGGTGCAAAACGTACAGTTTGTAAATGATTACGGCGACCAGGCCAACCTTACCGGCATAAAAACAGGCGAACCCGAAACTATACTGAACATTAACATAAAAGCCAGCAGGAACCATGGCATATTTGGCCAGGTAAGTGCTGGTGGCGGTCAGGATGCGATACCGCAGGTAGATGGCAGCAAGGACGCCGCCCGCTATATTGCACAAGGCAATCTGTTTAACTTTGATGGCAACCGCCAGATAGCGGTACTGGCCAATTATAATAACACTAACACTAACCTGTTTAACTTTGGCGGCCCCGGTGGTGGCGGCGGCGGCAGAGGCGGTCCGGGTGCCAGCAATAGTACTAATGGTATTACCACGTCCCGCTCTATCGGCGTAAATTACCGTGATACCTGGAGCAAAAAGCTAACCGTTTACGGCAGTTACAGCTTTACCGACAACAACGTAAACACCATCAGCAGTACCATACAGAACAATACTTTACTGAGTGGAACGAATACGACCAATTCCACCAACAACGAAATGGACAAAAAGATAAACCAGCGGTTTACATTCAACATGGAATATCGCCCGGATACGCTCGATTATTTCAAGATCAGCCCATCTTATTCGTATGCGGGGGTTCATTCAACACAAGCCGAAACCTTTAACCAGGTTGTGGCGGATACTACGGCACTGGCGTATAATACTGCTATTTTAAGCCATTCGTCCTCCCCTACTTATGGGATCAATGTTTTGTATAACCACAGGTTCAACAGTCATGGGCGCAACTTCAGCATAAACGTTGGTGTTGGCAGAACGACCAACGACCAATATCAGAACCCGGATAACACCTATACTAAAATAACAACAGCGTTAACCGCCCCGCTCGATCAGTTTATCACTACCAACGCCAATACAGATACACTGGGAACCTATGTTTCTTACATTGAGCCCATCGGCAAACGTTCGTACGTTGAATTGAACTACAATTACAAGCATAGCTATACCACATCCGATAAAGAAACAGATACGTTGAGCAGTGCAGGGCAGTTAAATGAAGACCCGATATTGAGCAACAATTACAACTACACCTTTGTAACCAATCGTTTCGGGCTTAACTACCGCTTTGTAGAAAAGAAATACAATTATGTTTTAGGTGTTACAGCACAACCATCTGAATTAGAAGGCAGTTCGCCGGGTATTGCGCCTAAAAACAATTTCAACTTTTCGCCAAACGCGCATTTTATCTATAATTTTTCGCGTACGCAATCATTAAGCGCTAACTTTAGCGGAAGCAGTGTAATGCCAAGCTACACGCAATTGCAGCCGGTGCCCGATCTGAGCAACGCATTATACCCGGTAATTGGTAACCCCTACTTAAACCCGCAGTATAATAATACATTTTCGCTAAGGTATAATCATTTCGATTTCGTATCGGGTAACGTATTTTTCAGCAATTTTTCCTTTGTACAGGCAAATAATTACATCGCCAGCAACACCATTTATTACCCGGCAGATTATACGCCAAATACACGGCTGTCAAAAACTATCGGTACAAGTTATGCTAACGCGGATGGCTACTACTCTACCCAGGCTTTTTATGTATTCAACAAACCATGGGAAAAACGAAAATATAATTTGTTCCTGGTAGGCAATATAGCTTACAGCAACAATATTTCGTTTATTACTGATATCGCCCCAACTACATTTGAGGAAACAACAGAAAAGAATATTGCCAAAACCATAACTGCCTCGCAAAGCCTGCGTTTCAGGCTTGATATCACCGATGTAGTTGATGCAGAAGCAAACACTACCTACAGTATAAATTCTTCGCAAAACTCTATACAACAATCAGGTATCCAGGACAACTTCCGTACATGGGCACTGGGCCTTAACGGTAAAAACTATCTTTTTAAAGACTGGACCTACAGCTACGATTATACAAAAACTTTTTATTACGGATATGAGGGGGCAAAAAACCCGAATGTGTTCAACACCTACCTGGAGCGCCGCTTTTTAAAGGGTAACATGGCCACGCTGCGTTTTTCGGTACTCGATGTGTTTAACCAGAATACCGGTTATTCGAGCACACAAACCAGCAGCTACACTACACAAAGTAACTATAACCGCTTAGGCCGTTATTACCTGTTAACCTTTACCTACCGTTTCTCAAAAATGGCAGGTAAGGCGCCTACTGGCCCTGGCCCTGGTGGCCGTGGCTTCGGTCCTCCGGGTGGTGGCCCCGGCGGTCCGCCTCCTGGTGGCGGACCTGATTGATAATCATTGATTTCAATTTGGCCCCTGAGCATGTATTGCAATAAATAATATTAAATCTCGTTACACTAAGGCTAATGAAAAATTTGGAAAATAGCAAACAAAAGTGTAGCTTTGACAATTATTTTTTGCAACGACAAAAATAACAGGCGTTTGATAAATAAAAGAATTTCAAAAATTCAATATAAAAGAGCTTAGGGTTCCCTAAGGGAACATGAGAAAAGGCCCGGCGTGAGATACCTGGCCTGGATTTAGTTGATTGTTATTGATTTTTTTAAATCTTAACGAAGCGTTCCGGGGTGAGATACGGAACGCTTTTTTTATGCAGAAATCAACCCAAAGTTAACCCGGTATTACCACAGTTTTAAACCATTAATTTACTGTGTAACAATTCTATAAAACTTACCATAATAGCTTTGGCCTTAGTAATAAATACTGGAGAATATTGTTTCTTTTGGGTGCTGATTTTGATAAATAATTATGCGGCACCAGGCTAATTGAGATTACCCTGATTACCAGTTTACAATATAAATCAACCAGACAAAACTTGATCACCCCTAAAAGTTAAACTGCATTGAAAAAGCTTAAGTATATCGTTTTCCTTTTGATGGCCTTAAGTTATATCCAAGCTTTTTCGCAAACGCCCCCTATTGTCGGTAACTCTCAAAAAACAGGTTTGAATAAACGGGATTCGCCTGGCGCAGATTCGGCAAAGCAGAAGGACCTGGTTGATATTTTAGTTAAGATAATTGATAAAAATACCCCGCCCGAAAATCGGGCAAAGCCTGAAAAAGCAAATTTTTCTGTAATACCATATGGTGGCTATACCCTTTCAACCGGATTTAGCGTCAATTTAACCGGCAATGTTGGTTTTTATACCAATGCTGCACATCATCAAAATCTTTCTATAATAACAGCCGATATAGGTTATGATTCAAAGATCCAAAAGACTTTCCGAAGCCGTGCCGAAATCTGGGACAATAATAACAGCTTTAAATTTGTAACGGATCTTCGCTATGAGATTTATCCGACGGATACCTACGGCCTGGGGACTTTTACCAAGCTGGCAACCGATAACGATATTTATTACCGGTATGAAAGAGTGTATGGCACCGCGCTAAAAAAAATAGGAAACGATTATTATGCAGGTATTGGCTACAATCTCGATCATCATTTTGATATTGCTGCAACGGGCAATGCCGACGGCAGCATTTCGGATTTTATAAAATACGGGCAAACAACCCAATCCACCTCATCGGGCTTTAATCTTGACTTTTTGTTTGACAACCGCAAAAACCCGCTTAACCCGCTTTCAGGCACTTTCGCAAGCATTATACTCAGACAAAATTTAACTTTATTGGGCAGCAATGCCAATTGGGAATCGTTACAGGTTGATTTTAGAAAGTATATCAAATTGTCACCCAACTCAAACAATGTGCTCGCTATCTGGAGCATTGCCGCCTTTACACACGGTAATGTACCTTATCTTGATCTGCCCTCAACCGGATCAGACATGTACAACAACAGCGGACGCGGTTATGCCATCGGGCGATTCAGGGGCAGGAATGAGCTTTATCTTGAAGGCGAATACCGCTTTGGCCTTACCCGCAACGGATTATTGGGCGCTGTGCTTTTTGCCAACGGCGAAAGTTTTTCGGAGTTTCAAACCAACAGGTTTGAAAGTATTGCCCCTGCTGCCGGTACCGGCATCAGGATAAAGATCAACAAACATTCCGATAGTAATATTTGTATTGATTACGGCGTTGGTACAAACGGGTCAAGAGGCTTTTTTGTAAATTTAGGTGAAGTATTTTAGTTAATGCAGGCAATCTCTATGTATCATAAAAATCATCACAACTCCGGAATCAAATACTTTTTTTGAATCAAAAATTGGTAAAATATTGAAAACAATAAAATATTTACTTTTACTAACTGCGGCTTTTAACATCAGTATCTCCTATGGGCAACAGGATACCTCAACTGTATCAAAAAGTAAAATTCAAACTCAAAAAGCTGCGCCAATTGATTCATCAAAACAGCGGGACGTAATTGATTTTCTTCAAAAAATATTGCAGAAAAACGCCCCGGCTAACAGTCGGCTGCATGCCAAAAGACTGGTTTTTTCTGTTGTTCCGGCAGTGGGTTATTCTCTTACTACCGGCTTTGCGGCTGATATAACCGCCAATATGGCTTTTTATACCAGTACTGATCACTCTAATAATTTATCGGCAATTGATCTTGAAACTGTTTATGATACAAAAGATCAAAAAATTTTCGTCAGCCGTTCCGAAGTCTGGTATGATAAAAACAATTATAAACTGGTAACTGATGTACGCTGGGAGGAGTATCCGATTGATACTTATGGTTTAGGCAGCACATCAACTAATAGGACTGATGACCCGCTTAAATATAACTATGTGAGGGCCTATGGAACTATTTTCAAAAAAATAACAGGCGATTTTTATGGAGGCCTGGGTTACAATTATGATTATCATTATAACATCACTGAAACCGGAAACGCTAACGGCACCGTATCCGACTATGATAAATATGGTTTTTCTTCCAGATCAACGTCTTCCGGAATTGTTTTGAATTTGTTATTTGATAATCGCCGTAATCCGATTAACCCGCTAAACGGTGGTTATGCTTCTGTTATCTATAGGGATAATTATATTTTTTTAGGCAGCGACAATAACTGGCAGGAATTGCAGATGGATTTCAGGCGATATTTCAAGCTGTCGCCAAATTCAAATAACATACTCGCTATCTGGAGCATGCTTGATTTTACATCAGGCCATGCGCCATATCTCGACTTGCCGTATACCGCTTCAGATACCTACAATAATGCGGGCCGGGGGTATCCTGAACAACGATTCAGGGGCCGTGACGAATTGTACCTGGAAGCGGAATACCGTTTTGGGATATTAAAAAATGGCTTGTTGGGCGGAGTCGTTTTCAGCAATGCCGAAAGCTTTTCGGAATTTCAAAGCAACAGGTTCGAAAAAATAGCGCCTGCTGCGGGAACGGGAATAAGGGTCAAAATCAATAAGCATTCGGATACAAATGTTTGTATCGATTATGCCTATGGAGTTGGATCACACGGCATTTTCGTTAACCTTGGTGAGGATTTTTAAGATACGATTAAAAGCCCCATTTGGAATAAATTTATCAATTTTTGGTAAATTTATATTTTTTACCTATTTTTGGTAAAACAAACACTAATGCGCGTTATTATTGAAGATGATTATTTGGCTAATCTCTATATTAATGGAAAAACTATTGGTAAGCCTAAATTCAACAGAGATATTGAATTAGGGTTTATTAAAAGGGTTATTCAAATAGAACAAGCAGTTAATACGAACACGTTGAGGGCGTTGAAATCACTGCATTTTGAGAAACTATCGGGGAAACTTTCTGACAAATATTCAATAAGGATAAACGATGGATTTCGGATTATTTTCAGGATAGAAAAAGATGGTGATAATTTGAGGGTTGAGATTATTTATATCGAAGAATTAAGCAATCATTATTCATAAACTAAATCGTAAAAAGTCCGGCGCAGGACTATAAAGTCGTAGAAACATGGGAAACGTATTTAGCAAAGATGGAGACGAGATAAAAAGCCAAATCGCTTTTCATCCCGGTGAGTTTCTACTGGAGGAAGTGGAAGAAAGAGGGTTAAAAAAAACTGAATTTGCGAAAAGCATTGGGTTACTGCCCGGAAACTTAAGCGAATTATTTAAAGGTAAACGGCATATTAATGCCCGGCTCGCTGTAAAACTTGAATTAGTTTTAGGAGTAAGCGCCGAATATTGGATCGGCTTGCAGACCGCGTATGACTTACATATCGCACGGGAATTGATACATGCCTGAAAACACGTACAGCGTACCTTAATCTTAATGTTGATTTTCCTGTCATTTGCTTGGATTGATAATTTATACTTTTAATTGGGTATAAATTTTCATACCATTGATCCGGCTTATTTTAAATTTAAAATGAAAAAATACTGCTTAACACTTGATCTGAAAGACGACCCGGCGCTGATTACTGAGTACGAAAAACACCATATTGCTATCTGGCCGGAGATCCATCAAAGTATCACTGCCTCAGGTATCACCAATATGGAAATATACCGTTATGACACCCGCCTGTTTATGATAATGGAAACAGATGAAACCTTCAGTTTCGAAAAAAAGGGTGCCGCAGATGCCGTCAACCCAAAAGTACAGGAATGGGAAGACTTAATGTGGAAGTATCAGCAACCGCTTAAAAATGCGCTTAAAGGTGAAAAATGGGTACTGATGAATAAAATTTTTCAATTATAACTGTTGAAGAGACAGGAATCGAATAAAAATATCTTAGTTTTACCTCTTCGATATTAAAACCTTGATTCCTGGTTCTTGATTCTTGACGCTAAAAAAATGATCATGCTTAAAAAAGTACAATTACTGCTGGTAGGTTTGGGATTTATCCTTTCGCCGGCCTTTGCTCAACAAAAAAGAATTGGCAACGAAACCGATGCGCAAAAAGAAAAGCGCATGGAATGGTGGCAGGATGGCCGTTTCGGGATGTTTATACATTTTGGCCTATACTCGGGCGCTGCAAGGCACGAGTGGGTAAAGCATAATGAACACCTGACCAATGAGGAGTACCAAAAGTATTTCGACCAGTTTAACCCTGATCTGTTCGACCCGGTAAAATGGGCCAAAGAGGCAAAAGCGGCAGGTATGAAATATGCCGTAATGACCACCAAGCACCACGAAGGTTTTTGCTTGTTCGATTCCAAATATACCGACTATAAAGCGACCAACACCCATGCCAAACGCGATTTGGTACGCGAATATGTAAACGCATTCCGCTCACAGGGATTAAAAGTTGGCTTTTATTATTCATTGCTCGACTGGCATCACCCGGATTATACCATGGATGATGCGCACCCGCTAACACAGGTAGACACAAGCGCAGCCAACTACAAACGCCTGAATAAAGGCCGCGATATGGCTAAATACCGCCAGTACATGCGTAACCAGATTACCGAATTGCTGACCAACTATGGCAAGATTGATGTGCTGTGGCTGGATTGGAGTTGGGATAAAGGCGCAAAGCATGGCAAAGGAGCCGATGACTGGGGTGCTGTTGAATTGATTAAGCTGGTTAGGAAACTACAGCCTGGTATTATAGTAAACAACAGGCTTGGCCTTTATGATTATAAGGATGGCGGCGATTTTGAAACGCCTGAACAGGTGAGCACTGCGGAGCTGGCCCCATACAAAGGCAGAACCTGGGAAACCTGCCAGACATTTTCAGGATCATGGGGATACTATCGCGATGAAAACAGTTGGAAAACCCATCGGCAGTTGCTCGATTTGCTGATTACATCAGTAAGTAACGGCGGCAACCTGATCCTTAATGTTGGCCCTACCGGCCGTGGTGAATTTGACTACAGGGCTACCCGTGCTTTAGATAGCTTATCGTACTGGATGCATGCCAATAACGTTTCTATTTACAATTGTACTTACGCACCGGCCAGTTACAAAGCACCGGAAGGTGATAAACTTACTTACAGCAAAATTAACGGGCGCCTGTATGTTCATTTGTTTAATTACCCTACTAACGGGAAAATAACGCTGCCGGGCTACAAGGGAAAAATAAAATATGCACAGTTTTTGAACGACCATTCGGAGCTTATTTATAAGCCATCGGCTGAAAATAAAGATGATTTGGAATTAACTGTTCCATTAAAAAAACCACCGTACGAAATACCTGTTGTTGAATTAACGTTGCAATAGAGATGTGAGATTGGAGATTGGAGATTGGAGACATTTAAGGCGTCTCTTTATTTCTCGCCTCAAATCTTGTAAAAAACAGATACTGGATATTTAATAACCATAGAGATCAAAAAACTTAGTGTTGAACACGGGATAGGAGTCTCAAATCTCCTGTCTCACGTCTCAAATCTTAAAAAAATGCCATTACAGAAACAACAATTTTTAAGAATACACCCGCATGATAATGTGCTGGTTGCCCTGCAAGACCTTGCGGAGGGAACCATGATCAATTTTGAGGGCGATACATTTGCGCTGACCACCAACATTGCCGCCAAACATAAATTCAGTATAGTCGACCTTAAAGCTGGTGACGAGATCCTGATGTACGGCGTACTGGTTGGCAAAGCAACACTGCCAATTCCAAAAGGCGGCCCTATCAGTACACAAACCGTTCATCACGCTTCGGGTGAATTTCATTTGGGCAAACGCAAAACTGCATGGCATAAGCCAGATACCAGCAAATTTGAAGACCGTACCTTTATGGGCTACCACCGTGCCGATGGTTCGGTAGGTACTGGTAATTACTGGGTGGTTATCCCTTTGGTTTTTTGCGAGAACAGGAATATCAATGTATTAAAAGAGGCCTTGTCGGAAAAACTTGGGTATAAAAAAGCCAAAAGCTACGAGGCTGATGTAGATCAGTTGATCGGCCTTTACCAGGCGGGCAAATCGGTTGAAGAAATTATAAACGCCGATATCCAGGCTTCGCCCGATAAAGCAAAGTCCAAAAGGCTGTTTAAAAATATTGATGGCATCAAATTCCTCACCCATGATATGGGTTGCGGCTGTAACCGGTCTGACGCGCAAACTTTGTGCGGCTTGATTGCCGGTTATATTACTAACCCTAACGTTGCAGGCGCTACTATTTTAAGCCTTGGTTGCCAGAATGCGCAGGTAAGCATCCTTCAGCAGGAAATACAGGCGCGTGATGCCAATTTCAGCAAACCGCTGGTAATATTGGAACAACAAAAAACAGGTACCGAAGCCGAACTGATGCAACAGGCTTTAAAACAAACTTTTGCGGGGCTGGTAAAAGCCAACGAAACCGAAAGGCAGCCTGCTCCCCTGTCCAAACTGTGTATCGGGTTGGAATGCGGCGGCTCTGATGGCTTTTCGGGCATCTCGGCTAACCCTGCTTTGGGCTATGTTTCCGATTTATTGGTATCTATGGGCGGTTCGGTGATCTTATCCGAATTCCCTGAACTGTGTGGTGTTGAACAGGAACTGAGCGACCGCTGTGTTGATGAGGAAAAGGCCAATTACTTTATGAAATTAATGACCACCTACAATGCCCGTGCAGAAGCGGATGGGTCTGGGTTTTATGCTAATCCTTCACCGGGTAACATCAGGGACGGCTTAATTACCGATGCTATCAAATCAGCCGGTGCGGCCAAAAAAGGCGGTACCTCGCCGGTGGCCGATGTGCTGGACTATCCCCAAAAAGCAACCAAAAGCGGCTTAAACCTGCTTTGCACCCCCGGCAGCGATGTGGAAAGCACCACCGCCGAAGTAGGCTCAGGAGCGACCGTAGTGTTGTTTACAACAGGCCTGGGCACACCTACAGGCAACCCGGTTACCCCGGTTATCAAACTATCAACCAATACAGCTACGGCGGTAAAAATGCCGGATATT
>Ga0207076_1106_pt1 | contig 21254 bp, 17 predicted proteins | sample Alteio_BWMinHeat_62_FD_153568 | JGI IMG/M metagenome (GOLD analysis project Ga0207076, IMG submission 153568) | Enriched cells from forest soil in Barre Woods Harvard Forest LTER site, Petersham, Massachusetts, United States -... | ecosystem: Environmental > Terrestrial > Soil > Temperate forest >... | reverse complement strand
CTGGTGATGCTGATGAACCTGGTGATGCTGGCGCTGAATCTCGTGATGCTGCTGAATCTGGTGATGCTGCTGAATCTGGTGATGATGGCGCTGCTTCATCCAGAACCTTCACAGCCCCTTTCGCAACAGAGATTTTTCCTGCTTTACGCAAAGCAAGGAGTTTTTCAGCAGATTGGTGCGGTAAGAATGCAGTAACATTCAGTAGGAAAGGCAATACTTTTTGCTGATAGAATTTTAAATCTTCCGCAACAAGGTAGGGTGAATGATAATTAAGTGTATATATCAAATCATCCAAGGTTTCTTTCCAGTAGATTGGCGTTGCCGTTGCAACGGATCTTTTTGCCTCTTCGAGTTCACATTTTGCGGCTTCAAAAGGTTCTTGTATACGTGCAGCATTCATCGTATCAATGAAATTAGCAAAAGTTGTGGCAGGATCACTCATCTTTTTTGCGATGTCAGTTAATCCATCTCTCTTTAACGCATCGACAAGGTACTGTTTACAAAATTTTTGAAAGTAAGTGTCAATTCTTAATTTGCCACCATCTTGTTCGATAACTGCTTGAACGTCCTCTTTTGTAAAAAAACGATGCTGCATGACATGTGGCCATTGGAAATCACATCTTATATGCGGTAGCTTTCCTTGGCTGGAATGCATCACTAAATGAAACTCTTCAGTATCAGGATCGGGAATATATTCCTTACATTCCGAACCTTCATACACAAATTTTCCATGTCGCTCAGCTAATGAAGCTACTACATCAAATGAACTGAGAGAAGCGCCGAGCAAGCCAACTTTGAAATTGTATTTTTCCTTTTGTCTAGGGAGAATTTTATGAATGGGCCAGGGCGAGCTGAAAAGTTTACGTTCAGGATCGTCAAGCTTCGGCCAACTGTGTCCCGTTGCGATAATCGTGCGATTGACTTCATGGCACGATCCCGTTTCTGTGTGAATTAATACACTTTGTCTGTCGGGTGCATCTGCAATGTCAACAACATTACAATTCTTATTCTGATTAACTGTCACCCCATTTTGTTCCAGAATTTTGACTATTTCTTCATATTGACTATGAAGAAAGGCATTCATCGCTATGCGTCGATAAATACCTTTTTCTGAAATTTGTTTTCGGTCCGGAATACCTAATTCTAGTAGTTCCCCATCTTTTCTACCTCTAAGCCAGTCTCCAAAAGTGCAAATCAATTCCGGCACTTCTTCTGGCAAGATATTGACAACATGCACTTTATCAACCATTTTGGGATCATAAGGCATGCTCATTCCAAGCTCTGGCCCTTTCTCAAAAATGCTCACTTTTAAGCCGGGAACAGCGCCATTGGCTTTTAAATCGCTCAAGATATTATGCAAAAGATAAATTGTGGAAGCGCCTGAGCCAACAAGACCAATATGTTTCGATTCAACGCATTTGCCGCTTTGACTTTCTTCTAAAGTGATTTCACCTATCCCTTTTCTCCAAGCGGATTTAGTTTGCTTGGTCTCAAACTTACCATCAACAATTGGTTGGCTGCTTGGCTGATTGCCTGGATCGGTTGGTTCTTGAGTATAGAGTATAGCTGGCGACCTATTTATAAACATATTGGACCTCGTTTTGCAAATTTTAGTGAATAATTTTGCCGAATTGTACTTTAACTGAGCAAAACACTCAACAAAAAAGATTAAAAAAAGGCCAGATTGTCGGAACTTGATAGAAACTCAGACTGTTCAGAAAGGCTTATGGATTTGTTTTACGGTTTTAGGTTTGCTTTTTGATTTTATCTTATCGATCATAAAAGTTTTTTATATAAAAAATAGAAAAATGAGGATGCGTTGGTCTGATTTTCATAAACACCAAAAGTTCAAAAACTTTCTCTATCAGAGATTAAAAAAAACACAAGTAAGTTAAAATCTAGTGTCTAGTTGCAAAAGTTGTTATCAGTTGCTTTAATGAACAGTTTTGATACAATCCCGCCGTATTTAACAATTCCATATACTAACATTTGTAAAAAAACGAGGTTTAATATATATGACATCATTAAGAAGCGATAAGTTATTAAGAAGCGATAAATTTTTTTCACCGCTGAGAACAGTCAAGGACAAGGTTTTTCCAAGAACAGAGGGATATGATATTCATTTCCAAATTGCTGCAGGTGAAGATAAAGAAGCAACAGAGCTAAGAAAGGAAGTGACTGAATATATAGATACACTCCTTAAAACAAATCCAGGCATATACTTTGACGGTGGTTGGCAAACGGGTGGACCAATAGGGCCGTGGAGAAAACCGATGTGGGAATTAAAGCTTACGTTGGCTGATTCTGAAGATCCTAAGAAACATTTAGCGTTGCATCAGCTTATGAAGCAAGTTGCTGAGTATGCCAAAAGCAGAGTTGAAGCTCGGGATTTGCAAGGTTCGCTACTTGTTCATGCGAATCAATCCGATCGCTGGGATATGCGCTATGAATATGATCTGCATGTTAAGCATGCTTTGTTAGTGCGTGGTGAACCAGTTGTTTTCAATAATATTTGGGCAGGATATCTTACGACTGCAGAGCTGAGGCAGGAAAGCAATGATTCTTCAGTATTAGAGCATGATTCTGGTCCTCTGAAAAACCATGTTGAGACTGAAAGTTCTTATAGAAGCTATCTAGGTTATCGATAACAAGTCTAGAACGAAGCAGCTTGAACATTCAATTAATTGAATCTAAAGCTGCGCAAAAAGGTTGCCAAACCATTACGGAAACATTACCGGAATGGTTTGGTATTCCAGAAGCCAATGAATACTGAGTCAATTGATCATAAAATAAACTTACTCTGTCTGTAAAATGATCTATTTCTTTGCTTTCTTAAGATTTCCTTAAGGATTGGCGCATAAAATTCGCACTCAATATAAAAAATAATATAAAAAATAACCATTTAATTTAACCATACAAACACAAAACCGAGAGGAGTTATCTTATGTTTAGTTCTGTTCGTGAGCTTGGCTATCGCGTGCCTCAAATTACCGGAATGCGCTTTAAAGAAATACCTGAATGTCCGCACTTAAAAGGCTATACCCCTTTAGGTATGTGGCCTAGAGAATTGATATGGGGTCGAGATGGCCTTCGTCAATCCTTGGCAGAGGCAACAAAAATGGCGCGTCAACATGAACGCGGCGTAGCTTACTTTTATGAAGGTGCAACAACTTATGTTGTGCTAACTAAACCTCAAGATATTGACACTCTCCTAAAAGCAACTGGAGCTGCCGAACGCGGTGGTGTTCATCCCCATTTAAAGACAGGCATGGGAAATGCGATCTTTTTCGCAGGCGCTCGCGATCAAAATGGATTTGCTTCAGGACCTAACCGAGGCAATCGAAAAATGTTATGGCAAGCTAAAGCGTTGGATCCAGAACAACGAGCAAAGTTTGTACCCAACATGGAAGAGCATGCCGATACAACAGTGGCTTCACTCAGACGACTCCACGATGAAAAAGCGGCGACCACACCTGCTCTAGAAACCCTCTTTGCGCAACATGCACTTGGCGTATTGGGTGACAATTTAATGGGAATTAAAAACCTGGAGGGTGTATTAGAGCGATGGCATCGTTTATCAAAACCCCTATTACGAACAACGACTAGCGCTCGTATTCCTGCTTTAGGCGCATTGAAAGATAAATGCAAAGGTCAGACTCCAGAAAAATTAAATAAAGCTTATTTTGAATTCGTACAAGAAGCCCTTTTAGCTGAAGTACCGGAAGTAAAAGATCATGAAATGGCTAAACAAAATCTCTTACAGGCTATTATTGAGCAACATAGGCAAGAAGCAGCTGAGTTAGCAGCGGTTCAAGCTAGAGAAAATGTTAAAGCTGCGCACGCTAAAGAAGCAAAAGCACTTGCAGCTTCTTCTGGAGAAAGTGAATCCGCAGTCATGACTGAGATTTTAAAGAAACAAGATGTTATAGAGGAAATTGACCGAGAAAAGCAACGCATTGTAGCGGACAATCTATCAACCACTCAAGAAGGAATTTTGGCTGATGCCGGATTTCTTTTATTCAGCGGACACGATACCACCGCCCAATCGTTGACGACTAACATTAAACTTCTCGCAGCTCATCCAGACGTCGTAGCTACGGTTCGTAGAACCATCTTCAAAAACTGCTATGACCCTAAGACTGGAACGCTCGATCTTTCTTTTGACAAACTAAATCCGCGAGAAATGGGGCTCCGTCAGCAAACAAATGTAACGCCTGATTCCATTTTCTATTTACATATGATAATGGACGAGACGCAGCGATTGTTTCCGCCAATTCCTTGGTTAGAAAGAGTTATGACTCACGATATGGAGCTTCCTGACCCTAACCGTAAAGGGCAAGTTCTTAAGTTAAAGAAAGGCGACAAGGTGTTAATGGATTCAATGTCGCTGCATCGAACACCTGAGTTCTATGCTAAACATGGAAACCCGGAGGATTTTAAAGGAGACGAAAGAGATCTAAATAAATATTCTCCATTTCGTGGAAACATTGATTACAGATTTAATACGCTCTTTTTAAATTTTGGACAAGGTCCTACAATGTGCCCCGGATTTTTGTTTGCCCTTCAAGAAATGAAAATCCTTCTTGCACGATTAATTATGGCGTTCGATTTTGAAGAGGTAGGTGAGAATTCTTTCGACTTTACTGTGAACGATTTCGTACTTAAGTTTAAAAACCCCACGCACATCAATTTTGTGCCACGTGATGTAGTTAAAGAACAACTTCTACTTCTGGAGCGCGAACAACAACAAAAACTGCAGTCCGCCGCTCCCGCTGAAGCCAAGCACTCTGATGACGCTGCAAGCTCTGCAGCAGATAAAGCAGAGCCTGTTAGGGCAGCAGATGCGACTAAAGCTGCGGCACAGGTAAGACGCCGAAGCCCATTTAGCGCTTCAATGTAATATCTATGGAAAGAAACCGAGGGCACTCTCGATGAGAGTGCCCTCGGGCTATCTTTACCATTTAAAGACAGATCAAATATTAATTTTAAGTTAATTACTGGAGATTATCATGCGTTCCACCGTCATTAAAGTGCTTACATTTATGATCAGTGTATTTACTGTTTCAGCTTTTGCTCAAGAACAAAACTCGCCTCATCGTGGTTCAATCCAAGATCCTAAAAAAGCTGTTGAATACTTCGATAAGGAATTGGCTTTTATCACCGGCCCTCATAATGTTAATCAAGTCGTCACTGGCGAAGTTAAAAACGTGACCATTGTGGATGTTCGATCTGCTAAAGATTACAAAGAAGGACATATTCCAGGTGCTATTAATATTCCAACTGAAAAATACAATAACTTTGCTGGCAATGAAACAGAATTTCCAGGATTGAGAAAAAATGGTTATAACTATGTTTATTGTTATGATGTGCTTTGCAATTTAGCTCAAAAAGCTGCAAGGAAATTCGCAATGGCTGGTTACCCTGTCAAAGAAGTACGTGGCGGATTTGAAGGTTGGCAAGAAGGCGGCTATCCTATTGAAAAGTAAGATGAATAATCCAATTAGAGGGGGTTTCGGTGGGATGGGTACTAAGCGTTCCGTTCTCATTCGAAACTAACCGCTTTAGTATCCTTACCTCGAGTTAACTTGACGCGCTTTCACGGCGTATTCGCATCGAATAGCAAACACCGTAAACCATCAGAGGTAGATAGGCGCACGGGCTGAGATCCATGCCAAGCGGACTATTTACTCTGAGTGACATCTCTAATTTGCCCCTACAAAATTAAGATAATTATTGATCAATATCAAGTTGTTTTGTACAATGCGCGCTCATAATATAAAAAAAATTACCAAAACGAAACCAAAACGAGGAAATTGAAAATGGCTTCTTCCGCCAGAGATGCTGCTTTGCAGCAACTCACCCCGAGCGATGACCATGCAGCATCTGCTACCCCTGTTGTTTTAGCAAGTGAACAATTACTACTTACACCCGCTGACACCAAAATACATGAACTTACCGTTCCTAATCCAACGTCAGGGTTTGTTCCTATCAATCGCCGCACAAAACTACCCTCCGAATTTCAAGCTTTAGATGAATATGCAACTCAAGTGCCAACCTATATTCGTGAAGGCTCTGAACGCGATAAAATTAGTCAATTACCTCATGATATGGCGGACCATGTAGATGGGCTTCCAGAAGAATGTCTCGCAAAAGTCCTTAGAATAGCAGGTGATGCAGCGCATCTTTGGTATTACAATCAAAAACTCGGTGACGAAAAAACCGACCCTCTGCCTGAGCATCTTGAAAAGTTTTGGATAAAACTTAATGAAAGAGCTGGAAGACCCTTTTTACTTCCAGATAAGCGTAAAGCACTTCGCACTCATTATGATGTGTTTTTAAGCAATGCGGTTGCTAAAGTTCCCCTACACCCTGATACTAACTGGAAAATCACATTAGATGACTTAGAATTGAGTGAAGCCGTGTTCGGAAATAATGAAGAACGCGTTTTCAGCTTGACTTTTGCTGTGATGGAGTTACGTTTTTCTTCCGCTTTCCCATGGATTTTTAAAGCGCTTAGAGCAGTTGCTGAAAAGAATGAAACCGCACTAATTGAAGCACTTCAGAAAATCACTTTTGTATTGGAAAGAGTCACAGAAGCATTCGATTATATTTCACCCAATCCAAATAGTAAAAATTATGTCGACCAGTCCGTTTGGACGAAAACCATAGCTTACTTTGATAGTCCAATTCCAAACGGTCAACCAGGGACTTCTGGTACTATGCTCGGCTTATTTCTAATGCTAGATACTTTAATGGAAAGACGCGACTTTGATTCTGCCATGGGTAAAGCGCTTTTTGAAAAATTTAAAGCACAGCCAAAACGCGTCGAAACCTTTTTACACGCATTTCGCGGCGACATGGAAAAACATTCAATATCCCAATTTGTATCCCGATCTGAAAATCCAACACTGCAAAGTACCTATCAAAGCCTTAGAGAAGCCTATATAGGCCCGCATGGCTTAATGAAAGTACATATGGATATGGTCTATAGCTTTATGATAATCAATTTAGACGAGGGTCGAAAAACAACGAACGGTGGAAATGCTGGAACAAGCAAGAAGCAACCCCCACATCAAAGAAATATTTATCTGTCACTTAAAGCTCCAGTTGAAGAGCGATCAAGAGCTCATACGCATTTTGTACAATTTGCAGGAAGAGTTAAAACGCAAGTACTGGGTGGTAATGCAACTGAAGTCGTGCTAGATACAAAATGCTTAGGTATGTCATTTTTACCGGGCGATCGTTGTGAGATTTTTCCTCAAAACAGCGCTAAAATAGTAGCTCAGTTTATTCGGTGCCATGGTCTAACTGCTGATGCAGTAGTGACATTGAGCCCAGAATGGATAGCCTTTCTCAAAACAGAATGGAACCTCGATGCTGAAAAACTTACAGCAAAAGAATTTCTTCAGTATGCTGATTTACAAAATGTCAAACAAGGCACTAAAGCTGCCGCAATCGATCTAAGTCAGATGAAACCACTCAAAGCGCGACTTTATTCGGTTTCTCCTCTTTACGACTCAGAACATTGCGGAAGGATCAGCTTAACCGTAGGTGGTCATTGCTTTGTTGATAGCTTGGGTGAGTATGAGGGAGCGGCTTCAACCTATTTAACAAAAGGTACTGGACCTGTGCGTATCACCAAGGCTGCTACGCGCCATTTCCATCTACCCGATGAACCAAAAACCCCTGTTATTATGTTTGCTGCAGGCACAGGTATTTCGCCGTTTATGGGATTTATCGGTGCACGAATGCAAGCAGAATCAGGCCCTAACTTGCTATTCTTTAGCACAACCTGTGAAGATACTTTTTATCATAGGGATAAATTACAAAGAGCCGCTCAACAAGGTCTTGATCTTGCGGTTATTTTCTCACGTGATAAAAAAGCAGATACTGTTTGCTTTGATCACAAACAACGGCAATTGGTTTGCTCAAAAAAATATTCAGGCACTCAAAAACCACATATTGATCTGTTAATTCAAGAAAGAGCCGAGCAACTTGCTAAATTAATCGCAGAAGATGGCGCACATATTTATGTATGCGGAAATTCTGGATTTGAAGAATCAGTTAGAAATGCACTGGATGAAGCGCTTAAAGCAAGAATTCCTGATGCAGCGACTCGACGAGCTTATCTTCATACATTAGGCGCTGATCGTCGCTATAATTTAGATATCTTTACCCCTCCAAAGCAAGCTGGACATGAGGAAAAACAACGCCAGATTTTCTCTTCAGAACTTGCTCTTCACAATAAAAAAGATGACATGTGGATCGCTTTCAATGGAAAAGTCTATAACTTTAATAAACCGCAATATACCTCCCCCAATGGCAAGGTATTAACAGCAACAGACTTTAGACATCTTCACCCAGGTGGTTTAAAAGTCTTTCAAGTTGTTGCAGGATCCGATGGATCAGAAGGTTATAATGATATTGCTCATAATAAATCTCCTCAAGTTGAAGCATTCTTAGCTAGATATTATGAGGCCGAATTAGCAACTCCTGTTTTCGCTCAAGCTAAAAATGCGGAGTTATATAATCGCTGTAACGAATTTTTGCGTGCTATCTTAAAAGTGCAAAATACGTTACTGAATAGCACAAATTTTCCCACTAAAAATCCTGCTCCTTATTTATGGCGTGAAGTGTTTGCTGTTCTTATGGAAGGTCGTATGTCAGGGTATCAGAACGCCGAGGGCGGACCTTTTACTAGTACATTTGGCACAATGTTCAACAATCTTTGCAATGTAGTAGGCTTTCCAAAAACGGATCTGGAACCTATATTTAGGGATCTTGTCCATTATGCAAATGAGTGTGGCATGTCACTCAAAATTTTATCGACGGGTCATCTTTCTCCACAAGCGCTTGCAGCCGTCGAAAAGCGTTTCAAGGAATTATTAGAACACACTTTCACTTTCATTGACTCAATGAAAGCAGAAATGATAGCTATCCTGCGTAATCTGGAACAAAATGGAGATAACTTCGATCCAAACTGTTTGCCGAAAGGTATGCAAGCCTGCCAACAGCATATGAAAGATTTCTTATCTTATCTTAAGGCCTTACATAAAGGCATAGCGCCTCCTAAATCGCATCCTGGTCATGCGTCATTGTTTGCTATTGCACAACCCCCTTGTGAAGCTGGGCGGCGTATGTTGTTAGAAAGATCTACTGTTCCTGCACGTTCACCTGCGCAAGCGTATGGAAAAGAAGCTGGCGCAATCGCTGGTACAATTCTATCCGGTGGGGCTGCTCCTTCGCATGGAAAATCAAGCTGCTCAGGATTCTTTACAAAAAGACGTGTATTAGTAGGAGCTGGCGCAATCGCTGGTACAATTCTATCCGGTGGGACTGCTCCTTTAGTCATGGCTGGCGCTACAGCGCTCGGCGGTGCACTAGGCTTAGCCACAGATGCAGCTACTGATAAATTGAGCAAAGGCTGCAGACATAGAAAAACCGCATAAGGATAGGGGGTATGTTGAGCTCTCAGGATACTTACGATACTAGCTCTTTAAACCGTCGCCACACAATTTCAGGCTTATTAGCCAACATACAAGCCGCTTCAGGATAATGTTTTTTTTCGTAATTACATTGATACTGATAGCAACGCGTGCAAGGAAAATCCGGCTCTTGATGCAATTGATGCAAACCTGTTGTCCCAATCAACGCCGTGCTAGTTGGACCATAAATTGTGATTGCTTTGACATTTAAAGCAGCTGCTAAGTGACTCAATCCTGTGTCACAGCAAACCGCTCCTTGGGCGCCCTTTAAAATTTGCGCGTGTTCTGACAACGAACAAAAAGGCAGTACAAGCGTATTAGAATGATTCTTTGCTAATCTTTCCGCACGTTCTTTTTCAGCTGCATTTCCCCAAGGAAATACCACATTCAAGCCCTCATCCGCCGCGAAACGAATGAGCTGTTGCCAATAGCTTTCTGGCCAGAGCTTAGAATCCCAACTGGCATTATGCACGAAAACAACGTAAGGCGTTGGTAATGATAAATTTAACGTTGGAAAAAGATGGGACTCTAAACCATAATCGGGTTGATTATCTTGATAAGGGTATTTGAAAACTTGAGCAAAAAGCATGCGTAACCGTGTAATCGCATGCAAGCTTTTGTCGACAAAATAACGATTTTGATAAGCAAAAGAAGCAAATCCTTCGCGCGCCGAGTTTTTATCTAACCCACAGCGTTTACCTTTGCTTAACAAGCTAATGATGGCACTTTTTGTGGATGTCTGACCATCAATAACAAGATCATATGTCTCTTTGCGTAGCGACTGGAGAAACTGCTTAATTTCTCCACTTTTTATCGTTTGCCATGGCTGCTTACGCCATTTGCGATGGGAAGTGGGTATGATATTTTTAACTGCGGGATGCCATGAAGCCACTTCAGAAAAATTCTTTTCAATCACCCAGTCAAAGCTGATACCAGGAACAGCACCCATTGCATCTGTCATGGCAGGCAGGGCATGAATTAAATCGCCCATTGAAGTAAGTTTTACAAATAATACGCGCATTAATAATAACTTCGATTAAATAACCAAGGAAAGAAACGCTTGATCGTGGCAGAGAAACGATGCTGATTAAGATGCTTAGTTAATGCCACATCATGCGTTAAGTAATTAAGTTGCAGTGACAAACGTTTTCCGACAAATGGTTTATGCCCATGCCAGCAATTAGGCGTGACTTTGAAAATCAAACATGTCCCAGCTAAGGGAGAAATTTCTTCAACATAATCATCGAGCGAATGATTATTTTTGAGTAACCGTAACTTGCCTTCATCACTACTCCAATTCGAATTCATATACAGCAACACAGTGATCAATTTGTCTTTGCTATCTATATGAATACGACCATCTTTTTGAGAAGTATATCCTCGTAATGTTGTCATCGTTGGCTTTTCGTTCAAATCAATCGAAAATTTTTGCGCAATCATGTCTCGTAAAGTCGATCCTTCGAATTCATTAATAAAATCTTGAAATAATGAATTAGGCGTGGCTGAGGAAACAGGAATGCTGCCGCGATGAGAAACGTCAGGAAAAGCGTTTACCAAAGCAGATAAATAATCTGATTTAATAAAATTTGGAATCACAGCATAAGGAAAAGGTTCGGTGTGAACGGCTGCCCTTTCTACATCTTCTAAGTTAATAATTTGTTTTGGCTTATCCATGATTAACTTGTGCTTTCTCAAAAAATGAAGGCGTCATCCTAACAAATTATCAAGTTTCATTCAATGAAGGAGCAGATTTGTCATTCCCGCCCTTCGAGCATGCGAAAACGGATGATGGGGTCAAGTCTGAATTATTGTCATTCTCGCGAAGGCGAGAATGACAATAATTCAGACTTGACCCCATCATCCGCCCGCCTTTGCGGGAATGACAAGTTAGTTTGCACGGGAATGCCAAATTTGCCTTGGCATTGCTCATTATTTTTTCATATTGTACCAAATAACCCCTGAAAGCAATCCCATTCCAAGCGTCCCAAGCGTTAATATCCCTAAAGTTTGGTAGGGTCTCTCTTTCATTCCCCTAATAGGGATCAAATAAATTTTCTTCATATTGCTTTTCCCAGTAAACGTTCTTTTCCTAGGATGATGCGCATTATGTTTTCTGCGGGCTGCTGATGTCATAGTGAACTCCTTGTCCTGCATTGATGTGAAGGTTTTTATACAATTCTATTTTACTACAATTTTCTAGAGATTTTGTTGAATTATAACACTATGATTAATAGTCAAATTTTTCTAAACCTCTATTCGCGATCCCGACCTTCAATTAATTTTTCCACCACCTGAGGATCAGCCAAGGTTGAAGTGTCTCCTAAATTATCCAAATCATTATTCGCAATTTTCCGTAACAAGCGTCGCATAATTTTTCCAGAACGGGTTTTAGGTAACGCCTCTGCCCATTGAATATAGTCAGGTGCTGCAATCGCACCGATCGCATTGCGCACCTGATCAATAAGTTCTTTTTTTAACTCATCGCTGGGCTTAGCCACCTGTTTCAGTGTGACAAACGCATAAATACTTTCACCTTTAATATCATGAGGAACTGGCACCACTGCTGCTTCCGCTACGGCGGGGTTCATCAAAAATGCATTTTCAAGTTCACCCGTACCAATACGATGACCTGAAATTTTTAAAACATCATCATTGCGTCCTGTTATCCAAAAATAGCCTTCTTTATCGCAACGCGCTTCATCACCTGTAAAATAATATCCCGGGAAAGTACTAAAATAAGTTTCTTTAAAACGCAGTGGATCGCCATAAACCGTCTTCATCATGCCTGGCCAAGGCTTTGTAATAACCAATCTTCCCATCTTATTTTTTTCAACGGGTTTTCCTTGTTCATCAAAAATAGCGGGGGAAATACCAAAGAAAGGTTTTGTTGCTGACCCTGGTTTGAGAGGAATTGCCCCTGGTAAGGCAGAAATTAAAATCCCACCTGTTTCAGTTTGCCACCAGGTATCAACGATAGGACAGCGATCCTCACCAACCACATGGTAATACCATTCCCACACATCAGGATTAATCGGTTCACCTACTGTACCCAGCAATTTTAAACTCTTACGATGGGAGCGCGTGACCCAATCATCGCCATGTTGGCGTAATGCTCGAATCGCGGTTGGGGCAGTATAAAATATATTAACGTTATGCTTATCAATGACTTCCCAATAGCGCGATGGGGTAGGATAATTAGGAACCCCTTCAAACATCAATGTGATCGCACCATTACACAAGGGTCCATAAACGATATAAGAGTGCCCTGTTATCCAGCCTACATCAGCGGTGCACCAAAAGATGTCGCCTTCATGATAATCAAAAATATATTTATGCGTTGTCGCCACATAAACAAGATAACCCGCCGTTGTATGCAAAATACCTTTCGGTTTTCCTGTGGATCCTGAGGTATACAAAATAAATAACGGATCTTGCGCATCCATTTCTTCACAAGGACAATCCGCTGATACCTGTTGCATCGCATCGTGATACCAATGATCGCGTTCCGGTTGCCATGAAATAGAATTCTCGGTGCGCTTTACAACAATCACATTTTTGACATTGGGACAATCGATGAGAGCCGTATCGACATTTTTTTTGAGAGGAATGATTTTATTTCCGCGCAACCCTTCATTCGCGGTAATCACAATACAACAATCAGCGTCTAAGATACGGCTTTTTAAAGCATCCGGTGAAAAACCACCAAAAACCACCGAATGAATCGCGCCGATACGTGCGCAAGCTAGCATGGCAACAACTGTTTCAGGAATCATGGGCATATAAATACAAACACGATCCCCTTTTTTGATTCCCCTTTTTTTTAATACATTGGCGAAGCTACAGATGTTTTCATGCAATTCAGCGTAAGTGATTTTTTGTGATTCATGAGGATCATCGCCTTCCCACAAAATGGCTGTTTGGTTGCCACGTGCTGGCAAATGTCGATCGACACAGTTGTAGCATGCATTTAATTTGCCATCAATAAACCACTCGACATTTAAATTGTTGAAATCACCGCTGAGAACTTGTTTCCAAGGTTTATACCATTCGACGGCATTTTTCGCTTGCTCACCCCAAAACCCTTCTAGGTCCCGCATAGAATGTTCATACATGTCTTGATATTGAGATGCATTAATGTAAGCATGTTGGGAAATTTTTTTTGAAATGTCATAAAGAATATGAGTCATGAAAAATCCTTTGTTTTTATAACGTTAACCATCTTCCGGCCATCATAACAAAATGTTGGACAATTGATAATCTGGGTTAGTCTAGGATGGATTTAGTTATAAGGTTTATTTATGATGTTAAGTCTGATACCCGAATTGACCAAGAGGATTAAACAAAAATATGCGCCACTTAAATTTTAGATCGATATTGATTTCCCTAGGTATGGCAGGGTTAGCCCTTTTGTGGAGCTGCAATATTATGGCTTTTAGCCTATTCTCTTCAGAACCCTCTACTGAAAATACGCCCCTACCCAAATTTAGCTTGCCATCGCTATCATCCCATAAGCACTTAACAAATAGAGCATTTTTAGGTCAGGTTTCTTTGTTAAATGTTTGGGCTTCTTGGTGTCGCTATTGTCATCATGAACATCCTATGTTGCTAACAATTAGAAATAATTATCATGTTCCCATTTACGGGTTGGATTACAAAGATAATCCTGTCAATGCGGAATCATGGCTTGAAACCAATGGCAATCCTTATATTTTATCAGGGATTGATATGGACGGTGATTTAGCCGAAAACTTACAACTGTCTGGCACGCCTGAAACCTATATAATAGATAAACACGGTTCCATTCGTTATCGACATGTAGGCGGAATCGATAACAGCGCTTGGCAATATCACATATGGCCGTTGATACAAAAGCTTAGAAAAGAAAAATAGGGCATCCAAAGGAATACGATATGGATCAACCTGTCATAAAAAAGAAAAAAAAATTACGGAAGATAGGATGGCGCGAATGGCTTTCCCTTCCTGACCTTGGAATAGAGAAAATAAAAGCAAAAATTGATACCGGAGCGCGCACGTCAGCATTACATGCGTTCGCTTTAAAACCCTTTAAAGTAGGCAATCAAGATAAAATTCGTTTTGACATCCATCCACTGCAGAACGATACCAATCTGGTCATCACATGCGAGGCTGATGTAATTGATTATCGTTGGGTTTCTGACTCCGGTGGGCATCGCGAACAGCGTTATGTGATTTACACCCCTGTCAAACTCGGGGAACAAACATGGCCTATAGAGATTACCCTGACTGAACGTGATACAATGCTATTCCGCATGTTATTAGGAAGAAGAGCCATTCGCCGGCGTTTTTTAATCAATCCAGCACGATCGTTCATTACGACAAAGAACAAGGTATAACTATGAAAATAGCCATTTTATCGAGGAAGTATGACTTATATTCTACCCGACGCCTGGTAGAAGCAGCACAGACACATGGACATAGAGCAGACGTCATTGACACGATGCGATGCTACATGAACATCACCTCTGCTCGCCCTACGATTCATTACAAAGGCGCCGAATTAGAAACGTATGATGCAGTCATTCCCAGAATTGGTGCGTCGGTGACTTTTTATGGCGCAGCCGTTGTGCGTCAATTAGAAATGATGAATGTTTTTTGCGTGAATGACTCCGTAGCCATAACGCGCGCCCGTGATAAATTGCGTAGCCTACAACTTCTTTCGAAAAAAGGAATTGGATTACCTATTACAGGTTTTGCCCACTCCCTCGATGAGATTCAAGATTTAATTAAAATGGTAGGCGGCCCACCGCTCATCATTAAATTTCTGGAAGGCACGCAAGGTGTGGGCGTTGTTTTAGTTGAAACGAGCAAAGCAGCGCGCAGTGTCATCGAAGCATTTTTGGGACTCAAGGTAAACATTCTGGTGCAGGAATATATTAAAGAAGCCGCTGCTGCCGATGTTCGTTGTTTTGTTGTCGGTGGCGATGTAGTTGCCGCCATGAAACGTCAAGGAAAAGCGGAAGATTTTCGTTCTAATTTACATCGTGGCGGACTTGCCACGGCTGTGGACATCACCGACGAAGAACGAACGATGGCTATTCGTGCCGCGCATATTATTGGTTTAAATGTCGCTGGTGTCGATATTGTTCGTTCCAATCGTGGGCCTTTAATTATCGAAGTCAATGCATCGCCCGGACTAGAAGGCATTGAAAAAGCCACTGGGGCTGACGTCGCTGGATCCATTATCAAATTCATTGAGCAAAATATTGAGTAAGGCAAGGTCTGTCATTCCTGCGAAGGCGGGAATGACAGATTTTCGCGGAAAAGACAGGCCCGGTGAGCTACATCAAAATAGCTTTAAAATCCATTGCCAACCGTTGTAAATCCAGCCTATTCAAGAAGAGCGAATAAACCATCCAAGCGCTTAACGCAGCTAAATCACGAAATTGGGGCGGGATATACTTAGGAGGAATGGCAATTTCTTCTTCCACCAAGTCATGTAAGATATGAATATCTTCTAATGTTGTTTTTCCGATAAATAAAATTGGAATTTGACTCACTAATCCGCGTTGCACAGCTAAGCGAATATAGTTATAAATCAAGATAAATCCTTTGCTATATGACAAATCCTTGGTAAAAGGCCCGCCATCGGGCGTGCTCCCACGAAAGACGCGCGTGGTAGAATGATAACTATCATTTTCATCTAATCCTTGCTCGCGATAAAAATTAAAAACATCGAGAAAATTAGCGCCTTCTTCCGCCATGCTGACGCCCGTAATGCGATTGGATAATCGCTTCAATCGTCCTGGATAAGAAGCAAAGGTAAACACTTCCGTGATGATCGCCAATCCTTCCTGAGTAATCGTGGAAGAGGGAGGGCCTTTACTTAAAAACGTGCAAACCGGTTGCGCAAGCCCATTCATCGTCGTGCCTAAATGCACCCATCCTTCATGCACTTCGAAGGTACGGATTTCACGTTCACTGAACATTAAACCATCATGAATTTTAATACGTTCTGCGCCGGCCGACGCATCCGCTATAATTCCATCACTTAATTCAACGCGAATTGCATCGTTCTTATCCGTAAAATATTTTTCTAAGCGCTTACTTAAAATACGCACCGCATCTTCACTGGTATATTTCTCAATATCGGCATCCGTCACAACTTGGTCTTTTATATTTGATAATGTATTTGAAACTAATGTCGCTAAATCTTTTAATGTGGGCGCGCCGACATGAAAAGCATCTTCAGAACTGCCGTAGAGTTCTTGGGAAATTTCAGTAAATTTTCCCGTGCCACGAACCAATAACATTTCTACGACCCGTGAATACTCATGACACATGCGCGACATAATACTTCCCACACCGCTGTATTGACCTAACAAACGGCGAATACTGCGTTCAATTTCGTGGAATTCTTCGATTTTTTTAAAAGGGTCAAATTGAAGGGGATTTTTTTCTAAATAATATTCGGTATCAACATGGGGCAATTTTTTAAATTTATCTTTGAAAAATTGCGCTTTAATTTCAGAATTCCATTTTAATGCATCCAATACGCGAATGGGTTTTTGCGCAGCGACAATTCGCTCGGAAAGCTCATGAATGATACTTTGATAATCCGTTAACATAGGGAGAAAATACTCATGCTATCCTATCTTGATAGTAACAAGAATCGTATTCTGCAACAACTTTAATGTGTTTTCTAATTTGTCATTCCCGCGAAGGCGGGAATGACAGCATTTTTTAAATGTTGGTAAAATTTTTATCTATTGTTATTCAGTTTCAATACTGTGTTTACCCAAAATAATAACGCGGATACCAAATATTTTTTGCGAAAAGAAATACAATATGTTCTTAATAAATTTCATATATCACAAGGGGTCAAGTATTTCTTTGGCTGTTGATAATTTTAAAATGTTAAAAAGCAATTATACAAATTAAAGTTATCAACAGCCAAAGAAATACTTGACCCCTTGTAAAAAAGGCCTGCTCCCGAAGATATATCGGGAGCGGAAATGACAAAACAGCTTATAACATGCCGTATTTTTTCAATTTAGTACGTAATGTACCACGTGATAAGCCGAGAACACGCGCAGCTTCCGACTGATTGTTACGGGTATGTTTCATTACCACGGCGAGCAAAGGCTCTTCTATTTCATCTAGAAAAAAATCATACACATTGCGTGGTTCTTCACCTTTTAAACTTGCAAAATAGTGACTTATCACCTCTGCAACATTTTCGCGTAAAGAAACCTCACTCTGGTCTGTATAGGAGTTGTTGGAATTCATCTCGTTATTCATATTCATCATAATACACCATCCCTTGAAAAGGATAATTAATAATCAGCAAACATTGACTTGCGTCGTTCGGTTTCTTCCGCGCATTCAATACACAGTTGAAATCCTAGCTTTCGACGCCCGTCAGGGATATTTTCGCCACATTCTCTGCAAACCTTAGAGCCCATCTTAGGACCTAATTGCGCAGTTGGATTTTGGCGCATTTTGTCTAATGCATGCAAAACTTCTCTATCAATATAGTCATTTGCAATATCTGCTTCATCTGCCATATAGATACCTCCAAAAAGGACCGCATATTATAAGGAAAATGAATAAAATTGCAAAAGATTTATCTCCATCAAACTATGTTAGTAAAGGGCCTGCATTTCTAATCTTATCGCTCACATTAAATTTCTTGAAATTCTCAATAAATTTCTCCATTAACAATTTCGCATAGTCATCGTGAGCCTGATGATTTGACCATGTCTTTCTTGGATTTAAAAGGTCACTTTCCACACCGGGAACCGACGTAGGAATAGCGAGATTAAACCCAGGTAAAGTCTCATATTGCGCATGCCGCAATTCACCATTTACGATTGCAGTCACAATGGCGCGTGTCGTTGGAATAGAGAAACGTTTCCCTCCTTGACCATGCGCGCCACCTGTCCACCCGGTATTAACCAAATAGACTTGCGCGGAAGAATTTTCTAAACGCTTTATTAATAAATCTGCATAAACTTGCGCGGGAAGCGGGAAAAATGGCGCGCCAAAACAGGTGCTAAAGGTTTGCTTAATACCGCTTCCTTGTCCTACTTCCGTGCTGCCTACAAGCGCGGTGTAGCCACTCAAGAAATAATAAGCCGCTTGTTCTTTGGTAAGACGCGCAACTGGCGGTAAAACGCCATATAAATCACACGTTAAAAACAACACCGCAGTCGGTTGACCTGCTTTATTTTCTTCAACACGTAGCGGAATGTGTTCACGAGGATAGGCCGCGCGCGTATTTTGCGTCAGACTTATATCACCATAATCTGGTTCTTTTGTTTTGGGATCTAACACGACATTTTCCAGCACCGCGCCATGACGTATCGCCTCCCAAATGACGGGTTCGCGCTCATGAGAAAGGTCGATACATTTTGCATAACAACCGCCTTCAAAATTGAAAACACCTTCCGCGCTCCAACCATGTTCATCATCGCCTATTAAAAACCTGTCGGGATCAGCGGAAAGCGTCGTTTTGCCAGTACCTGATAATCCGAAAAATAATGCCGTGTCGCCATCTTTCCCCAGATTCGCCGCGCAATGCATAGGAAGTACTTCATGCTCTGGTAATAAGAAATTTAAGACGGAAAACATGGCTTTTTTCATTTCACCCGCATAATAGGTCCCGCAGATTAAAATGCGTTTTTTAGAGAAGTTTAAAATAACCGCCGCATCGCTATTCACTCCGTCTCGAGCAGCGTCTGTTTTCATTCCGGGAACACAAAGAATTTGCCATTGGTTAGGTTGATCATGCGTGATGGGTTGTTCAGGACGGATAAACAAATTTTGGGTAAATAAATTATGCCAAGCAAGCTCTGTTGTCACCTTCACATTCAATGCAAATTTTTCTTCTGCCGCAACCTTAAGATAAGAAACAAAAGCGCAGTCTTTTTGCAATAAATAGGTTTCTGCAAGATGCCATAATGCATCAAATTTTTCTGTACTAAAGGCTTGATTGATAGCATTCCAGTCAACCTTTTTTTCAGTCACAGCATCTTTCACAATAAATCGATCTTTAGGTGAACGCCCGGTGCGGACACCTGTAGCCACATTCAATGCTTGATTTGCGGCAAGAACGCCTTCCTTTCGTGCTAATGCTATTTTTATTAATTCTGAGGCTGAAAGATTGGTATAGATTTTCATATTGGTCTCTACTTCTGCTTCTATCATAAAGAATAATTTCTCCTAATAATGGGGTGCCTCTAAAAATCCCCTATTGTACCTAAATTTAACGAAATTCTCCATGGGTGAATTCAACTTGATCAGCCAGAGCCATGATTGACAGGCTCCTTCATGCTATGAAATACTCGACCGCTATAATTAACCTAGGAGGTTTAAATGAGTAGTGGACGTAACCCGTATCCTAAGTCAACCCCTTTTAAAAGCTCTGTTTTTGGACTTTTTGGGCATGTTAAGACCCAGTTCACAAGACTGACAAGTGATCATGATAAATTAGTTTCTATTGGTTTAGGCATTGATATTACCACATCCAAAGGAATCTCATTTCCAACTCTTAAAACTGCCTCTGTTGATCATGACGATTTAATGTCAATTGGCTTAGGTTTTGATGTTAAATCCGCTAAAGGGATTTCATTTTCACCTTTTAAACCCGCTCCTGTTAATCATGAGTCTCATACGACAGCCCAGGCTCAGCCCCATCCAACTTCTCAGCATAGACCAAAATGACCGAACTCGATCAAGCCATAGCCGCGGCCTACGCGAGCCAAGGCAAACAAGAGGACGTCAATAAAGTTTATTTAACTTTATTGCGTACCTTGTTTTATCTGCCCGCACAAAAAAACAAAGACCCTAACGATGAAGAGCCTTTTCGACCTTTATTTACAAAAGTGGAGGGCAAATATTTCATGTTAGTGTTTGATACCTTAGAGCGCCTCAAAGGATGGGCAGGGGATCAATTCGATCAACTGGATTATGTTGAAATATCAGGGAAAGATGTTATCGCCGGAATCAGTGATCAGGTTTATCTGTGCGTCAACTATGGCTTTGAATTTTATAAAGAAATTTCCCCTGATGAGGTAAAACAATTGAAAAAGGTTGTGGCGAGAATTGAGCAAATGAGAAACTCTTAACCGCAGGCTTGCAGATGGAAACAAAACAGCACGGTTTAACTTCTCTTAACCTATAGCTATTATTATTGCTCGTCTGAATTTCGAGAAAGCGCAGGAGATCCTCGGGATGTCAATTCAACTGCAGACGTAGATTGAGAAGCAGTATTTGTAGAAGAAGCACGAGGTGTGCTTGGGGGGCTATGTTGGCTAAAAACTGACGCTGCTGCCAATACATCTGCAGAGTGAGCATCACGTGAAAGAGAAGAAGGATTAGAACGAGAGGGACTTGATTCACTTTGTAGCTCTGGTATATCAATAACCACTTCCCCAACTCTAGAAGCATCAGAAGGAGAAAGAGTTGCAGATGCTGGCGATGATACAACTGCAGATTGAGAAGAAGGTGAAGAAGTTGCAGCAACAAGTTCTATTTCTACTGGCTCTGCATTCCTATTAGCTTCAGAACTATGAATCGAACTAACCGCAGAGGCGGATTGGGGGGATTGCAGATCTAAAGTATGAACATCACTTTTAGTTTCAGAAGCACGAGCTGCGTTAGCCGAAGAATTGGATGACAGATTTTTTCTTTGGACAACTTTCATAATTTCTCTAAGTGCGAGCATAGATTCATTAAAAAACGAAGCAAATATATCATGCCCCCCAGCTTCATTCATTAATTCTTCTTTTC
>Ga0207076_1105_pt1 | contig 21280 bp, 20 predicted proteins | sample Alteio_BWMinHeat_62_FD_153568 | JGI IMG/M metagenome (GOLD analysis project Ga0207076, IMG submission 153568) | Enriched cells from forest soil in Barre Woods Harvard Forest LTER site, Petersham, Massachusetts, United States -... | ecosystem: Environmental > Terrestrial > Soil > Temperate forest >... | reverse complement strand
AATGCGCAAAGGATAACTCTTCCTGTTGGTGACGTAAATAATGCTATAGTGAAAATCAGCTTTCCACAAATAGGAAGAATCATTACATCATGGACAGACTGGATGAGCTCAGCGTTTTTCTTGCCATACTGGAAACCGCCAGCCTGAGCGGCGCCGGCCGCAAGCTGCGGCGCTCGCCGCCTGCCGTCACCCGCACGCTGGCGGCGCTGGAAGAGCGGGTCGGCACCCGCCTGGTAGAGCGCACCACCCGCCGGCTGGCGCCGACCGAAGCGGGGCTACGCCTGGCCGAACTGGCCCGGCGGGTCCTGGCCGACTATGAAGAGGCGGTCAGGGAAGATGCCGACGCCCCGCTGCGCGGCACACTGAAGCTGACCGCGCCGCAGGTGTTCGGCCGCCGCCACGTGACGCCGGTCGTGATCAGCTTCATGGACAAGTACCCGGCGGTGCAGGTGGAACTGCTGCTGAACGACCGCAATCAAGACCTGATAGAAGAAGGCCTGGACCTGGCCGTGCGCATAGGCCCGCTGGCAGACGCCGGCATGGTGGCGCGCAAGGTTGGCGAAGTGCGCCGCCTGCTGGTCGCCAGCCCGGACTATATCGCCACACGCGGCGCACCGCACACGCCGGACGACCTGGACTCACACGACACCATCCACACCACCGGCTCGCGCACCCCGCTGGAATGGCGCTTCCACCATGCCGGCCGCGACCACACGGTGCGCATCACGCCGCGCCTGCTGGTGAATGATGTGGATGCGATGCTGTATGCAGTAAAGGCGGGCCGCGGGCTGGGCCGCCCCTTGTCTTACCAGGTGGCGGACGAGCTGGCCAACGGCACCCTGGTCAGGCTGATGCCGGACTGGGAATACGATCCGGTGCCGGTACACCTGGTGGTGTCCAGCGCCCGCCACATGGCGCCCAAGCTGCGCGCCTTCATGGACCATGCAGCGGCTGAATTAAGCAAGCTGGATGTGCTGCAGCGCTTAAAAAAATAAACGCAAAAATAGAGGAATGTGCAAATTACAAATGCAAAACCCAAACGAGAAAGCCCGGGTTATTGGCCCGGGCTTTGCGCTTGGTGGGTGGAACAGGCACTTCCGATTTCACTGTTACAGTCCACTAGAATAAAAAAGTAAGGCAGGCGTCTTGCCCACGCTGCCTTGAAAGAGTGGGAGGATACTCTTTCAAGGCACCCCGCGTGGCAGGGCTGCCCACCCTACAAGGGGAACTGTTATTTAGAAACGGTAACCGATCGAGCCGCCCAGCGATGCATTGGTGCGGCGTTCTACCAGCGGGCTGTCGCCGGCCTCGCTACCCAAGCGCGTCACTTGTGCACCGACGGTAGTCACCCAGTTCTGGTTCAGCGCATGGCGCCACATCACGCCCACGCTGCTGCCCGCCACGCCCGCACCCGGCGTATATACCGCATTGGTGCCGGCCACCGATTGTGCCGGCGTCACGCCGAAATAGGTCTGCATCAGCGTCTTGTTACCGTAAGAAAAACCGGCGGAGGCTTGCACCAGGTCTTGCTTGGTGGAGTAGATGTCGTAGCGGCCGATCACATCCACTTCGGTGCCGCGACGGTCGCCCAGGGTCTGGCGTAAAGCGGTGTTCAGGTGGTAAGGACCGTTATCGTAGTTACCGAACAGGTTGATCTGGGCGCGGGTGCTGATCTCACCCATGCCGCGCAGGCGGTTGCGGCCATTGTCATTGTCGCCGGCAGATTCCTTGCGGGATCCGCTAGGGCCCAGGCTGGCGGCAAACGAGAAGCCGTTGTAGTTATCTACCAGGCGATAACCGATACCGTCCGTGGTGCTGAGGAATACGCCGTTGGAGAAATTGGCTTCGCCGAACAGGCCGGCGCGCCATTGGGATTTGTCGCCGAAGAACTGGTTGCCGTATTCAATGCCGGCGCCGATAACCTGTTCCGCCTGCGCATTCGAGCGCGCGCTGGCTACCGGCGACGCCAGCGTGGAATTATCCGCGGCGAGTACAGGCAGGGCCGGCAAGGCGGCAGCGAGGGTCAACAGGGCGAGTAGCTTGCGCTTCATAAATATCCTTTTTAAACGATGGAGTGAACCGGGCTGCCAAGGCTGCAAGGCACGCCGCCGGTTCGGAAGCAAGATTAGCAAAGGAAAGAGTGAAGTACTACCAGGAAGTGCGAAGAACAGATATATGGGATTTTTGGTACTGTAAAATAGTACCTTGTAGAGAGATTGAACTTTTCAAACAAAAAAACAGAGAACCGTAGCCTGGGTGGAGCGTAGCGCAACCCGGGGGGCCATCCGTTGGCCGTTGATACGCCGGTGCAAATATCCGCTCGCCGATAACCCGCCATGGCGGGCTTCCCCGGGTTGCCCTACGCTCCACCCAGGCTACAAGGGGTCAAGCTCGTGCGGGAGAGGATTACCATTCAGAACCGTAGGGTGGGCACCCGTGCCCACGCGGTCGTAACATATGAAATGCGGCCGGTTCAGCGTGGGCAGAGCTGCCCACCCTACCTACTGCCAAAGACATGCCTCACATAATCGCCTTGATCCGGTCATACCCCGCCCGGCTGATAGGGATCTGCTTGCCGTCCCGCATCAGCGCCACGTGGCTGTCCTTGGTGGCGCGTTCTATGCTCTGCAGCTTTTCTATATTGATGATGTAGGAGCGGTGCACGCGCACGAACTTCTTCGGGTCCAGCTGCGTTTCCAGGTCCGACAGCCGTTGCGTCTTCAGGTAGCATTTGCCTTCGGACTGGATGCTGACGTAATCGTCCTGCGCCTCTGCATAATCCATCTTTTCCACCGGGATCACGTGCACCTGGTTGCGGTCGCGGATCAGGATGCGTTCCAGCTTTTCGGTCGCCTGCTCCAGCAGGTTTTCCAGCGCCGGCAGGGTTTGCCCCAGCGCCTTGCGGGCCTGCGCCAGGGCCTCGTCAAACCTCGTCTGTGAAAACGGCTTCAGCAGGTAATCCACCGCGTGCAGGTCAAACGCCTTCAGCGCGTACTGGTCATAGGCGGTGGTGAAGATCACGCCACTGCTGCGGCCGGTTAGCTCCAGCACTTCCAGCCCGGTCAGCTTGGGCATCTGTATGTCCAGCAAGACCAGGTCCGGGTTCAGGGCGGCGATGTCCTTTACCGCCTGCAGGCCGTTGTCGCATTCGCCGATGATCTCTATGTCGGCGTGTTTGCCCAGATATTCGCGCACCAGGCGGCGGGCCAGGTCTTCGTCGTCTACGATCAGGGTCTTGATGGTTTCGCTCATGTTGTATATTTTTTTGTTAATGAGGTTTAGATTTCTGTATAGGCCAGGGGCAGTGCCATTTCCACCGTAAACTGCCCATCCGCCAGCGCCCAGCTGGCCCGCGCCTGGCCGTCGTAGATGCTGGCAAAGCGCTGCTGCAGGTTCTTCAGGCCGGTGCCGTTGCCGACTGCATTGCTGGGCTGGCTGTCCACCGGGTTGCTGACCGCGATATGCAGCCACTGCTCGCGCGCAAAGGCCCGGATAGATACCGTGCCGCCGTCCACCAGGTCGCGGATACCGTGCTTGATGGCGTTTTCCACCAGCGGCTGCAAGATCATCGGCGGGATCAGCGCGCGCTGCGCGTCGTCTGCAATCTCTATCGCGGAACCCAGCTTTTTGCCGAAGCGTATCTTCTCTATCGCCAGGAAGCTGTTGCACAGCGCGATCTCGTCCGCCAGCGGTATAGCCTGCTTTTCCGACAAGGCCAGGGTTTGCCGGAAAAACTGCGCCAGCTCTATCGTCATGCTGCGCGCCGCCGGGCCGTCTATCGTGGTCAGCGCGCTGATGGAATTAAGGCTGTTAAACAAAAAATGCGGGTTGATCTGCGTGCGCAATACCTGCAGCTCTGCATCCCTTGCCAGCACCCGGGATTCCGCCGCGCGGCGCTCTGCCAGCCGCACATTGTCAAACGCGATCAGCACGTCATGCGCCAGGATGGACAGCAGGTAAAAGCCGCAGCCGGCGGCAAACAGCACCACCGCCATATGCTGGGTGACCTGCACGGCGGCATAGTCCGCGCTGAGGAGATGCGCCAGCTGGTTCCAGCCCTGGCAGATCGCCAGCCAGGCAAAACCGGCGATCAGCGAAGAACCGCCAAATACCGCCGTCGCAAATGCAAAATGCCGCTTCGCCATCGGCAGCGAGCGGCACACATAGTAGGCGGAAGAAGCGATAAAGCTGTACAGGAAGGTAGCCGGCAGCGCAAACCACAGCGCGCTGCCCCACTGCGCCAGATCCGCCGCCACCAGCAACAGCGCGATAAACACCCCGGTCAGCAGCCATGCGGCCAGATACCACATCAGTTTGCGCGCATTGGTGAGGATGGGGTGCATGGATAAATTGATCCTTTGGTTTCAAAAGAGCCCGTCTGAACAAAGTAGGTCTGGCTGTTACGGTAGGGTGGGCAGCATGCCCACGCGGTGCCGGTTCCAACAAGGCCGGTGGGCAGGGGCTGCCCACCCTACGAACCGTATCAATTCCTGAAATTCAGTTCTTGATCTCGACGCCGCCCATGATCGCCTCGCCCACGATCACCAGGCGCTTGCCGGCGTTCATCGGTGGCACGGTCTTGTCGTCCATGCCGCCCAGGATGGGTGTGCCGTTCATCACTACCGACCAGTCGGTGGGCACCTTGATGACGATGCCGCCCCACATCGCAAACACGCTGATGGTGGCTTCGCTAACGATGGAGGCTTGGCGCAAATCCAGCTCCACGCCGCCCATCACCGCCAGGATATCGCCGCCCTTGAAAGCCTGCGAATCGCTCTTCAGGTTATGCCCGCTCATCACTGCCACCACGTCTATGGTGGTATTGTCGCCCGGCACCAGCTCCACGCCTTCGCGGCGGGCGCGCCATTGCTTGCCATACAGGCCGCGCGACAGCATCATGACACCGGCAAAGATCACAAAAGCGGGCCACCAGTCGCGCCAGCGGAAGTACATGATGCCCATGTGCTGCAAGATCATGCCTGTGCCCACCAGGACCAGCACGCCGCCCAGGATATAGGCGCTGGTATGCCGCGCCTGGTACAGCTTCATCACGCCGAAGCCGACAAACACCAGCGGCCAGAAAGGCAGGATGTCGCTGGTATCAAAGATGTGCAGGTTATTCAGCAAGGCCAGCGCGCCGACGATGATGATAAATGCGCCGAAAAACACCCGGCTCTGGTTACGGTCGCGGTTCATTTGGAAGACTCCTCGTTGTTATCATCAGACAGATTGGATGCGCCGCGCAGCAAGATGTGGGCGCCGTAGGCGATAAGGATCATCGGCCAAGTGCTGCTAAATGTCCATCCCCACAGGTGCTCCAGGCAGGCATACAGCCAGAATGCCAGCGCAATATTAAAAAACCCCTTCAGCACATGCGCCGGCCGCTTGGCAAACACGATGTCGGACACGCCGTAGATCGCGATTACCACCGGCCACAGATGCCAGATCGCCCGCACATCCATATCGATGATGTCCAGCCTGTCGCACAGGAAGATAAAACCGACCGCGATCAGCGTCACGCCCCACACCAGGTGCTTGCGCGCATCATAGTCATACCACTGGCGGACGCGGCGCACTTCATGGATGCCGCCGCCTTCGGGTTGTTGTATTGGTTCAGACATTTTCTTTTCCTTTCTGAAGAGAATCGGGCCGAGGGGCCGTTTTGTTGTCAGCAGGGTCAAGATAATGGATGGCGGCGGCGCTGTCGCGCGGTTTTCGGCGAACGGCGGAGCGGTGTCGGTGAATGACGAATGGGGAGGCGACAAAGGGGCAGGAAAGACGCGCCGCAGCGGCGCAGATCAGGTTTTGGGCTTCTTATCGATAAAAGCCGCCAGCAAATCCATGGGCAGCGGGAAAACCACGGTGGTGTTCTTGTCTGAGCCTATCACCGTCAGCGTCTCCAGGTAGCGCAGCATGATCGCCTGCGGCTCCTGCGCCAGGATCTGGGCCGCCAGGTAGAGCTTTTCCGAGGCCTGCAGCTCGCCTTCGGCATGGATCACCTTGGCACGGCGTTCGCGCTCGGCCTCGGCCTGGCGGGCGATGGCCCGTATCATCGATTCGGTCAGGTCCACCTGCTTGATCTCCACATTGGAGACCTTGATGCCCCAGGAATCGGTCTGCGCATCCAGCGCCTGCTGGATATCCAGGTTCAGCTTTTCGCGCTCTGCCAGCAGATCGTCCAGCTGGTGCTTGCCCAGCACCGAGCGCAGCATGGTCTGCGCCAGCTGGCTGGTGGCGTTCATGTAATTGGCCACCTCGATGATGGCCCTTTGCGGATCTATCACCCGCAAATACACTACCGCATTGACCCGGACAGACACATTGTCGCGCGAGATCACGTCCTGCGTGGGCACCTCCAGCACCACGGTGCGCAAGTCCACCCGCACCACCTGCTGGATGCCCGGTATGATAAAAATCAGCCCCGGCCCCTTCACCCCGGTAAACCGCCCCAGGGTAAAGACCACGCAACGCTCGTATTCACGGAAAATAAAGATCGCCGAAGCCAGCACCAGCAGCAACAAGAAGAGAAACCCAAACGAACCAAAACCCCAGAACATGTTGCGCCTCCTTTGTTTGTGAGAGCACATCCAAGGCGACCCGGGCCGGCGGATAAGAAGGCCGGGCATGGCCCCTCCCGGAGGATCGGCATTGCTGCCATGCAACGTCAACTAGTCCTGGACGCAGGCATGGCGCGTAGAACTGCAATCCCATCCATTGGAGGCCATGGTTTCAGTATAGGTCTGTAACAGGAATATGTTAGGCATACCTGTTTTTTGTGAGTAATGTTTGAGGGAGTATGGCAACCAAGTTAACTGGCTGCTGAAAAATATCAATCTGCCTTCGCACACAAAAACAAAAGGACCCGAAAAGGTCCTTTTGTATGTTTAAGCAGCTACTATTTTCAAGCGTAAGGCTTATTTCTTCGCTGGCTCACCCAAGGCAGCCGGTGCACTGGCTGCGGAAGCCGATGCAGCACCAGCGGCGGCAGCCGGCGCAGTGATTTCAATCTTTGCTTTCGCTTTCATGTCATCCAGTAGCTTTTTCAGACTTTGCTGTTGCAGTTGTTGAGCGATCTTAGGTTTTACTTCTTCCAGCGCAGGCACCGGTTCTGGGCGGGAATCTTCCAGCATGATCACGTGGTAGCCGAACTGCGATTTGACTGGCTCTTCAGTGAATTTGCCTTTTTCCAGCTTGGCGACTGCTGCGCCAAATTCCGGCACCATGCCGCGTGGGTCAAACCAGCCCAAGTCGCCGCCTTTGTCTTTGGAGCCTGGATCCATGGATTTGGATTTTGCCAATGCTTCAAACTGTTTTGGGTCTTTCTTCAGCTTGGCGATGATGTCTTTTGCTTCGTCTTCTGTCTTCACCAGGATGTGGCGTGCTTCATATTGCTTGCCGGATTGCGCCGCAACCTTGTCGTACTCAGCCTTGATGGCTTCATCGGTCGGCTTGGTGTTTTTGATGTAGTCCTGCACAAAAGCCTGGGCCAGGATATTTTGCCTGGTCATTTCGATCTGGTCGGCCACTTCAGGCGTTTTGTCCAGGCCCTTGGTAGCGGCTTCTTGCGATACCAGCAATTGCATCGCCAGGTTATCGATCACCATTTTGCGAGTTTCAGCATTGTCAGGCATGCCTTGTTGCAGCGCTTGCTGCTGCATGATCTGGTCCAGGCGTTTTTGGCTGATAGGGGTGCCGTTGACGGTAGCGGCAACCGGGCCTTTGTCAGCGCCGGCGGCAGCGGCAGATTTGTCGCCTTCTTTTTGGGTGCAGGCACTCAGGGCCAGCAGCGCAATGGCGCTTCCTATAACAACACGGGATTTGATCAACACGGGTGTTCCTTTATGGGTAAATAAGTAAAGCATGTTCGGCTGGCCCAGGCCTGCGTAACAGGATAGCGCCGGGCGCCGCGACATGCGGTTTTATGAAACGACGGAGCATTCTACTTGGGAATTGTGACGATTTGCTAGCAAATTACCTTTGCTTTCGTTTATTTTGGTTCGCCTAACAATTCACATTATATTAAATAAATAACAATGTTTCTTTGCCTATAAGGCGCAATCGCGGATATAGCATGCATATGAGGTGCTTCCTCGTCTCGTAATCGTTGCCTGGCGCTGGCTACCCATGGATCAATTAAGCGGATAGCCGTCAGGCCTGTACCTCAATTAACAAAAACCACATCATCCTTAGCCTGCGGAGGAATCTTGATAGCAATCGCCTTGACCGGGCCGCTGCTCACGATGGTTCCGCCGTGGGCCGTACCCTTGGGGATGATGATCAGCGTGCCAGGCTTGAATTCCTTGCGCTCGCCGCCCAGCCACATGGCGCCGCTGCCTTCTATGATGTACTGGATTTCATCCGATTTTTGATGGATGTGCTTCGCCACATTGCCAGACTGGATAGCAATCGTGGCGTTGTCGGTGGTGACCAGGGCCTTGCCATTCATTTCTGGGTTGGGAGTGGCGGGCAGGTCGCCGTGCTTGAGTGCGGCCAGGTCTATCATGGCCGGCGCCAGCGGCGCTGCCTCGGCGTGGGCGTCGGCGATGGCGTGCCCTGCCAAGGGTGTGATCGCGAGTCCGGCGGTAAATGCGCTGGCGGTGGCAAGGATAAGGACGGTGGTAGTGTGGCGCATAGTGTCTCCTCTTTTTTATTAAACGGATTCATCAGCTAAGGCCGGGGCCGGTTTTGGCCCGGGCCGGGTAAAAATGCAATGCCCACTGTTTACCGGCCTCGCGGGCGCTTTGTACTAACTGTGCAAACTGTGCCATACCTCTATGGCCGAGATCAGCGTATGCCGACCATGCCGCGCACCGATGCGTTCAGCTTGGCGGGGTCGTAGCCATAGCCGTCCTTGAATACGATCTCGACGTTTTCTACGTCGGCGATGCGGCGCGTCGGGTCTCCCTTGAGCACGACCAGGTCGGCCTGTTTGCCGGCCTCGATGGTGCCGATGCGGTTCAGCCGGCCCATATAGCGGGCGCCGTTCGAGGTGGCGATATGGATCGCTTCAACCGGCGTAAAGCCGGCTTCGACCAGCAGTTCCAGCTCCCGCTGGTCGCCAAAGCCAGGCAGGGTGCCGCCGTTGCCGGTGGGGTCGGGCCCGGCCAGCAGCAGGCCGCCGGCACGCACGAAGGCGAGCTCAAAGGCCATTTCCTTTTTCAGCGCCGCTTCCACTTTGACGGCGCGCAGTGGCGTTATCGCCGTGCTTGCGCGCGCGGCCAGGTGGCTGCGCAACGATTCGGACGACACTATCGCCATCTGCTGTTTAGACAGCAGCGGCCGGGTCGTGACCATCGCCTCGAACACCGGCAGGGTGGATGTGATGGCGACCTTGCGCGCGACCAGGTCGCGGATCAGGGCCTGTACCGGCTCGCTGTCGATTTCCAGTTTTTCCCAGGATGTGGCAAGCTCGGCACTAGAGGGGCAGCTGTCTTTTTTCCGGTTCGGCACAAACTCGGTGTCGGTGAAGACCGGCCCGTGCTCCAGGTTATCGATGCCGAGCGCCGCGGCCTGGCGGTAGTCCACTGCGCATAGGTGGCCGGTGATCTTGGTGCCGCGCCGGTGCGCCTCGTCTATCGCCGCGCCCAGCACCGCTTCTGAAATATTCATATAGGCCTTGAACGAAGTCGCGCCCTCTGTGGCCCAGAACGCCACCGTCTTGCGCGCGTGTTCGCGTTCGTCCAGCACCGCCATCTGCGGGAAGAAGGTGTCCTTGCCCTCAAGGTAGGGGCCGGTCACGTCGATATGCGGGCCGGGGATCTGGAAGGCGTCTATCATGCGCCGGATGTTGAGGTCGGTGTACGGCTCTATGCTACCGGTGGTGCGCATGGTGGTCACGCCGGCGGCCAGATACAGGCGTGGGGCGCTGAACGCGAGCTCGGTCACGAAGAAGCCGGGCGGCGGAATCTTGTCGTCCTCGTCCAGGTTGATGGAGGCGGTATACATCAGATGGTTGTGCATGCCGACCAGGCCGGGCATGACGCTGCGGCCTTCCAGCTGCAGCACCTTGGCGCCGGCCGGCGGCGGCGTGGCGGCGTCGGTCACCGCCTCGATGCGGCCGTTGCGCAGCACGATGGTGCGGTTCTCCTGCGCCGGGCCGCCGGTGCCGTCGATCACGCGCACATTGGTCAGCGCGATCAGTGGCTGGTCGAAGCTGATGAACTTGCGGACTTCGGCCGCCGGCGTTTGCGCCAGCGCACCGCTGCAAATGAACCAGGCCAGAAAAACCAGTTTGCCGCCAGTACGCATCGCAAGCTCCTCATCAGGTAGATGCAGCATGCTGCCATGGAAAGTCCCGCAAGGCAATTCCGTATGTTCGGGCGTATGTTCGGGGCAGCCGCTTTAGTGCAGGCATGGGTAGTGGCGGGGCTGGGAGGTGGCGACCCGGGAGTAGCTTTCTTGCGGTAAATCTTTGCAGGCTCACCCTTAAAATCCCGGGCTGCTACTGGCAGCCGGTAAAATTTAAGTAACCATATGGTTGCATTTCGTCGGAGCGTGTTCTATAGTAAATACGCAGCCAATTGGTTGCCTATTGGAGATGCGACATGAAAAACTATCAGCACAGTCTCACCATCGCAGCGACACCTGCCGCCGTGTACGCGGCACTCACCACCACCAAAGGCCTGCGCGGCTGGTGGACCCCGGATTGCGAAGGGGCCATGGAAGTCGGCGGCACCATCCATTTTCGCTTCGGCGCCTCGCACAAGGACATGCGCATCGAACGGCTGGAACCCGGCCGCGAAGTGCGCTGGGAATGTACCCGCGCCCATATCGCGGCCGATTCTATTGCCAGCAAGGATGAATGGGTCGGCACCCAGCCGGTGTTTCGCATGAGCGATGCCGGGCAAGGGCGCACACGCCTTGACTTCGAGCACATCGGCCTCGTACCATCCCTGGAGTGTTATGGCCTATGCTACAAGGGCTGGCAGCATTTCATGGGCAGCTTGCAGCAATACCTGGAAGCGGGAGCAGGCACTCCGTTTGGCGCCGATAGCACGCCATGCCACGCATCAACAGAAAAGAACGCAGCAATGGAAAGGAGCCAGCCAGCATGACGACATTATCCGACACCGATCGCATCGAACGCAGCATACTCATCAACGCCTCCCGCGAACGCGTGTGGCGCGCCCTGTCGAACGCCGAAGAGTTCGGCGCCTGGTTCGGCGCCAACCTGTCCGGCCAGGTGTTTAAGCCGGGCGAGCGAGCGCGTGGACAAGTGACCCAATGCGGCCACGAGCACGTCTACTTCGACGCAGTCATCCAGCGCATCCAGCCGCAGGATCTCATGTCGTTCCACTGGCATCCGTACGCGGTGGACCCGGCGGTCGATTACTCGGATGAGCAGCCGACGCTGGTGACCTTCACGCTCAAGGATGCCTCCGGCAACGGGACCTTGCTGACGGTGGTCGAGTCCGGCTTCGACAAGGTGCCGCTGCACCGTCGCCGCGAGGCGTTCGAGATGCACACAGGCGGCTGGGAAGCGCAGCTGCAGAATATTGCGCGCCATGCCGGCAACTAGCGGACCAGCCCGCAGCAGGGCCGGCGGCTCGGTGGCAGCGGCTGTCGCATCGAACGAAACGCTGGCCCATGTATTCGCCGCGCTGGGCGACCCGACGCGCCTGAAGCTGGTGGCCGTGCTGTGCGCCGGCGGCGCGTTCTCGATCGCGCACCTGACCCAGACCACCGAGATCAGCCGCCAAGGTGTCACCAAGCACCTCAACGTGCTGGCCGAGGCCGGCGTCGTCCGCGACGTGAAGCTGGGCCGCGAGCGCCTGTGGCAGCTAGAGCCCGCCAGGATAGACGAGGCCAAGCGCACGCTGGAATCCATCGGCCGCGAATGGGATCTGGCACTGGCAAGGCTCAAGAGCTTTGTGGAGAAAAACGATTAGGGCGCATTCAGGATCAGCCGCTGCTCGGATGAACCGCGGTGCCGAGCTTAGCTTGTTGGGGTTGCGTATCGCAACAAAAAAAGGGGCCAGCTCAAGCCGGCCCCTTCCACTTTTATTTATCGTGTATCCATATAACAGGGACGTTATGTAGGGAGTCATAGAAAACGACAAATCGATGTCTTGATTTTAAGGCTTTTTTCAAACCAATGAGACAACTCCGTTCAGACGCCTTATCAAAGTTGGCGAAGATATCCTAATTTTTCTCAAATTCCGTGACAACCCTAAATTGAGGCACTCGAGGGGATTGTTGAACATCTCCGAAAACTGAATAAAATCGCTTTTCGGGCATCGACTTCAATGAGCGATCTTTAATGCCGGCAATGTCGTAACATCAAAAATTAGGCACTGCTAGGTTAAGTACATTTAATCTAATTTGGAGAGCTTGCTCACTAACCCCGAATGCTATTGCCAGGCGACTAATATCGAATTCATCGGTAATATCTAAGTCATGTTTAGTAATATATTTCTTCAGAAGTTTTTCTGGCATAAGTAATTGGGCCGCGAACACATTGGCCTCTTTTTCCATGGCAGGATTTGTGTTCGAAGACGAAGGTTGATCTTTGCGTGTATAGAAACTTAAATTCTTATCGAGAAAAATGTGATCCCGAGTTCCCTTTTTGTGATGAAGGACGAAATGTCCAATCTCATGCGCAAGACTGAATCGTCGACGATTCGGGTGATGTTCCGAATTCACAAATGCTGTTGCATTGCCGTCTTTTATTAAAAGAAAAGCGGAGAATCCGTCATCCAACGGCTCATACTTTACGCCAATGGCCAAACGTTCCGCTAGTTCTTCAATATTTACAGGTTGCGTGAATAAGGCATGCTCTTGTAAAAGCATTTCCGCGCTGGGTACTTTTACTTGTGACATAGTTCATCCTTAATTGATGGATGCTGAGAGCGTCCATTTAGCTGTTCTTAACAAGGTCAGCTATTTGTCGAGGCATGCTATAAGACGTTTCCCCGATCTTCACGCTTTCCTCTTGTGGACGATCAGCAATTGAGCTGTAGGTAGGAAGCACTTCAGATATGTCTACCCCGAGCGCATTGCATAGTTCGTACAAAATGTGCAAAGGTACTCGCTGCTTGCCTGCTTCAATATTAGTAATAGAAGTGCGTTCTAATCCAACTATAGCTGCGAGCTTTTCTTGGGTTAATTGTCGGCTGGACGAGTTTGTTCGGATTGCCTTCAATCGCACTCCAATTTGCTCGTATAGAGAATTTTCATTAATCATAGACGAACTTCCCCGCTTGACAACTAGCGATTATAGTCTTTGTTTTCATTCTAGTCAATACCGTCAAATTAATGTCAATATTATTGACATTAATTTGGTTGTTATTGACATTGATGGAAATGCCTGTACAATTGTTTCAGTGGTAGAAATGTAAACACTTAAAAGAGGAGATGAAAATGCGGAAAAAATAAAAACGGGCAAGCCTTTGACAGCTTGCCCGCAGTGAACGAGTGATGAAACTCATCCGGTTTGGCGACCATGAATATCTCTTACACTCGTTTCGCTGTCAATCCCTTGTTACAAAATTTTGCGTTGCATTTGCAGCGCAGGGACTCCCTTACTCGGAAAAATGACATGCATAACGAACATATACATAACGAAACACAATCTGCTAATACCGAACTGCTGATCGAAATCATTGAGATTGAAGTCTTTGCCAAGGAAGGCAAGACACCACCTCACGGTCATAAATACAAAATAAAGATCGACAAGCAGCATTACACAGTCTCAATTTCCACTATGACAGGACGAGAGCTGCTCACATTGGCCGGCAAGACTCCCGTTGAGAAATGGCTGCTGCAACAAAAAATCAAAGGACATGTACATAAGGTCGGCCTTGACGAGGTCGTCGATTTTACTCGCCCAGGAGTAGAGCGCTTTATGACAATTCCAAATGAGGTTACTGAAGGTGAAGGCCCGCAAGGGCTCCGCCGTGACTTTGAACTTCCTATTGAAGATAAGACATACTTAGATTCACTCGGATCAGCATGGGAGGTAACGACAGAGCAAACTCCTAACGGCATCGTCCGCAGGGTTCTCATTCATCAATTTCCGATTCCGCCCGGTTATAACGTATCGATCGCTGCCGTCAATGTGCGTTTGGAAGCAGGTTATCCAGACACTCAAATTGATATGGCGTATTTTTCTCCGCCCTTAGCAAGAGAGGATGGAAAAGCAATTAACGCGCTCTCATCAGATCCCTATGACGGACGCGACTGGCAGCGATGGTCACGTCACCGCACAGGTGAAAGCCAATGGCGCGTTGGTACAGATAATTTAGCGACGCATATGGCGCTCACCGGACATTGGCTGCAGGCGGAGCTGCTTAAATGAATCATCAAGAATCTTTTTGTCTGGCTATGTCAGGGCATCACCACAAGCAACTACATAAACACTTATTTCCAGGAGGCGGCAAGGAGGCAGTAGCGATTGCACTTTGCGGCAGATCAAAAAATCAACGACGTGAAAGTTTGCTTGTCCAGGAAATTTTCCCCATACCTTACGAGGATTGTCGAATACGAAGCCCTAATCGCGTCACCTGGAGGCCAGAGGCAATGATTCCTGCCTTGACCCGTGCCATGAAAGACAATCTGGCCGTCGTGAAAATCCACAGCCACCCAACCGGTTACGAATGGTTCTCAGGCACCGACGACATATCGGACCAAGAACTTTTTGGTTCGATATACGGTTGGCTCGACACGAACGAACCCCAGGCGAGTTTAATTATGCTGCCAAACGGCACGATGGTTGGACGCGTGATTTATCCGGGGCTGCTTGGCCACGCAATACAAGAGTTCCGCGTTGCTGGCGATGACTTTCTATTTATGCGGACACCAGGCTCGCGTGCGACGTTGGACGACTATGGTTTGCGCATTGCTCAAGCGTTTGGTGATGCAACTTATCAGAATTTAAAGAGTCTTCGCATTGGAGTGGTAGGGTGTTCAGGGACAGGAAGCGTCGTCATAGAACAGTTGGCGCGTTATTGCGTAGGTGAGCTAGTAATTGTGGATCCCGATGAAATTGAAGCGAAAAACTTAAATCGCATCTTGAACAGCACACATGAAGACGCTGAGAAAAAAGTCAACAAAACGCAAATGCTAAAACGGGCAGTCGAAAAAATGGGGCTGGGAACGAAAATAATAGCTATGCCATACGACCTATTGAATCGAGAAGTGATCCAAGAACTGGCCTCTTGTGATGTCCTGTTCGGCTGTATGGATTCTGTTGATGGAAGGCATATTCTGAACAAGCTTGCCTCATACTATTTGATTCCATTTATCGATTTAGGAGTGCGAATCGATGCCGATGGAGTAGGCGGTGTTGAGCGGGTATGTGGAGTTGTTCACACCATTCTACCTTGCGGATCAAGCTTAATGAGTCGCGGTGTATACGACAGCAAAGATCTATCGGATGCGTTTATGCGACGGGCTTCACCGGAAACTTATGCTCAACGCGAGGCAGAGGGTTACATACGAGGAGCCCGGGTGGAGCAGCCGGCGGTTATCTCAGTGAATATGCAAATCGCGGCAACAGCAATCAATGAGCTGCTGGCGCGCTTGCATCCATATCGTGTGGATTCGAACGACAATTTCGCACACCGGCGAATTGTCATAAGTGACCCAGCTGCAAGTTCCGATGAGATTGATGGTACTCCATGCCCTGCTTTCCGGAGGTATGTGGGCTTGGGAGATCAGGAGCCGCCTCTTGGTTTGATCGATCTGCAGGCTTCACCAGGAAATGCAAAGTGTTGAAATTACTGAGATCGCTGTTTCGCTTATTTGGAATTGTCCCTCACTACGTTATGGAAGACTGTGAGGACTTGCCGCTCAAGCCCGAAGAAAAACGACTTTATGTTATTGGCGAAGGTGGCCAATATTGGCTTGCCGCGATGCGATGCCCTTGCGGTTGCCGCGACTTAGTTCAGCTACCGCTGATAAAAGGCCAAACGCCATGTTGGACTGTTCTCTTCAGTCGGTCTGTTCTTCCGTCTCTGACCCCCTCGATAAATAGAACAGTTCGATGCCGAAGCCACTTCTTTCTTCGCAACGGAAGAATTATCTGGTGTGAGTGAGTCACCTAGGATCGCGCCGCAAAGATTTTCAGCGAAACTTGCTAATATCTATTGGCGTTTTCTTGATCGCCTTAAATATCAAAATATCAATGGGTAATCAATGAAACAAATCGAACTGACTATAGAGAATATTTCGAAATCGATCAAATTAATCGGAAGCATAGGATCAATTTTCGGTTTCTTCTACTTCTTCGCCTACATTCGTATGGTTGGAATACCTTTCCCACTGGAACTTAACTTACTACCGACCGTGCTCCTATTAGTTGGTGTCGTTTCGTTTGTCGCCACTTCAATATTCGTAGGGGCAACGCTCGTACCGGCGATGATCGCTGATGATCCGACGAACCCGATAACTCCGCATCTTTGCGGTGAACCAGGTAAGGTACCGCCCTCTTCGCTAACAAAAATTGGTCGCTATATCTATTGCTCATGGGCGCCAACAATATTGGCGCTCCTGGGAATTGTGCTATGCATGCTCGGCTTGAATACTCTTCAAAAAACTGCCGGCGCACTGATGATCTGCGCCTCAATAGCATGGATAGTGGCGACTGGTTATTTGCTGCCGGCATTAAAAGGGAAATCGCTACGGTATATCGCGACAACCGGATTGCTCGTTGCACTATCAAGCTACTCGTATCTAATAATACTTTTGCTCTTGAGTGCCATAGTGCCGGCAATCGGTAACATGCCAGCATGGCCTGTGTGCATTGGATTAATGGCCGGATTTTCAGTCGTCCATCTTCTGATTACCGTACCTACTCAAGCGGACACAAAAAATCTAATACTCTTACCTCCAACCTACAAAGAAGGAGCAAGGCCGCGGCCAGTATTTGCTGTTCTAATCGCCACCTTACTAATGCTTTTGTCTGTCGTGTGTTACCCGATAAATGCCAGAATCGGAGCGACAGTACTAAGGGCATTTAATATTGGTGGAGGAGTTGAAGCATCTTTGTGCTTAAAAACGAAATCCTCGGCGCTCATTACGCAGAAAATTGCATTAATAAGTGATGAGTGCACTGAACCCGTGTCTATATTGCTTGATGCTGGTGATCGTGTATATGTAAAAAGCATAGCAAAAACTGAGGATAACAAGAACGCTCCGACCAAAGCTGTTGCGGAGCCAGTACCATTAGAAACTATCTTTTTTCGCCAGGATGATATAAAGAACAAAATTTATCTGTTGTCAAAAAAATCTAAAGAAGGATAAAAAAGTGCATAGAAAAATCTAGCGCTGCGGCACTTCTTTAACCGCTATTTTGATATCAATCTCTGATCGTTCCTAGATCGATTCTATGTAGATCTTTGTATGAAAAGGAAAGGAGGACTAAGTACGTATATATCAATTAAAGGTCAACTTAAGATATTCGTCGCATGATTGGGAAAGCGACAAATTTTATATCAACATGATTTACTTAGATACGAGGGCGTAAAGTCCTTTTAGTGAAGAGAACGGCAATGAACGATTTCAATAATGGCGGCGATATGACAATTGGCGGAAATTTCGTGATAACCGATGTTTCACAAAACGAGCACAATTTTCTCGTGAATTGCTCCACCGATGTCCTCCTTGAAGAGCATCCCTTCCGAATGGAAAATCTACGATTGGAACGCGATAGAAAAATAAAAGTAGCGATTCCCATTCTTGGGGTCTTGGTGGCAGTGATCGTTGCAGTAGCGACGTATGCTTATTTCTCAGGAAATAATGATACGGTTACATTTCTGCTTGGGATGGGCTCATTGGTCGTAGGGTTCGGGGCGATAAAAGGAGTAATAGAACCTAATAGCTTTGAGATCCAAGAGAGGAATGCAATTAAAGAAATAGAGATGATATTAAAATCACGAAGGGTTCGTGTGAGATAGTATTTTGGATTCAAAGAATTCGCATGTGCGATGATGTTGTACAACAGCAGTAGTTCTCAATTGAGTTTCTAGCCCAACATAACTTCTAAAACCGCTCACTAGATATCGTCCTTTGCATTCGCATACCAATGCAGCCCTTATCGGTATTTTTGCAGACGTACCGCCGCCCACCATCTTCGTTATCACTGCAGACGAATTGCCGTGTCAAATATCCAGGTACGGCGAATTTCGATCACGTCGTACTGGCGTGCCAAGGCGGGTGGGAATGGGCCATAGGGTGCCTGGCTGGCTATAACTTTGCGTATCGCCTCGTCGATAGCGGCCACGCCGCTGGAGACCACGAAAGTCACCTTCTCTACTGAGCCGTCGGCGCGGATTGCCACTGTCACCATCGGTTGCGTGTGAGGCTGCTTCACCACATCGCGAACCATGTCGAAGGTCATGTTTCTCTCGATCTTCCGGCTTATGGCTTCCGCGTACAGGACCAGATCGGTGTTCTGGTCGGCGCGTCCGAACAGCCATCCGCGACGCAGGCTGCTTACCGTGGGCAGCAGCGAGCGCGAGGGGCGATTCGACGCTGCGTCGCGCTGGGCCGCCTCCTCGTTGAGTTGCTTGCCGATGGCGCGCAGCCGCTCCTCATGTATCGCGTCTTGTTCCGCCCGCTCCCGCTGTGCCTGCTCTTTTTTTGCCTGTTCTTGTCGTGCTGCTTCTTGCTTTGCCGCGTCTTGCCGCGCCGACTCCTGCCCTATTGCGTCTTGTCTCGCTGCCTCTTGCTGCGCCTGCCGCGCTGCTTCAAGCTGCGTTTGCCTTACCTGTTCTTGTCGTGCGGCTTCCCTGCGCCCAGCCTCCAGGCGCGCGGCATCAGCTCGGGCCAGTTCCTGCCGGGCGGCCTCCTTCTGCGCCTTCGCGTCCTGCAATGCGCGCTCTTTTTGCAGTGCCTCTCGCCGTAGCGCCTCTTGCCGGGCGAGCTCTTGACGTTCGGCCTCCTGACGTTCAATCTCTATCCGCGCCGCTTCGCTCCTGGCCGCCTGCTCAGCGCGTGCGACGTCTTGTCGCAGCTGCTCTTGCCGCGCGGCTTCCCGCTTTACTGCGTCTTGCCTCGCCGCCTCTTGTTGCGCCTGCCGTGCCGCTTCAAGCTGCGCTTGTCGTGCGGCTTCCTGCCGTGCCTTCTCGTCTTGCGTTGCACGTTCTTTTTGCAGTGCCTCTCGGCGCAAACTCTCTTGCCGGGCAAGCTCCTGACGTTCGGCCTCCATGCGCGCCGCTTCGCTCCTGGCTGCTTGCTCAGCGCGTGCGACGTCTTGTCGTAGCTGCTCTTGCCGCACCGCTTCCCGCTTTACTGCCTCTTGTCGTGCCGCCTCTTGCTGCGCCTGCCGCGCTGCTTCAAGCTGTGCTTGCTTTGTCTGTTCTTGTCTTGCGGCCTCTTTGCGCCCGGCTTCCAGCCTTGCTGCGTCAACCCGTTCCTGTTCCTGCCGGGCGGCCTCCCGCTGAACCTTCTCGTCCTGGCTTGCCCGCTCTTTTTGCAGTGCCTCTCGTCGGAGATTTTCCTGCTGCAGGCCCTCTTGCAGAGCAAGCTGCTGGCGTTCAAGCTCCATTCGCGTCGCTTCGTTCTTGGCCGTTTGCTGAATACGTGCGGCGTCTTGCCGTAGCTGCTCTTGCTGCGCTGCTTCCCGTTGCGCGTCTGCCGTCAGTTCTATTTGTCGCAGCCGTTCGGCATTTTGTTTCTCACGCTCAAGGGTGGCTTGCTCAGGCGCTCGCTCTTGCGGCTCCTGGTTGACCTGCTTCTGCGCTGCATCGTCCGCAATGCTGGGTGTCGGTATTTCAACACTCTGGGGAGGCGTGTCTTCTGCGACAACGGGTGCGGGAACCTTCGCCGACGGCGCGTCGGTTGCGGTCGGCAGGGGGACTGTGAGCTTCTTCCGTGCCTTCTTGAGCGGCGTCGGACGCGGTGCGGTGGCAGTTGCAGGCGCTGGGAGGGGAATCACTTCGGCGGCCATCTCACTGGGCTCCACGGCGAGAGCCGAGCTGGGCAATAAGATCAGGCCGCTCGCAATTGCGGGCTTGTCCGCTGTGGCAGGTGCCGGATTAGGTGTTTCTGTGGATGAAGTATCTGCTGGCGCCGACCCTGCTGCAGGTGGCGCAGGTAAAAGAAGGATGCGCAGCTCATCGGCCTCCAGGCGCCGTTCTTTCCAGGGAAAGTCCAGGCCGGGAAGTCCGAATGTCTGGCCACCAAAAGTGATGCTCAATAGCAGCATGTGAGCCAGCAAGGAGAGCAACAGCGCAGTGCTCAGCCTCCAGGGTTCGCGCTGAAAGAAGAGAGCAGTTCTCAAATTCCAAACCCTTTGCACAGGCGCGAAAGAGATTCTTCGCGTTTCTGCCAGTTTATGATTCCGGAACCGCTAATACCCGGTTCCGGCTACGCCAACTTATACGTCAATATTCCCCGCCCTCAAGGCATTGGATTCAATAAACGCCCGGCGCGGTTCCACGTCGTCGCCCATCAGCGTGGTGAAGATCTGGTCGGCGGCGATGGCGTCTTCTATCTGTACTTTCAGCAGGCGGCGCACTGTCGGGTCCATCGTGGTTTCCCACAGCTGGGATGGGTTCATCTCGCCCAGACCTTTGTAGCGCTGCTTGGAGACGCCGCGTTCAGCTTCTTCACGCAGCCACAGCATCGCGTGATGGAAATCGGCTACTGCGGATTCCTTGGCTTTTTCGCCTTCACCGCGACGGATGAACGCGCCTTCGGTCAGCAGGCCCTTGAAGGTGATCGCTGCGTTTTCCAGCACCTGGTAGTCGGCGCCTTCGACGAAGTCGGCGTCTATGCTGCTTACCTTGATATTGCCGTGGTACATGCGCTCTATGCGCAGCGTGAATTTTTCCGACAGTTCATCACTGCGCACCGTGGCTTTGACGGCCGGGTCGTTGATGGCGGCGGTCAGTTCCCGGGCGGAGGTTTCTGCGTTTTCTGCGGTATCCAGCTTCAGCGTGACGCCGGTCATGATGGCGGTCAGCGCGGCGCGGTCTATCACGCGGGTCAGGCGCATCATGATGGCGTTGGCCAGGTTGTACTTGCGCACCAGTTCTTCCAGCACTTCGCCGTTGATAGGGTCTTTGCCGGTGCCGGGGATCAGCGCGGCGCCGGTCAGCGCCACGGTCATCATGTAGCTGGCTTCTTCCGTATCGTCCTTCAGGTAGCGCTCATCGCGGCCGGCCTTGACCTTGTACAGCGGCGGCTGGGCGATGTAGATGTGGCCGCGCTCCACCAGCTGCGGCATCTGGCGGTAGAACAGCGTCAGCAGCAGCGTGCGGATGTGGGCGCCGTCGACGTCCGCATCGGTCATGATGATGATGCGGTGGTAGCGCAGCTTGTCGACGTTGAACTCGTC
>Ga0207076_1101_pt2 | contig 21449 bp, 18 predicted proteins | sample Alteio_BWMinHeat_62_FD_153568 | JGI IMG/M metagenome (GOLD analysis project Ga0207076, IMG submission 153568) | Enriched cells from forest soil in Barre Woods Harvard Forest LTER site, Petersham, Massachusetts, United States -... | ecosystem: Environmental > Terrestrial > Soil > Temperate forest >... | reverse complement strand
TTGGGATCCCCCTGGTTTGGTTTTTAGGCCTTTTCTCCAAAAAGGGAACAACCTCGGCCTTGGCTGAGGGGGACCAGGTTCTCGTAGTCAAGCTTTCGGCCCTGGGCGACACCTTGCTGTTGCTCCCGGTCTTCAAGGCGGTGAAGGCCAAGGTGGGGGGCAAGGGGCCGGGTGGTGGCCATCGCGACGCCGATCAACCAAGGCGCGCTGGAGAAAAACCCCTCCATTGACCAATTGTTCATTTTGGATTTCGGCAAGTTCATCCGGAATCCCGGGGAGTTCTTTAAATTCATAGGGCGGTTGAGGGCTGAAAAGATCCGGTTGGCTTTAGATTTCGACCAGTGGCTTCGGGTTTCGCCTCTCTTATGTTTCCTGTCGGGCGCCTCCCATCGATTTGGTTTTAAGACCCTGGGGCAATACCGGCATTACCTTTGCACTGGTACGACCCCCAACGGGAAGGGGAAGCACGAGGTGGAGCAGTTCGCGGATGTCGCCGCCTTGGCCGGTATTGAGCGAAAAGAAATCGAGGACTATTCAGGCTTCTTGAAACGGGAAGGGCTTTTTAACCTTTCCAAATCAACACCCTCCCCGACAGGGAAAAAACCGCTGGTGCATTTCCATCCCGGCTGTGGTTTTTACGGCTGGCAGAGGGCATGGCCGCTTGAGTATTACGTGGCCTTGGCCATCAAGTTGAGGAAAGAGTTGGGGGCTTCCATTCGGTTGACCGGCATGGGGTCTTATGAGGAGGACCTGATTGAGAAGATCCAGGCCTTGGCGGGCTTTGATATGGATAATCGCTGCGGTCAGCTCGAATTACCCGAACTGGCGGCCCTGGTGGATCAGGCGGATTTAGTAGTTTGCGGCAATACGGGGGTTATGCATATCGCCGCGGGTTTGGGAAAAACCATGGTGGTGCCGAACGGCCCGGCCAACCCCGTCAAATGGGGTCCTGCCGCATCCTATGGCTTTATCGAGATGAAGGCACCCGACTTGGTGACGGCCGTGGGGGCGAAAAAAGCCAATATCCGGGTCATTCAAGCCAGCTTACCCTGCAGCCCCTGTACGACCCTGGGTTTTGAATATGGCTGCCCGGCCCGGCCTTGTATGGAATCCATTGGAGTGGACATTGTCTTCCGGGAATGTTTGAATCTTTTGAAGAAGGCCTCAAACTAGAGGTTGAGTGTTTCGGAAAATTGATATTCTGATTAAAGTTAATTGTTCGTATGCGGGATCATGGGATTGGTTTGATTTTAAATGGAGATTTAAAATTGAAAAAAGTATATGGATCTTTTTGGATGGTGTTTTTTTGTTTATCCGGTTCTTTTTTGGTTATTGGAGTTGCTATAGCTGGATTTAAATGGGGACTGTATTCCCAAAGAATCCTAAGTCATTTCGTTTCTAACTGGGTTGGTTTTGGTACGGTCGCTTTTTTTTATTCCCTTTTTAAGTGCTTAACCTCGGAGTGGTCCTACGATGAGAATGGATTTGAAACTAACGATTGGGGTGAGAAGATTTACTGTAAATGGGGCGAAATTAACGAAATTAAGTATAAACCCTGGGCCTTGAGTTATTTCGCGAAGTCGAACAAGACCAGTTTTAAGATCAGCCCTTTTTTCACCCGAAACTACCCCAAAATAATGTCGGATGTGCTTCACGGAGTTTTGTCCAACAATCGAAACGCCGTAATGGATGAAAAGATTTGGAACGATAAGAGAATAATTCTTGATCAATAATCATAATTTATAAAAAAGGGATTTATCCCGTTTGGAAATTGACTATGAGTGAAATTAAGTACAAAAATTTAACCCAAAATCTAATTGAGGCCGTTCCTGAAATTAAAGAAGAAATTGATAGGGAACGAAGTTCCTGGGGAAGATCTCGCGTAAGAAATGAAGAGCCGAAACCCAAATGGTGGAAAGAAGAGGATGGAAATTGGGCTGAGTATTCCCGAACATATGATTCTATTCCTCATGATGCTTTCGGTACGATACTTAACCCCTATGTTGAAAATTTGCTTCTAGTGAATGGGCGGGAAGAAGAGCTTGAAAGAATTTTCTCTTTTATAGAAATTCTCGCTAATCACGAAGATGAAATGATAAGAGAAGTTATCAAAGACTCTTTTTGCGAAAACTTGGAAGGTTGGGGCGGAGAAGTACAAAAAAGAGCAAGAAAATATATGGGCCCTAAGACTTTGGAATTGGCGATTTATAATCATCTGTGAATGGAAAGGTTAGTTTTTAATGAAGATTTTAGTAACTGGTGGGGCGGGGTTCATCGGCAGCCATGTGGTGGACGCCTATTTAGAGGCGGGACACCAGGTGGTCATCATCGACGATCTTTCCACGGGCAAAAAAGAAAACCTGAATCCCAAGGCCAAGTTTTATCAAATGGACCTTTTCGACGATAGGCTCCAAGCCCTGATGAAGGACGAGAAGGTGGAAGTGGTTAACCACCACGCGGCCCAAATCAAGGTAAAAGCTTCCATGGAAGACCCTTATTTCGACGTGAAGGTAAATGTTCTGGGTTCGGTTCTTCTGTTGGATCTTTGCCGCCGGGCGGACATACGGAAAGTCATCTTTGCCTCTTCAGGCGGGGCTATGTACGGCGAGGCGGAAAAGGGACCCTTTACCGAAGACGCCAAACCGAGGCCCTTTTCGGTATACGGCGCCAGCAAGGTGTCCGTTGAAAATTACCTGGATGTCTTCGCCCAGAATTTCGGTTTGGAATACGTGACCTTGAGATACGCTAATGTTTACGGCCCCCGCCAGGACGCCCTAGGAGAAGGGGGAGGGGTCGCCATTTTCACCCACTGCATGCTTCACGGCGGTGATTTCCAGATTTTCGGGGATGGGTACAACGTGCGGGATTATGTTTATGTTAAGGACTTGGCCAAGGCTAATCTTCTGGCGTTGGATTACCCTCATAACGACGCTTTCAATATTGGAACAGGAATAGAAACCACCACCAACCAGCTTTTCGAGGTTTTGGCCAAGGCCACGGGCCATTCCAAACCACCCAAACGCACGGTTGCCCGGTTGGGTGATTTGAAAAAGAGCGTCTTGAATCCAGCCAAAGCGGCGAAGTTGCTGAAATGGGAACCGAAATATGATTTGAAGGCTGGGCTTGAGGAAACGGTCGAATACTATAAGAAGTTTTGAGCTTTTAGTTTTAAGTTCTTAGTTTTAATTCTTTAATTCAAAACTTAAAACTGAGAACTCATATCTCGATACGGAGTATCGCATGAAAGCCATCATCCTCGTGGGCGGACAGGGAACCCGGATGCACCCCCTGACCCACAACATCCCCAAGAACATCGTGCCGCTTTGCGGAACGCCTTTTTTGACCTATCAAATCGAACGGCTGAAAGAAGCGGGCGTTACCGAAATCGTCTTTTCCGTCGGCTTTCGCCCTGATGATATTAAAAAGGTTTACGGTAATGGAAAGCACCTAAAGGTGAAGATTGATTATGCCTTGGAAACGGAACCCTTGGGCACGGCCGGGGCTGTCAAGAATTGCGAAAAGTACGTTAAGGGATCCACGGTGTTTGTCTTGAACGGCGACATCTTGACCGACATTCCCTTGAAAAAAATGATCGCCTTCCACAAGAAGAACAAAAACCTCGCGACCTTAGGCCTGGTAAGGGTGGACGATCCCACCGCCTACGGCCTCGTTTTGCTGGATGAAAAGTCCCGTATCACCCGCTTCCTGGAAAAGCCCACGATCCAAGAAGCGATAACCGATACGATCAACGCGGGGGTTTATATATTCGAGCCAGGCATTTTTGACGCAATCCCGGCCGGCGTGAACTATTCCTCCGAACGGGCTTTGTTTCCGGGTCTTTTGGAAGCGAAGGCGGCTTTCGGGGGCTTCGTGTGGAAGGGCTATTGGCAGGATATCGGCACGGCCCGCAAGTATCTCACCACCCATTGGGACGTGATGAACGGGGCCTTCCCGGTCTTTGGCCCGCTCAAAAAAAGGGCGGGAAAGCTTCATGTCGGTAAGGGCGTGAAGATCGCCAAGGGTGTGGTTCTACTGGGCCCGGCCATCATTGAGGATGGCTGTGTCATTGCCGAAGGCGCCCAGATTCTCCCTTATGCCGTATTGGGTAAAAAGTGCGTCATCGGAAAAAACAGCATTGTCTCCAAAAGCGTCCTTTGGGACGGCGTGAAGGTAGGAAGCGGAGTAAGGTTGGAAGAGGTCGTTCTGGGCCGCCAATGTGAGGTTCAGGATAACGCCGAGGTGCCCAAAGACACCGTCCGTGGCGACAACAGCCGAATTTAACCCGGGGTTATTCATGGACCTGGCCGGATTTAAGAAAGCCGCGAACCTTCAGGATATGGAAGATGGAAAATCCATCGAGGTGGAAGTAGGCCCCTTACCTATTCTTTTGCACCGCCGGGGTGATCAAGTGTTCGCCACCGGTATCTATTGCCCCCACGCGGATGTCAGGTTAGACCCCCGAAATTGCTTCGATGACCTGATCATTTGCAAGGCCCACGGCTACAAGTCGAATATCCGTACGGGGGTCTGCTTGAACGAACCGGATTTAAAACTTCCCACCTACTCCACGATTGTTGAAAAGGGGGAAATTTGGGTAAAGCTTTATTGAAATTTTTTGGATGAAAAGGCTTTTCCCGACGTCTTGCCGGTGAATTTTTAAATTTTCCCTGATACAATCCCGACTTAATACCATTCGCTGAAAGGACCTCTCTTGCGTTTCCTATTCTTTTTAATCGGTTCAATAATTTTCTCCCAGGCCCAGGCCGCCGATGCTCCCGCGGCAAAAGCGAAACCCTTTGAGCTCTATCCATCGACTAATGACGCCGCGCCGGTTCCCTACGTGAAAGCCGCCCCGGCCTTTCAAACCGATGGCAAGCCCTGGAAGTTTCCCTATGGGTCCAAGGTCAACGTGAAGGTCGACGCCGGGCAAGTCCTGCGGGCCGTTAATCCTTATCAATTCGGAACTAATATCGCCTGTTGGGACGGAAAACCATGGGCTACGGATCCGGACAAGGTTGAATTGGCGAAAGAGGTGGGGATCAAGTTTTGGCGGTGGCCGGGCGGAAGCACCTCCGATGTTTACCATTGGGACGGAAAGTACGACCGACCCCCCAAGGGCCAGGATAATCCCGCCAATATGAACGCCGCCTGGGCCATCTCCTCGGACGATTTTATTGATTTTTGCCGGAAGACCGGCTCCGAAGCCATTGTGACCGTGAATTACGGGGCCGCCCGTTACGCGGATGTCCAGTACGCCGCCGACCTAGCGGCCCGCTGGGTCAAATACTTCAACATCGACAAGAAATTCAAGGTGCGTTACTGGGAAATCGGCAATGAACTCTATGGCCCTTGGGAAGAGGGTAACACCCTGCCCGGAAAACCACAGCTGACGGGGGATGCCTACGGCAAGGACCTGAAAATCATCGCGGAAGCCATGCGGAAGGTGGACCCCGATATTTATATCGGCGCGGTGGCTTTCGAGAAGGACGGCGAGGCCGAGTACGCGGGCCACCATTTTTGGACCAAGGGTTTATTGGAACAGCTCCAGGGAAAGGCCGATTACCTGATCCTTCACCAGTATTTCATGTGGCCCTTTAGCGGTGACACCTACACCAACCCGAGCAACGAGACGCTGTTCGGGAATCTCCACGAAGTCGCCGACGATAAAGCCTCCCTTTACAAGATGATCGACAGCTACGCGCCTTCCGAAAAGGATATTCCCGTGGTTTTGACGGAGTTCAACCTCCTTAACGCGAGTTCACCGAACACCATCCAGTTGATCAACGGTCTCTTTACGGCGGAAGTGGTCGGCGAGAGCCTAAGGGCCGGTTACGTGGCTTCCAATTATTGGGACTGGAAGAACGGTTTGGATCAAAAGATGAAGGGAGATATGGGGATGTTGGCTTCCAGCGACCCTTCGGCGGGCGATGGAACCCCCCGGCCCGCTTACTATACCTACGCCCTCTATTCCCGCGTCTTCGGCGATCACCTGGTTTCCGCCGACAGCTCGGACCCAACGGTGAAAGTTTACGCCAGCCGGTTTTCGGGGGGCGAGCTTGGGTTGGTTATCGTGAATGAGAACGACAAGAATAAGTCGGTGCTTTTCGACCTGGGCGGATTCAAGGCTCAGGGAAAATTAATGGGATGGGTCTTAACAGGCAAGGACTTGAACGATCCCCAAGTGTCCTGGAATGGGGAAGCCGGGCCGCCGGGCGGCGGTGGACCCTTTCCGATCAATTCCATTGCGCCCTACCGCGCTTCTTTTAAAACCGACAAGCCTCTTCAATTGGCGATTCCCGCCAGGTCGGCGACGGGCGTGATTCTTTACTGAGGGCGCTAAAACCATCGCCTCGAGCCTTCGCTTTTTTCAAATTCCCACGGGATGGGTTGGCAAAGGCTGAAAAACTCAAGCCGCGCCTGCCCCGCGATTCACATTGGTCGTTGACGGGTTTTCACCCCTCCCGTAAAATCGTTGGGCTATTCACCGTTTTTATCCCAAAAGGAGTTGGAATGCCCTTCCTCACGAAGCCTTTTCTCCTTCCCGTTTGTTTGCTGGCTTCCGTCCTTGCCCTGGGTTTTTGCCCGGTTTCGGCCGAACAACAAGACAGCCAATATTACCTGGATAAGGCTAATGTTTACATCAAAGAGGGCCGGTTAGAAACCGCGATTAAATACCTTGAGGAAGCGGTGGAACGGAATCCCTATAACGTCGAGGCCCGGAACAACCTGGGGGAACTGTACGCCAAGAAAAACATGATGGACGCCGCGATGGAGCAGTTCGACAAGGTTCTTCAAATCCAACCCAATTATCCCCAAGCCTTGTCCAATAAATCCTACGTCTATCTTCAAAAGAAAATCTATTCCCAAGCCATTCTCTACGCCCGGAAAGCCTTGAAGCCCAATCCCGATTTTGGCTCGGCCCATTACAACTTGGGAATGGCTTATTTTTTCTCAAAGCAATATTCAAGCGCCATACCCGAACTGAAGCTCGCGGTACGGGCCTTTCCCGATAACGCCGAGGTTTATGAACGGTTGGGAGACGCTTACGGGGCCCAATCCCGGAAAGAAGAAGCACTGGCCTATTATCGACAATCGATCCAAGCCGATCCCATCAATACCTCCGCCCGCACCAAAATGGGGGATATTTACATGGACATGGACGAGGAGAAAAAGGCCGTCGAGCAATATAGGGCCGCGGCCGATTTGGAGCCAAAAAATATCCAGGCCCATTTTCAACTGGCGGAGCATTATAAAAGCGTCCGGGACTGGGATAACGCCCGAAAGGAATACCTGATGATCATCGCCGTCGACGACCAGCAAGCCGAGGCCTATAAGGAAGTGGCGAAGATCTACGAGCGGGACGATCAAATGGGCTTGGCGCTTTACAATTGGGACAAGTACTTGCGGATTGTCCCGAATGACGCCGAGGCGAAGCAGCACATCATCGACATTCGAAAGCCCCTGTTGACCAAGAAACAAGCCGAACAAATGGAGGCATTTGAGAAGAAAGTGAAGCAGGCCGAACCGACTCCTACCCCAATAAGGTTAGGAAGGCCGGTTCCGACCCCCAAACCCACGGCCCTGCCCGCCCCGATGGTCCAGTCCCAGGCGCAAGCTCCCGCCGACACCCCGGCCCCAGTGCCCGCGGCCCAGGCCGCGCCAGTGGATAACTCCGCCAACCAAGCCTCGAATCAACCAGCGCCGGCCCCCGCCATCCAAAGTTTCATGACCCCCACTCCTTCCACCCAGTTGGTTCCGGTTGATGTTCTGCAGGACACTCCCACCCCGGACACCATGGGTAGTATCCCTAAATAAATCTCGTTTTTCCCACTGGTTGGACCCGTGACTTTCAGGAAAAGCTTTATTTGACTCAAAGTCTTGAATGCGAAAATAGTTATTCCTAGTCTAATCGGACATACTTGAGGAAAGGATTTGAAACCGCATGAGATTCGCCATTCTGTTGCCCGTTTATAACGAGGGAGCGACCTTACAAAGGGTCATCGAAAAACTCTTACCTTTCAAAAATGGGGATGTGGTCATCATCGACGACGGCTCCACGGACGCGACACCCTCGATATTAGAGCGGGTTTCCGTGAAGGCTGTCGTGCGGCACGATCAAAACGAGGGCTATGGCCGGTCCCTCATGGACGGGTTCGATTTCGCCAAAGCCAACAATTATCCCTATTGCGTCACCATGGACGCGGATGAACAGCACGAGCCCGGGTTTATCCCCTGCCTATTGGAACAATTGGATAAGTTCGACATCGTCTCGGGAAGCCGCTATTTAAACCCCGCGCTTTCCGGCGAAGTCCCCCCGCCCGAAAGGCTGGAAGTGAACCGGATCATCACGGAAAAACTCCACCAATTGACCGGTTATAACCTGACCGATAGCTTCTGTGGGTTTAAGGGATACCGGGTGGATGGATTGCGGAAACTTCATCTCACCGAAACGAACTATGGTTTTCCCATCCAGGCCTGGCTTCAGGCGGCTAAGGCGGGTTTAACGGTAACGGAGTGTGCCGTCCCCCTGATTTACAAGGACCATAGCCGAAATTTCAATAATCAGTTCGCGAACCGGGATGAGCGTTTAAACCATTACCTGCAGGTCATGGACCGAGAGGCCAAATTGCTCGGCCTTTCCCCTTCTCTTTCGCCCACAAAGAAATAGAATGCAACAGGTATTCGATATCGCCTGCCGGGTTTAAGTTGGCGCCGGATCACTGTTATTAAGGGTTCCCTAATGGCTGACACCATCGAAAAGATTCCGAAAAATCACGGTGAGTTTTATTTCAATCCCCTCTTTCCCCAATGGAAGGAAGACGCCCTCCGCAATCGGGAAAGGGTGGTGAAGGAAATCGTGTGGGGCCAGTCGGCCCCCAAGGTGCGGGCCGCCTTGAAACTCCCCGGGAACCAACCCTTGATTCTTTCCGGGCACCAGCCGGTTTTCTTTCACCCCGGGATATGGGCCAAGTGCCTGGCAGCCAGCCTGCTGGCCGAAGCCGTGCAGGGAACGGCCTGTCACAAGGTAACGGACACGGGCTTGGGGCCTGAGTTCCTGCACCGGATGCCCGAGGTGGAGGAAAATGGGAAGTCCCGATGCAAACCCATCGAGTTTTTTCATTCCAAGGACCTGAAGGATCAGGAAAAAACCGTTCCCTACGCTTTCCTGCCGGCCCCGGACTTCGCGGGTTTCAAGAAGATATTCTCCGACGTCCAGGTTTACGGTCCGGCCTCGGTCAAAAAGAACGCCGCTCTGTTCGAGGAAAAATTCATCAAGGGGTTGAAGGAAAACCCGACCTGGGACGCCTTCCACCTATTCACCTTAAAAATGCTGGACGAGTTTAGTGGAACATCCCGGCTTTACTTGACGGCCAGCAAACTATGGGCCTCCGAGCCGTTCCTTGAGTTTGTCACCTATTGGCTGACCCACCTTTCGGAGCTGTCGGAGACCTATAACGCTTCGTTGGATGAGTTCCGCAAGAAATACCAGATCAAGCACGATTTGACCCCCCTGCCGAACCTGAAATTTGAGGATTGGTGGTTTGAAATACCCTTTTGGGGAGTTACCAAGTATCACCAGCGCCACTCCCTTTGGGCGAAAAAAGATGGAAAGCACTTTCTCCTACGCACCAAAGGGTCCGAGAGTACCTTTACGATATCCTTGGACGATTTTCAAAGGGACCTGTCTGGACTGCCTATTTCCCTTTGGCCCAAGGCCATGCCCCAGACTCTTTTCTGCCGCTTTTACCTTTGCGATTACTTCATTCATGGTGTCGGTGGGAGCGTTTACGAGGAGGTCAACGACATCTTTTTTGAGAAGCTTTTCAAGTTGAAGGCGCTTTCCTTTGGGACGGTCACGGCCACCTATTTTGTGGAACCGGAAGAGGAAAAGGCAGTGGAAAACATCCTTTCCTACGAGGCCAAGGTGCAATGGTGGGAAAGGGCGCTTTCGCAGAATCCCGAGTACCTGTTCACTAAAAAGGAATCCTGGGAAAAGGAACTGCCCCATTTCATGCTGGCCGCTTTCAAGGAATGTTTCAACAAGCCCGCGTTGCAAAAGCTGGCCGCGGAAAAAGACAAACTCTTGACCGAGATGAAAACAGCCGCCAACAAACCCGAGATCGCCAAAAAAATCAAGGAAACCAACTTCACCCTTTACGAGGGTTACACCGAAGTCATACGGGTTTTGGAACAGGGACTTTTGGATATGGACAAGGTTAAAACCACCAAGGATGTCTTGTCTTACCGACAATACCCCTTCTTTTGCTATCCACCGAAAGTTTTTGAGGAGATGAAGGAAAAGATGAGAGTGGCCGCCCACCTGGAATAAGTTTTCAATCCCTGGAACCAAAGAGGAAAGATGCAACAACCCATTCTCACTATTGAGATATTGCCCGGAAACGAAGACTTGGGGCTTCCTTCTTACGCTACCGAAGGCTCCGCGGGGCTCGATTTGAAAGCCGCCCTCAAGGAATCCCTGACCATTCAACCGGGACAAAGGGATATTATTCCAACGGGCCTCAAAATGGCCATTCCTCAAGGCTTCGAGGGCTGTGTCAGGCCTCGCAGCGGGTTGGCCATGAAGCAGGGAATCACCCTGACCAACTCGCCCGGTACCATCGACTCGGATTACCGTGGCGAAGTGAAGGTCTTGATCATCAACCTGGGGCAAGAACCAGTGACTTTAAATCGCGGCGACCGGATCGCCCAACTTTTAATTTCACCTGTTGTCCAAGCCCGAGTCGTGAAGGTTGAGCGAGTGGATGAGACGCAACGGGGCGTCGGGGGATTCGGCCACACCGGACGATGAGGGCCTTTTGTCTTGTATATTCGAGCCTAAAAGACGATAATTTTTTATCAAAGCGTTTGTTTCCAAGTGCGCATCTCCAAACCTTTGACGATTAAAAGGGGAGGGATGACCGTGGCAGCCAAGAAAAAGGCTAAGAAGAAAAAGAAGTAAAGATCTTCAAGAAATTCGAGATTTATTAAAAAGAGCGGAAATTTATTTCTGCTCTTTTTATTTTGCCCGGTTTGAGGCGAGAAATGGCTCTATCCCAAAATATCCGTCCGGTCGGCTTTAACTTGGGGGGGTGGTTATCCCAGTCCCCCCTCACCGACGATCACGTTCAAAATTTCATCCGAAAAAGCGATTTTCAAACCATCGCCCAGTGGGGTTTTAATTCCGTCCGATTGCCCGTGGACGGCCAATGGCTTTTTGAGGACGAGGGCCGGGGAAGACTTTCGCCCAAACGCCTGGCTTTCCTAAGGGAAGCGTTGAATTGGGCCAAGGAAGCCGGCCTCTTAACAGTCCTCGATTTGCACCAGGTTCCATGGCATTCTTTCGGAAAGCCCGAACTTGAAAATTTATGGAAAAACGACGAAGATTTAGACTCTTTTTGCAGGGCTTGGGCCGAATTAACCAACGCGCTCAAGGGCTGGGAAGCCCCCCTTTGGTTCGACCTGTTGAACGAACCCACGACCAATGATTCGGCTGTTTGGAATAAGGTCGCCGGGAGGGTTTATCAGGCCATCCATCAAGAGGACCCCCGGCGAACGGTGATGGTTGAATCGGCTTTTTGGGGATCGGTATTGAAGTTGGAAGACCTGGTTCGGGCGATCCAGGGGCCGGGATTGGTCTATAGTTTTCATTTTTACCTGCCCATGTTGGTGACCCATCAAAAGGCCCCCTGGTGGATGGATGGGAAACCCTACGGGGAAACCGTGGATTACCCGGGGCCCATCCCTAAGGCGGAGGAATACCTGGCCCGGGAACTTCCGCCGGGAACCAAAGCGCTATTGGAATTCGAAAACAGGGTTTGGAACAAGGACGCCCTGCGGGAAGTGTTGAAACCCCTGGAACGGTTATCGAAAAAGGGGCATCAACTTTATTGCGGGGAGTTTGGGGTTTATGAGAAGGTCGCCCGCGCCACCCGGTTAAACTGGACGACCGACGTGGTGGATCTTTTTAACGAGTTGAAGGTGGGTTGGGCCTATTGGAATTACAAGTGGCTTGATTTCGGGGTCTGGCCCAAGACGGAAGGCGGCCAAACGGGCCCGGTTGACGTGGAGATGCTACAAATATTGCAAAAAGGGATCTCATGAAAAGTCGGACGCTTCTTTTATTAGTTGCCTTGCTGTCGGCCGGCTGCGGTGGAAAAGCGGTGCTTAAAACTGAAAATCCCCAAGCCCAGGTTCCGGCCAAGGCGTCCTCAAACCCCTCGGGCGGGCCCCAAGCGCCCACTTTAGTGGATATCCATCTTCCGGTGGCCGACGCGGATTATCAAACCGCCTTTTCGCAGACCGGTTCTTCCGATGTCAATCGCCATAACGTTGAGTCATTTCTTACCGTCGCCCAATATCAGTACAACCATTCGAATATGTCCGACGCCTTGAAGACTTACCAAAAGATCCTGACGGTTTCCAACCTTTCCCCCCTGGCGGACAAGGCCCAATATATGGTCGGCCAGATTTATTACGAGAAAAAGGACTACCTTCCGGCCCTCTCGGCTTTCCAAAGCGTGGAGCAAAAATTTCCTAAATCCACTTACAAGGGCCAAAGCCGCCAGATGATGGAATTCATGTTGAGCTATTCCTTGAGCCTGGAGGACCTGAAAAGTTTCGTGTCGAATTATCCCGATTCGCCCTTGAAATGCTCGGCTTTGTTTCAATTGGGGAGCCGGGAATCCCAATCGGGAATGCAAAGTGAGGCCATGGAGCATTTGAATGAATTCACCCAACAATGCCCCCAACATCCCTCCTTTAGCGCGGCCCAGCTTTTGTCCCAGTCCCTTCAAAGCCAACAGCAGGGTAAGACCTGGAAAGTGGGGGTTTTGGTTCCGAAGACGGGTAGGTTTAAGGCTTTTGGCGACTCGGTCTTGAATGGGGTGACCTTGGCGATTGAGCAAGCTAACCAAGCGGGAGGCCTCAAGAAGCCAATGTCCGTGCTGGTTCGGGACACCATGGGGGATTCAATGCAGGCCGTGAAGGTTTTCCAGGACTTGACCGCCGATGACAGCCTGGACGCGCTTATCGGGCCCGTGGTGGGTAACGAGATCGAAGCGGTGGCTCCCTTGGATAACCAAAAACGCATCACCCTTATTTCCCCCTCGATCAGCCGGGACGGGATGTCGTCCTTGGGACCTTATATTTTCAGCAATAGCATGACTAATGAAATGCAGGGACGGGCCATCGCCAAGTACGCGGTGGAACATTTGGGCTATAAACGCTTTGCCATGCTGGCTCCCGACGACGGTTATGGCGAAACCCTTTCAGACGCCTTTCAAAAAACCGTGGCCTCCATGGGCGCAACCGTGACGAACTCCGAAACCTACACGCCCAGCGTGACGGACTTCCAGAAACAGTTGATCGCCTTGGGAGGGCAGAACCCCCAGTCTTCCAAAGAAAATGATTTGGAAAACAACCGCCGGATGGATGAACTTAAATACGCCATCGGAAAGGAAATAGGAAAGATTTTCTTGAAGGCCAAGGAGGTGACGGGCGATTCGGCTCCCGTTTCGGCCCCCACCCCGGCCGTCGCTTTCGCGCCCTTTGTCGAGGCCTTAACCAACACCACTTGCCCTTCCGTCGCGAAAAATGTGAATGACGATATCCAGGAATTCTTGAAGGCCCAGACCGATTACGTGATTCGAAACACCGATTTGGTCCAGCAGGCCATGACCCGCCTGCCCGTTGAATTTAAAGGGACGACCCTGCCGGTGAGCGCGGACCAATGGACCGAGATAGCCCCGGATATTCAGGCTTCCCTGATCGTCACAGGCCGGATCGTGGAAACGAACCCGCCGAACGATTGGAGCGACCATCCCACTTTCGACTATATCGTCGGATTTGACGCCTTCCAATTAGACCCCAAGAAAAACGCCTTCGTAAAGATTTACCAGGGTTACACCAAATACAACGCCTTCAAGCCAACGAACCTGGTGAGGGCTAATTCCACCTACCAGGCTCTCTATCTTCCGGCTCATTCCGTGGAGATTCCCAGTTTGGCGGCCCAGATACACTTTTACGACCTGAATCCGGTTCTCTTGGGCGGCCACCTTTGGCAGAATGACACCGCCCTCACCGAGGGGGCGAAAGACATGGAGGGGGCCTACTTCGTGACGGGCTTTTACGTCGACAGCCAACAGGGAACCGTGAAAAAGTTCGTGGATGATTACATGAAGCGTTTCGCCAAGCGGCCGGACCTTTTGGCGGCCCAGGCTTATGACGCGGCCCGGTTGCTATTGCAGGCGACAGCCGCTTCCTCGAGCCGGGATGACATTCATAACCAACTTTTGAACATCAAGGATTTTGACGGGGTCAGCGGCAAGACCACCTTTGGGGGCCATGGCGAGGCGGAGAAGGTCGTGCCGGTCTTGAGAATCCAGGGTGGGAAATACCAACAGGTCCAATAAGTCGGTTTTAAGTTTCAAGTTCTTAGTTTTAAGTTGTCATCGCGAGGAGCAGCGCCAATCGGCGCGATTTGCGACGTGGCGATCTCAGTTTGGGAGTCATTAAGTGAGCGACAACAGTAAATTCGGTCCAGCCAAGGGTATGCGCGACTGGCTCCCCAAAGAAACCCTCCTTCGCCAAAAGCTCATCCGTTTAATCGAAAAACACTATCAACTTTACGGTTTCCAACCTATCGATACGCCCGCTTTGGAGAATATTGAGGTCCTGCAGGGTAAGGGTGGAGGCGAGAACGAAAAATTAATGTTCAAAGTCCTTAAGCGTGGGGAAGATCTGCAAAAAGGAAAAGACGGTGGGGATTTTGCTGATATGGGGTTGAGATTTGATCTAACCGTTCCCTTAGCCCGTTACTACGCTAATCATGCCAATGATCTTCCCAAACCCTTCCGTTGCTATCACATCGGTCCTGTTTGGCGGGCCGATAAACCCCAGAAGGGTCGCTACCGGGAGTTCTATCAATGCGACATCGATACCGTGGGTGGAAATTCTGATAACTATGAAGTGGAATTGCTCCTCGCTACGGACCGGGTGTTAAAGGCACTAAAAATTGGAAAATTTAAGATCCGCATCAGTGATAAACGGCTCCTGCCCAATCTCCTGACGGGAATGGGAGTGGATGCTTCTGGGGTGGCCGGGATCGCTATCGCCCTCGACAAACTGGATAAACAATCCCCCGATGAAGTGATGAAAGAAATCAAAGAACTAGGGCATTCCTTGGAAGTTCTAAATAAAGTGGACGCTTTTATTAAGAACGCCTTACATAAGAAACTGGAACCGGGCCATTTCAAAATGGGCGAAGCCGAGGAGCTCTGGCGAAATATCGAATCCATCCGGCAAAGAATTCACGAGGTGAATCCAGGGGCCAACGTGGTTTTTGATCCTCTATTGGTTCGCGGTTTCGACTACTACACGGGTCCTGTTTTTGAAATCAATGTGGAAGACAAAGACTTTACCTTCTCCATCGGTGGTGGGGGACGTTACGATGGGCTTATCGAGAAGCTGGGGGGGCCGAAAGGCACTCCGGCGGTTGGTATTTCCCTGGGCTTTGAACGCATATTGCTAATCCTGGCCGAGAAGAATAATTCTGCGGCTCAAGTTGTTTCAGCAACAGTTTTCATTGCTAATAAAGGCCAATCGGAAAAGGATATCCTGACCCTTGCTGAAGAACTACGATCCAAAGGTTTGCGGGTTGAAACCTGCCTGGAACCTAAAAAAGACTTCGTGAAGCAAATGAAAGGTGCCCAGGAAAGCGGCATGGAATACGCCATCACCGAATTCAAACCCGGAAGTGAAACCTATAAGGTGCGCCAGTTATCCAACCGGCAGGACAAGGAAATGTCCCAAAAGGAATTGTGCAACATCATCAAGCGGCTTTCGGAGGGTGCGGAGGTTTAGATGGTGAAGATGAAAAAATGTCCCTGGTGCGAGATGATGTTTGAGGGGAAGCTGAATTCCTGCCCTTATTGTCACAAGAAAGTAACGGTTCTTGCCGATGGAACCCTGGTTGTAGAAGGCATGATTTCATGCCCTTTTTGCGGAAAACCCAACCGGCCGGACTCCTCGTGCTGTTCTAATTGCGACAAGGTCATGGATGGTTCGGATATCACCTTGGATAAGACTCCCGCGGGGCAAAAAGCCGGAAAGCTTCTTCGGAAAACCTATCTTGTTTTAGCCGTCCTTCTTATTCCTTCCATTTGGGTCGGTTTTGGATGGTTCCTCGCGGTATTTTTTGTGGCTATCGCCGCCAATGTTCACGCCGGAACCCTGCCGAACAGCAAGAACTTAAAAGAGGCGAGCGATTCAACTTTCATGTTGTCACTGGTATTTATCTTATTCGGCGGTTATTTGACTTTCGCGCTATGGCAGATTGTTTTGGACGATAGAGCCGCCAAAGTGGATCATTATTCCCAGGACCAGCTGTTGATTTTTACCACTAGTGTGTTACTGACGGGGGTAGTCGGAGCCTTGTGGGCTTCCCGGCAAGGGATACCCAATATTTGGAAATTCATTAAGGATTTATTGGCGGATTAACCCCTTATCAGTCAGGCGAACGAATGATTGCGCAAAATATCAAACTTTTTCTTTTGGCTTTTTTGTCGATTTTCGGTTTTGGTTGTGAGCGCTTGTCTTTTGATTCGGTCCCAATCAAAAATACTTTTCCCTCCAATTTCAATTGTTTCCCTTTTTATGCGTACAAAAATCAAAAACCAGAGGATGCCAAAGGTTTTAGAGCTTTTCTTTTCGACGAAAAAGGAAATTGGAGCGAAGATCGTTCTTTTCATGAAAAACCTTTGAAGCCGTTTTTGGAAGTTGGAGCACAACTTTTTTATCCCACTAATGCTTCGACCGGAATGGATCTTAACGAAAGTCGGGAAATTTTTTCGACGGACAAACAATGGGCCGCCAAAACTTACAGTATTAAAACATTCGCCGATGATTTGGATAATGCCTATTTGGTTGTTCGCCATTTGAGCGATGGAAATTTTAAAAAAATGAAGGTGCCGGCCCAAAGTAATGGAGCAATGTGGCCTCTCTTTTGGCATCCCCAAAAACCAATTCTTTATTTCATGGTGACAACCGGCGATACAACAGGGCGTTCGTTAGAACTTTGGGAATGTGATGTAGTTCGTGGAGTTTTTCAGAATGTCGGAAACACCAATGGTGATGTTTATTTAAGCCCTGACGGGCGGTGGATTTTGTGGGAAACGGGACCTTATTTAGATTCCTGTCATTTGAAATCACCACTTCATTGCGTGCTTTTGTGTGCTTACGATATTGAAAAAAAGGTCAATTATCGTTTGACGGATAGGCCTTCTATCTCCTTGTTTCAACGTTGGAAAAATTGATTTTGCCCTAGGCTGTTGTGTTATCATACGGCCTCTTTTAAAGCCCTTTCGGGGCTTTTTTATTTTCGAGGGGGAAACAATCGTGGCGGAAATGATGGGTGGCTGGAAAAGATCACACAAATGCGGGGACTTAAGGGCCTCCGATATCGGCAAGACCGTCATCCTCATGGGATGGGTTCACCATCGCCGAGACCACGGCGGACTGGTTTTCGTCGACCTTCGCGACCGCTACGGCGTTACCCAGATCGTGTTTGACCCCCAATTGGCCGACAAGGTACACAAACAATCCCACTTGATCCGCAGTGAATGGGTTCTGGCGGTTAAGGGAGAGGTGACGAAACGCCCCGAGGGAACAGTTAATCCAAAGTTGGGCACCGGTGAAATTGAAGTCCGCTGTAATGAAGTGAAGGTCTTGAACCCCTCCCAGACCCCCGTGTTTCCCATTGAGGACGATGTGGATGTGGCCGAAGAAACCCGAATGGAATACCGCTATCTCGATCTGCGCCGAGAAACCATGAAAAACAAGTTGATCGCCCGCCACAAGATGGCTATGGCCGCCCGTAATTACATGAGCGGTGAGGGATTCCTGGAAATTGAAACGCCCATTCTTATCAAGAACACCCCCGAAGGTTCCCGCGAATACGTGGTGCCGAGCCGGGTAAATCCGGGCAAATTCTTCGTCCTGCCCCAAAGCCCCCAACAATTGAAACAGACCTGCATGATCGCGGGTTTGGACAAATATTTCCAAATCGCCAAATGTTTCCGGGACGAGGACCTGCGCGCTGACCGCCAGCCGGAATTTACCCAAATCGATCTGGAGATGTCGTTTGTTGATGAAGAGGATATTTACCGGGTGGGCGAAGGCTTGATGAAGGCCATCGTCAAAGAATCCCTGGGTGAAGACCTGAAAACGCCTTTTCGTCGCTTAACCTATAACGAAGCGGTTGAACATTACGGCAATGACAAACCCGATCTTCGGTTTGACCTGCCACTAGTCGATGTGGGTTCGGTTGTGGCCAAGGCCGACTTCAAAGTTTTTAAGGATGTTTTGGCACAGGGTGGAATCGTTAAGGCCATTAACGCCAAGGGTTGTGCGGACTTTTCCCGTAAGGACGTGGAAGAGTTGACCGGTTTCGTTGGAAAATATGGGGCTAAAGGTATGGCTTGGTTCAAGGTCAAGGACGGCAAGCTGGATTCCAACATCGTTAAGTATTTTTCACCTGAAGTGCAAACTGAACTCCTCAAAGTGTTGAAGGGTGAAGAAGGGGATATGCTCCTCTTCGGCGCGGATCAACCAACCGTGGTGAATGATTCGCTGGGCGCTTTGCGGGTAGAGGTGGCGCGGCGCAGGGGATTAATTGAGAAGGGCCCCAAGTGGGCTTTTGCCTGGGTGACGGACTTCCCCATGTTTGGGAAGGATGAAAAGGGAAGGCTCTTTTCCATGAACCATCCTTTTACAGCGCCCATGGATAAGGATTTGCCGCTATTGGACACGGATCCAACCAAGGTGACGGCTCGGGCCTATGACATGGTTTTGAATGGCTTTGAATTAGGAAGCGGGACCATCCGTATTCACGACTCGGAACTGCAATCCAAGGTCTTCCAGATGCTTGATATCTCGAAAGAAAAGGCCCAGGAACGGTTTGGCTTCCTGCTCAAGGCCCTGACCTATGGAGCGCCGCCCCACGGGGGAATGGCTGTTGGTTTGGACCGTATTGCCATGCTTTTGACGGGTTCCCCCAACATCCGTGATGTCATTGCTTTCCCCAAGACGGCCAAGGCTACCGACTTGATGACGGGCTCACCCTCGGAAATCGACGAGGAGTTGATGAAGGAATTGAAGATCAAGATTGAGTTGGAAGATCTAACTTAAAACAGATAGCCGCTGATTTGCGGCTAGGTCTTTGTCTTTAGTCGGTAAAGTTCGCAAAAATAATTGCTACGAACATTCTTAAAGGCTTTTGGCAGCCAGCCTTCCTTCATCAGCTTCTTCCCGAATAGGTTCAACTTTTCTCCCTGGATTACATATTTCTTCGATGGGTTTAAACCACGAAGCTTGATCGGTTGTACCTTCACGCCTTTTTTCCAGGGTTTGACCTGAAAGACAAATAATAAAGCCTCTTTTTGATTTTCACTCACGAACATCCAGGAGGTCCGGTCGGAATCGTAAGGGCTTTCCAGGCGGTAAAAGTCCCCGAATTGAACAAGGGGACGTATTTCCTTATAGGTTTTGATGTAATAGGCCAGTTCTTTTTTTTCTTTCACCTTCATTTTTGAGACATCCAGCTCTAGGCCAAAATTACCCGACATGGCTACCAAAGCCCGCCACCTCAGGGGTATGGTCCTTTTCGTTTGGTGGTTCGGCACGGTGGAGATATGGGCGCCTTGTACCAGGGGGGGATAGCAAAAGCTGGTACCGTATTGGATAAAGAGCCGGTCCAGGCCGTCGGTATTGTCCGAAGTCCATATCTGGGGATGGTAATGCAGGATACCCAAATCGAACCGGCCGCCACCCCCCGCGCAACCCTCGAATAGGACCGCGGGGAAACGCTGGTTGAACCGTTCCATAAGGTCATAAACGCCCATCAAATAACGGTGGTAGACCTCCCTTTGCTGGTCAGGGGGAATGGCAACGCTCCCGACTTCCGAAAGGGCCCGGTTCATGTCCCACTTCACGTAATCCACCTTGGCTTCTTCCAGGACCGCCCCGATGGTCTCGAAAAGGTAATCGCGGACATCCTGGCGGCCCATGTCTAAAACCAATTGGCTGCGGGCGGTCATCCGCTTGCGGTCCGGCACGTGGAGGCACCAGTCGGGGTGCATTTCGTAAAGGCCGCTGTTGGGGGAGATCATCTCGGGTTCGATCCAAAGCCCGAAACGCATTCCCAGGGCGTGGACGTCATCGGAAAGACCCTTTACCCCCCGCGGCAACTTGGCTTTGTCCGCGAACCAGTCGCCTAGGGAAGAGGTATCGTCATCCCTTTTCCCGAACCAACCGTCATCGAGGACCATCAGCTCGACGCCCATTTCCTTGGCGCTTTTGACGATTCGCAGGATGTCATCATGCTTAAAGTTGAAATAGGTCGCTTCCCAATTGTTGATGAGGATGGGACGGACCTTGTCCTTCCAGTTGCCCCGAAGGACCCGATCCCGGACAAACCGGTGGTATTTCAAGCTGAGTCCGGAGAAGCCTTGGCCGGAATAAACCATGACGCACTCGGGGCTGGTGAAGGTTTCACCCGGCTCCAAACGCCACCGGAAATCAAAGTCGTTCAGGCCCATGTTCAAACGCAGCCAGCCGTTCCAATGGATTTGGGATTCCAGGAGCCAGTTGCCGCTGGTCGCCAAGGCCAGCCCATAAACCTCGCCTTGCTCCTCACTAGCCAAGCCCCGGGTGACCATGGCAAAGGGATTCATGTCGTGAGAGGAAATGCCACGCCGGCTCTCCAAACGGGTGATTCCGGGCAGAAGGGGCCTGGTCTTCATTTGGCGTTCCTTGGCCCAAGCCCCGGTGAAGCTGACGAGGTTGTACTCGGCGGTTGGAAAGTCCAGGCTCGCGCTGGAGAGTTTCAGGATATGGACCGGTTCCTGGCCGCCATTGGTGAGGATGTTTCGGCGAACAAGCAGCCCCCGGTCGGGGTAGAGGGTGTAATAGAGGTCCAACACCAAATGCTTGAGCTCATCATTCAGGGTGATTTTGAGGGTCTGGGCATTATCTTCTTTTTCCACCCTGGAAGAAGGCCCCGACTCGAAAACCGGTTTTCCCTCGGTGATTTCATGGGAGACGTAGATGAACTCGCTGATCCGGGAACTATCGGCTTGCTCCAAGTGGAACGCGGGGGCGCGTAAGTCGTTATGGCCGAAGTCGGCAAATTCCCGGCGGTGATGTTCCCGCGACACGTGATGGCCAGTTTCTCCGGCCCACTTCTGCCATTCCAAGAACAAAGTTTCGAGGGGTTTTTTAGACAGGGGAAGGCCCCAATGGAGGTGGTGCAAATCCCCGGCGGGCGATATTCCAATCAAGTATGAAAAGTCAGGGCCTCGAAGATGGAAAGTTTTTTTGTTGTCATCGAAAGTGATCATCGGAATCCGATAGCGAGAGATGGTTGGATTTTAACAGCCCCCGGTTTCAAGCGA
>Ga0207076_1104_pt1 | contig 21486 bp, 17 predicted proteins | sample Alteio_BWMinHeat_62_FD_153568 | JGI IMG/M metagenome (GOLD analysis project Ga0207076, IMG submission 153568) | Enriched cells from forest soil in Barre Woods Harvard Forest LTER site, Petersham, Massachusetts, United States -... | ecosystem: Environmental > Terrestrial > Soil > Temperate forest >... | reverse complement strand
GCCAGGATATGCTGAAGCGCAAGATCTTGCTGGAAAACGTGTCTACTTATTTGCGTTTTTCCGGCGACGACATGTCGGAGGCCGAGTTTTTGGCGCAAGTTGCGCGGCGTACCGGTTGCGGCATCTTGCTGGATGTGAATAACCTGTATGTGAATCAATGCAATCACGGTGAAGATGCGCTGCAGGCCCTGGCGCATCTGGCAAAATTGCCGGCGGGTACAGTAGGTGAGATACATTTGGCAGGGCATCAGCTTGCCGGGGACTGCGTGATCGATAACCACGGTAGCCGGGTCGACGGAAAAGTATGGGAATTGTATAGACACACTTGCCGACTGCTCGGTACAGATATTCCGACCCTGATCGAATGGGATACCGACATTCCCGAGCTGGCAGTGTTGCTGGGCGAGGCCGGCAAGGCAGAACAATACCGGCTGGAAGTGACAGAGGCCAACTATGCAGCATAGGGCGTTGCAGGATATGCAGCAGCGATTTGCCGCTGCGTTACTGGAATTCGGCCAGGTGGGCAGTAGCTTGCCGATGTTTAGCGGAGATACGGCCCGGGCCGAAGACAGGCTGGCCTTGTATCGCGGCAATTTGAATGCGATCTGGAACCAGTCGCTGTCAAATGCGTTTCCGGTTATCCGGCAACTGGTTGGAGAGATATTTTTTGAACAAATTGCGCGGGAGTACGGGCATTTGCATCCGTCGCAAGAGGGCGACCTGAATCATTTCGGATCAGCGTTTGCCGATTATCTGGCGCATTCCGGCGATGTCGCCGCGTACCCGTATTTTGCCGACGTGGCGAGACTGGAATGGCTGGCGCATCGCGCCTACTACGCGCAGGATGCCGCAGTACTGGGTTTGGCCGGGTTGACGGAAATCGCGGTGCATGGCCTGGGGCAATTGCGGCTGCTGTTGCATCCGGCCTGTTACTTGCACCAGTCGGCATGGGCGACGGCGGCTATCTGGCTGGCGCATCAGCCGGAGAGCGGATTGTCTTACCCCGAACAATCGCAGGCAGCCAGTTATGCGGTGGTCAGCCGGCCCCAGTGGCAGGTGCAAGTGACGGCGGTCGGCAAAGCCGCGTACCTGGCCTTGCAGGCACTAATGACAGGGAGCTTGCTGGGCGAAGCGCTGGAGCTAGCCCTGCAGGAAGACGCGCAGTTTGATATTGCGCAGGAATTATCGCGCTGGTTTGCTGCAGGAATGTTCAGCGGAGCGATCGCGGTGGCGCCGGGGTCGCCTGGGTAGCAGTAAGGCCGCCAGGCACCAGCGATAGGCACGTCAATCATCATCAATAGGGAAAAATCATGAATGGACTCTTGCGTTTGCACGGGCTTAGCACCCGCTTGGACGGCGTTTTGCAATCGGTGGGCGGATCCTTGATATCGCTGGCTTTGCGCCTGTTTGTCGGCTGGCAGTTTTTCAAGGCCGGCATGGTCAAAGTCGGCGACTGGAACGGCACTTTGTCCCTGTTCCGGGAAGAATATACGGTGCCCGTGCTGCCTCCGGAGTTGGCGGCGGTAATGGGCGCCGGCGGCGAACTGGTGTTTCCGGTATTGCTATTCCTGGGCCTATTTTCGCGGCCAGCTGCACTGGGCTTGTTCTTCGTCAATGCCATGGCCGTGATTTCTTATCCGCAGCTATGGAAATTCGAGTGTCCGGCAGCCATCAATGACCATATGTACTGGGGCCTGCTGTTGCTGGTGCTGATCGCCTTTGGCCCGGGGAAATTATCCATGGATTACTGGATAGGCAAGGCTGGAAACAGGCGAATATAGCTACTCCTCCCATATTCGCGCCTGTTGCTGCCGGCAACAGGCGTTTTTTCCTTCATATCTGCAGCCCATCCCGCCGTTTTTCCACCCATCCCGTTTATTTCAATTCTGGCCACCGATTTATGCATTTCATCGCATATCTGTCGCGGCCTGTTGTCGGATGCCTTACAGTGCCACTATCCGCAAAAAGATAATCAAGCTTTATATCGATTTAGCGAACTTCTTTGCAAGTCCATGGTCTGAATCTCGCAAGTTCCTGCGAAATAGAAAGGCCATCATTGTCGTGTCGTAATGGAGAGCAAGGTGGCGAAAATGATAAAAATTTCACTAGCTGGTTAATTTACCCCAGTCGTCTCGGCCGGGGATACACTCGCATTCAGGCCGGGCTTTGGATTGCGGTGTGATTTTTGCGTTGTGAACTAGAAGCACAGCCTGGCGCCATAGCGTGCAGTGCGGCGAACATAAACTATAAAAGTAAAATCATGAAGACAGACAGCATACAATTGGCCCCCAATTCCCGTAAACGCTGGCGCGTTCCCGTCATAGGCCTGGTCGTCATTGGACTGGCCGGCGGCGGCTGGATGATGTACTCAAAAAGCACGACGGCCCAGGCGCAGACCCCGGATAAGGCTGCCGCCAAGAAAGCAGTGGTCTTTGAGCTGGCGCCTGCCGATGTGACGCAGGTACAGGTGCGCGAGGTCGCGGTCAACCTGCCCATTTCCGGTTCGCTGACCCCGGTCAGCCAGGCGACGGTGCGCTCCAAGGTTGCAGCGGAAGTCATGGAGACGCTGGTGCAGGAAGGCATGCCGGTCAGGAAGGGGCAAGTGATCGCCCGTTTTGACGGCGCTGACCTGCGCGCGCGCCTGACCACCCAGGAAGCGCTGGTGGATGAAGCCAGAGCCAAATTGTCGCTGGCGCAAAAAAACCGCCAGAACAACGAGACTTTGCTCAGGCAGAACTACATCTCGCAAAATGCATTTGACACCATGCACAATGGCGTCGAACTGGCGCAGGCGAATTTGAAGTCGGCGATGTCGCAACGCGAAGTGGCGCAGATTGCCGTTGCCGATACGCTGATCAAGGCTCCGGTGGACGGCATCGTCAGCAAGCGCAGCGTGCAGGCTGGCGAGAAGGTGTCGCCGGACAGTGCCTTGTTTACCATTGTCAACTTGTCGCAGTTGACCCTGGAAGCGCAGGTGCCTGCCAGTGAAATTCCGCGTATCAAGATAGGCCAGACAGTCAGCTTCAATGTCGATGGCTTCAATAACCGCAACTTCAGCGGCAAGGTGGCGCGCATCAATCCCGCCGCCGAAGCTGGTTCGCGCTCCATGCTGGTCTACATCGAAGTGAATAATAATGACGGCGCGCTGAAGGGCGGCATGTTTGCCAAGGGCAACCTGGCATTGCAAAAAAGCGGCTCCTACCCCGTCATACCCTTGAGTGCGATGCGCCAGCAAAACGGCAAGGACATCGTGTACAAAGTCGTCAATAATCAGATTCAGCAGCAATCGGTCAAACTGGGCCTGCGTAGCGACGACGAAGGCGTCGTGCAAGTGCTGGAAGGCCTGGAGGCCGGCGCCCAGGTAATTTCCGCCAAGCTGGATGAAGTCAAGCCTGGCAGCAAGGTCGCAATGCCTAAATCGGGCCCGGCCGGCAGCGCGGTCGCGAACTCCGCATTGCCCGCCTCTGCATCTTCCGCGTCTTCTACAAAAGGCTAAGCCATGTGGATTACTAAAGTCAGTATACAAAATCCGGTCTTTGCCACCATGCTGATGGTTGGCTTGGTGGTATTGGGACTATTTTCCTATCAGGGCCTGGGGCTGGAACAGATGCCGGACGTGCAGTCGCCGGGTGTCTGGATGGAAGTGGCCTATCCGGGCGCTTCGCCGGAAATCGTTGAGAACGACATCACCAAGCCGCTGGAAAATGTGCTGAACACCATCAGCGGCGTCAAGCGCATCATGTCCAGCTCGTATGAAGGCCGCAGCGCCAACTGGATAGAGTTCGAACTGTCGGTGAGTCCGGACAAGGCGATCCAGGAAGTGCGCGACAAGGTGGCCCAGATACGCACCGGTTTCCCCAAGGATGCGAAAGATCCCCTGATCGTAAAAGGCGGCAGCGACGGCAATGAACAGCCGATAGTGCAGTTGTCCATCAGCTCCAAGACGCGCGGCCTGCGCGAACTGTCGACCATGACGGACCAGATTATCGGCAAGAGGCTGCAAGGCGTGCAGGGCGTGGGGCGGGTGGATGTGCGCGGCGCCGTCGTACGCCAGGTGCAGGTATCGCTGAATCCGGACCGCATGGCGGCCAATAATGTCGGCGTCAATGAAGTGCTGGCAGCGATACAGGGCACCAACCAGAACATGCCGGCCGGGCTGATTACCCAGGGCTCCAAGGACCAGTTGGTTAGGCTGGAAGGCAAGATCGCCGATCCGCGCGGCTTCAATAAGATCATCGTGGCTCGGCATGCCGGCGCACCGGTTTACCTGGAGCAGGTCGCCGATGTGGCGGACGGCGAGCGCGAAGAAACATCGATCTCCCGCGTGAACGGACAGCGCGCGATCGGCGTTGCGATCACCAAGATCCAGGATTCCAACATCGTCAAGGTCGGCGACGGCATCATGGAGGCGGTCGCTGACTTGAAGAGCCGCCTGCCCAAGGACGTGGAGATCGTTGTCAACTACAACAACGCGGACAATGTCAAGAAATCGCTGGCCGGCGTCAAGGAAACCATCCTGGAGGGTGCAGGGCTGACGGTACTGATCGTATTCCTGTTCCTGCACTCATGGCGCAGCACCATCATCACCGGCCTGACCCTGCCGATCTCGGTGATTGCCACTTTCATCGCATTGAAGGCCTTCGGCTTCACGCTGAATTTCCTGACGCTGATGGCGTTGTCCCTGTGCATAGGCCTGCTGATAGACGATGCGATCGTGGTCCGGGAAAACATCGTGCGCCACCTGGGCATGCGCAAGGACCACAGGCGGGCGGCGGAAGACGGTACCAACGAAATCGGTCTGGCGGTAATGGCCACGACCTTTGCCATCGTCGCCGTGTTTGTGCCGGTGGCTTTCATGCAGGGCATGATAGGCCGCTTTTTCTTCCAGTTCGGCGTGACGGTGACGGTGGCAGTGCTGGTGTCGCTGTTTGTCAGTTTTACGCTGGACCCCATGCTGTCTTCGGTGTGGCATGACCCGGTAGAAAACCGCTTCAAGCGCCTGCCGTGGCTGAAGAAGCTGATGGACAACATGGAGCATGGACTGGACAAGGTGCATCATTTGTACGGCCGCATGCTGGAACGCGTGCTGGTATGGAAAAAAACCACGCTGCTGGTGGCCTTCTCCCTATTCATAGGCAGCTTTTTCCTGTTGCCCATGATAGGCACCGAATTCACGCCGGATACCGATGAGGGGCAGATTTCACTGAATCTGAAGACCCCGGTAGGATCCAGCCTGGCCTATACCGACGGCAAGGCGCGCCAGGTCGAAGAGTCGCTGAAAGGCATCCCTGAAATCGTGGCGATGAATACCAGCGTCGGCATAGACGGTGAGCGTAACGTCGCGCAAGTAGCGTTGAAGTTGACCGATCATCGTATTACCCACAGGAAATCGCAAAAAGAACTGGAGATGCAGATACGCCAGCGCCTGAAGTCCATACCCGGCATAGAGTTGGGCGTCGGCTACAACAAGCCCATCTATGTTGCGATCCTGGGCCCTGAAGCGGACAAATTGCAGGAAGTGATAGACAAGGTCATGCTGAAGATGAGCGCGATCAAGGGCATCGCCGACCTGGAAAGCAGCCTGACGGGAGCCAATCCCACCGTGCTGGTCAAGGTGAACAATGAGTTGGCCAATGATCTTGGCTTGTCTGTGCAGCAGATCGGTTCGGCGCTGCGTCCCTTCGTCGCCGGCGATACGCTGGGCCAATGGCTGGCCCCGGACGGGCAGAACTACGAAATCAATGTGCAATTGCCGAAATCGGGCCGCCAGAAAATTTCCGACCTGGGCGAGTTATCGCTGGCCAGCGACAAGCTGGACGCTACCGGAAAACCCATCATGGTGCCGATGCGCCAAGTGGTGCAGTTCATCCCCGGCACCAGCCCGCGGGTGATCAAGCGGCAAAACCTGGAGCGCCGCGCCGCCATCTATGCGAACGTGGAGGGCCGGCCGACCGGCGACGTCGGCGGGGACGTGCAAAACCTGGTCAAGACGATAGAGTTGCCGCCGGGCTACCGCTTCGATATCGGCGGCCAGACCAAGGACATGCAGGATTCGTTCAGTTCGGCGATGGCGGCATTGGGAATTGCGGTGATCTTCATCTACCTGATCCTGGCTTCGCAATTCGGCAGCTTCCTGCAACCGCTGGCGATCATGACTTCCTTGCCGTTCTCGCTGATCGGGGTATTGCTGGCCTTGCTGATCACCGGCAGTACGCTGAATATCTTTTCCATCATCGGTTTTATCATGTTGATGGGCCTGGTGACCAAGAATGCGATCTTGCTGGTGGATTTCATCAACCAGTCGCAAAAGAAAGGCATGTCGCAGCATGACGCGATCATGGCTGCAGGGCAGGTGCGTTTGCGGCCTATCCTGATGACCACGCTGGCGATGATCTTCGGCATGTTGCCGATGGCGATAGGCCTGAGTGACGGCGCCGAATCGCAGGCGCCTATGGGCCGGGCAGTCATAGGCGGGATCATAACGTCGACGCTGCTGACCTTGCTGGTGGTGCCGATTGCCTATTCTTATATGGACAAACTGGGTCTGTGGGGTAAAAAATACTTCGGCGGCAAAACCCATGTTGCGCCTGTGGCCAGCCCGGGTTCCGCCGTAGTCCAGGTTGAGGCCGATGCTGCTTGACGAAAACCGGCGAATCGGTAAGAATCGCAGCCCGCTTGGTCGTTCTGCCCGGCGCCAATAGGACGGGCACCGGCAAATTCAGCAATTGAGTCAGTATTTGAGAAGACAACTGCGTGGCGATATGTGACTTGGTCTATCTGGATCAAATTCTATGCTGCATGCGCACGAAAGCGCACTACCGAGCCCGCTCTGTAGTGCGTTGTTTTTTTTGAGAGTGTTTACTCTAGATTTGCATGGAATTGTATTTTTCGCTATGCGCCATTATTCTCGAATGACATACTAGTGGATAAGTTTTAGAACGACCGTTCCATTGCTTGCATAAAATCTATCATAGGAGACAAAAGATGCGTCAATATACCCTAGCGCTGGGCCTGATCTCAGCTGCCGCCCTGACCGCCTGCGGCGGCGGAAGCGGTACCCCTGGCCCTACGCTTGACACGACTCTGGCGCGCGGATCCCTGGTTGCCAATCCACCTAACCTGGTGCCGATTCCACAAGCCGACGGTACTGCCGTCACCAAACTGGATCCTGTTGTGTTTGCGGCGCTGCTTGAGTCGAAACAAGCGGGCCTGACCCAGGTGACAGGTGTACCGAAGTGCGCGATTACCACCTATTACATGAAATACGGCACAGTAGGCGGCGCCAACGAAGCGACTGACGCGACCGGCGCCATCATGGTGCCGTCCGGCGCGGATCCTGCCTGTAGCGGCCCACGCCCGGTCGTGCTGTATGCGCACGGTACTACCGTTGAAAAATCCTTCAACATGGCCAACCTGCGCGATAACGCAGAATCCTCGCTGGTTGCGGCAATGTATGCGGCACAAGGCTTCATCGTGGTGGCGCCTAACTACGCGGGTTACGACGTTTCTTCACTGAGCTATCATCCTTACCTGAACGCAGAGCAATCAGCCAACGATATGGTCGATTCGCTGCGCGCAGCGCGCAAGGCATTTGCAACGATAGGCGCGTCGGATTCCGGCAAACTGGTGATCGCCGGCTACTCCCAGGGCGGCCACGTAGCGATGGCAACCCAGCGCGCCATGCAGACCACTTATGCCAGCGAGTTTAAGGTATCCGCGCTGGCCGGCATGTCCGGTCCTTATGCGCTGGGCCTGTTGGGTGATACCGTATTTGCCGGCGCCCCGAATGCCGGCGGCACCATCTTCCTGCCCCTGATCACTACCAGCTGGCAAAAATCCTACGGTGGCCTGTACAACAGCCCAAGCGATGTCTACGAAGACAGGTACGCAACCGGCATAGAAACCCTGATGCCTGGTCCGCTGACGATTACCCAGTTGTTCACCTCGGGTAAGTTGCCGCAGACGGCGCTGTTTGCCAAGGATTCATTGCCAGGCCCCCTGTCGCCCGCTTTCAGTGTGTTCTTCGGCGACGGCAACCTGATCAAGACCAGCTTCCGCAATGCCTACCTGGCAGACATGCAAGCCCATCCTTGCGGCGTAAATCCTGCAGATCCGCTGAACTGCGCGCCAGCCAGCGGTTTCCGCAAGGCCGGCCTGAAAAACGATTTGCGCAACTATGTGCCTAACGTTCCAGTGATGCTGTGCGGCGGCAATGCCGACCCTACGGTATTCTTCGCCAGCACCCAGGCTACTGCCGGCTACTTCACAGCCAAAGGCTTGCCAGCGGCTGCGTTGACGGTATTGGACGTGGACTCCAGCCCTACCAGTGCTGCGGATCCGTTTGCCGCCGCCAAAGTCGGTTTTGCCCAGGCAAAGGCCGGTGCGATTGCAGCTGCTGTTGCCGCGCATATCGACCCAGCCACTGCCGTTGCCGGTTCCTACCACGGTACCCTGGTGCCGCCGTTCTGCAATGCAGCGGCGCGCGGATTCTTCCAGCAAGTTTTGGCTCACTAAGGCGAGGATAACATCATGAAAAAAACACAAATCGCTATCGCTTCCTTGCTGGCCCTGGCTTCTTTGTCGGCACTGGCGGATGAAAATTTCCCTAATAGCATCCACATCGGCTATGCCCACATTGCGGTTCATTCGGAAGCTCCAAACCTGACCAGCAATGGCCCCGACTTCCTGACTCCCCAGCCAGCCGGCATCAAGGTCGACAACGCCAATACCGTCTACCTCGGCTACACCCGCAGGCTGACTGCCAATGTGGACTTTGAACTGGCACTGGGTGTTCCGCCTGAGCATGACAACCGCGGTACAGGCACGCTGGCGCCGTTCGGTGTTACCGCCAAGGTCAAGCAGCGCGCTCCGACCATGTTCATCAACTACAGTTTTGGTGACGAGTCGAATGCCTTCCGTCCTTTCTTTGGCCTGGGCTTGAACTACACCCAGTTCTATGATGCAAGGTCTACCGCTTCCGGCGATTTGGCTGCCGGCGGCCCTACCAAGATATCCCTCGGTGATTCTTCCGGCTGGGCGGCCCAGGTTGGCGTCAAGTACAACATAACCAATCGCTGGTTCCTGATGGCCAACGTGGCGACCGCAGACGTCAAGGCGCCGTTGACCGCAACCACAGGCAGCATAGAACGCAAGACCATTATCAACTTCAGGCCGGTTGTCTACATCGTGACCGCGGGCTACAGTTTCTAGGGGTTTTTTTCTGAAGCTGGACCCAGGCAGTCATTGAAATAGGGCCCGGAGTTTTCTCCGGGCCCTGTTTTTTATATATGCTGCGCAAAAAATAGGCGGTGCTTATTAGGAGGTTCATGCGCCTGGTACTGCATCCCAGAGAGATTTGTCGCGCTATTGATAAATGGATGCCAGGGCTAATGCCCCAGCAGGCCTTTCAGCCTGTCCTGCAGCTTGCCTTTTAATTCCTGCTTCTTCTCGTCCAGCACCGGCTTGGCCTTGTCGGCGATAGCGGATTTCAGCGCGCCGCTGGCGATGCCGCTCCATTGTATGTTGTAGCCCAGCGAAGTCAGCGGGCCGCTGATGCGGACCGGTATCAGTATATTTTTCAATTGCGCCAGTTCCGCACCGCCCTGGCCGGCGGCGCTGCCGACAACAGTGACATTGGCCGTGTAGTCCAGGCTGCCGTTGACGGCATTCAGCGTACCGCTGCCGCCGACCCGCAGGAAGGGGGATTTCAGCGCAAGGTCGTCGCTTTTTCCTATGCCGTCGTGGAAATGCATCGACGCAGAAAATGAAGAGAAATCGGTTTTTTCCGCGGCATTGGCGGTTTGCTTCTGGTCCGACTTATTCAGGATCTTGTTCTGGAAGTCGCGTAGCGACTTGGCCAGGTTGATGCCCTTGACGGCGCCATCGTGCAGTTCCGCACCGACGTCGCCGCCCAGTGCCTGTTTCATTGCAGTGCTGGTGGCGCCGGCCGTATTCAGGTTCAATGTCAATTTGCCGCGCCCCTCCAGGATGTCGTGGTCCAGCGCATCTTTCAGCAAGGGGTTGATATTGACATCCGTCAGCGTGGCCCGCACCGCAAAGCTATTGTTATTGGCATTGACGGAGGCATTGCCGGCGAGGGAGCCCTGGTACAGTTTGGCCGATAGCGGGGCCATGTCCAGCTTGCCCTGGTTTGCTTTGAGGGGCAATGCCAGCTCGCTGAGCTTGAGCTTTTTCACCTGCAACTGGCCTATCTGTATATTGCCGTTCAATTGGAGTTTCTTCAGGGCCGACAAATCCAGCGGTTTCTCTGCTGCGGCGGGGCCGGTTTTTTGCGCGCCGGCAGGCGAGGGGGCCAGGTAACGGTCCAGGTTCAGCCTGTCGATCGCCAGTTCAAACTGTATGCTGGGTTCATTTAGCCGCGCCACCGCGAAACTGCCCTTGACTGTGCTTTCGTCAAATTGGGTTTGCAGGGTGCCGGCCAGTGTTTGCTTTTTCAGGTCGGCATCCAGCTTGGCCTTGACCGGAAGCTTTATCGATTTTTGCGGCATGCCTGGATCATCGACTTGCAGGCTGGCGTTGATATTCGGCAGGCTGAAGTATTTTTGCGCAGGCTGGGCATTGACTGATGTTTCCAGCTTGCCGCTGATGGTCCTGGTTCCTTGCTTGTCGCTAATGTCCAGCAGCAGCCGGGTGATCGTCAGCGCCTTGGCGGAGCCGCTGACGCCGCTTAGCTGGTAGCCGACATCCAGGTTTTTTGTGCCGCTCAGCTTGAAGTTGCCTTTGATCGGATCGCCGCTGGCCTTTTCCTGTTCTATCGCGAGTTTCGGCGCTTCCAGGTTCAGCTCGGCCTGATCCTGTCCAAACGGAGCTTTGGCCGTCAGCGCCAAGCCGTCCACCGTCAGCGCCAGACTGTTGCTGTTGAATTTGATGCCGCCGGCCTTGGCGACGATATCAAAAACCTTGCCGGCATTGTTATCCAGGCTACCCTTGGCAAACAGGTCGAGGTTTCTGGCTTCCAGCGTTTTTGCTTCCAGGTCAAAACTCAAGCCGGTCTGCGCAGTGATTTTTCCCTGTATTGCCGGTTGCTGAAAGTCCAGTTCGGTAGAAAATTTCAGTTCGGTGGCCACTTTGTCGGCTATCCTGCCGCTGCTGAAATCCAGCTTGTTCAGGCTGCCGGAGAAATTCTTGACTGTATCCTTGATATGGATGCTGGCGCCGGTCAGCGCGATACCCTTGATATCGAATTTAACGGTATCGTTGCCGGATTCTTCCTTGCTCAGCAAATCATCGGCATTGCTTTCTTCTTCCTTGTGGCGCTCCAGCGTCAATTCCAGTCCGTCTATGCTGATGCTGTCCAACAGTATTTCTTTTCTCAACAAGGGCAGCAGGGCCAGGGAAATATGCGCGGATTTCAAGGTGGCAAAATTGGCGTCGCTGTCGTGCGCCGATAGACTGGTTTTGCCGAGGTCGACGCCGAGGCTGGGGAAAACGCTGAGCTTGATATCGCCGTCTATATTGAGAGTGCGCTGTTTCTTGTCTTTAACCAGCTGGATGATCTGGCTCTTGAACTGGTTGGCGTCAAAGCCGAACGCAAGGTAGCTGAACAGTGCGCCGAAAAGCAGCACGATGGCCAATAGCGCGACACCGACAATCTTGACGAGTTTATTCATGTCCCGGGGCCCAGATAGTAAGAACCGGTTAACAGCCGCAGATACGTATACCCTCCGAACTGATTTGCCCGCGAAGCCATTGGGCTCCAGGGCATGGGGAAGGCGTATCCCGCAGGTATGGCTGAGATAACTCTAGCACAAGCTTGTTAAATCAGATGTTTCAGATTGCTACTTGGTTGCGGCCAGCCTCTTTGGCTCGGTACAGTGCCGCATCGGCGGCGGCAACCAGGTCTTTTCCGTCCTGGCCTTCGGCCAGCGTAGCTAGGCCGAAAGAGGCAGTGATATGCGGCAAAGGCTTTTGCATGTCGGCGAAAACCCGGGTTTTGCGCAGGCGCTCGCACAAGCGTTCAGCGACGATCAGCGCAGATTGCTGGTTGGTGTTGGGCAGTATTACCATCATTTCTTCGCCACCGTAGCGGGCCGCAAAGTCGCTGGGGCGCAAGCCTGCGTTCAGCACTTTGGCCGCACTTTGCAGGGCGTCGTCGCCCAGCAAATGACCGTGCTCATCGTTAAATTGCTTGAAGTGATCCAGGTCGACCATGATGACGCTGATCGGCGTAGACGAGGCATGGGCGCTGTCTATCAGGCTGGGCAACTGATTGTTCAGCCAGGCACGGTTATGCAGGCCGGTAAGTCCGTCTATCATCGACATCTGGCGATAGAATTCGCCCACTTTCTGCCGGTTGCGGATTTGGGCATTCGCTGCGCGGATGCGGAAGGACAGCAGCTGCAACAGGTTGCGGGCGACGCCGTTTGATTCGTCGATCAGGCGCCACATGGTTTCTGCTTCTACGACCAGCAATTCGCTGTCGGAGACGGCGGCAATCGTGGCGGAATGAATTTCTTCATCGAGTACCGAGATTTCCCCTACGCATTCGCCGGGCAGGTACTGGGTGATGGCGTTTTCAAGCAGATTGGTATTGTCCAGGCCGAGGTCCATCTTGGTGATGCCCAGTGCGCCCTTGAGTACGATATACAGGCGGGCGCCGGAACTGTGCACGTCGAGCACGACTTGTCCGGCCCTGGCTTTGACAACTGCGCACTGACTGAGGATATTGCCGATGGCGGCGAGATTGTCGTCTGAGATATCGCGGAATAGATGGATGCTGCCGAGTTCGTAGCCGGTGTTGCCAAAGTGCATCAAATGTTCCAAAGTAGCCTCTTCCACTACAAATTTATTTTACTGCCACCTACTATAGCGAAAGCCCGGCACTAAGCACAGCAGCATTTTGCCGATATGCATTAAATCATATCGGATTTGACAATGCTTAACGTATGCCTGGGTTGTGCCGTGCTGTGGTGCGTCCGCCTTTACAGCACAATTTGGTTCAGCGCTTCAAACCGCATCTCGGTTTCGTGGAAAATTGCGTGATAATCAGCCTCCCCCAGAGCCAGCGCATTCCAGGCAGCCTCCGATACGATGGGTACCAGATCGTCTTCCAACTGGATCAAATCCAGTGCGTGGACGATGGCGTCGGCAACATGGACAATGGCGGCCACGGGATTCAGGCCTTCCATGCCGGGCTCCACATAACCGCGGATTGCGTCTTGTATTGCCTCAGAGAAATTCCAGTGTGTTGCGAGGGCCAGGCCCGCCTGCACGTGATCCACTCCCATCACGCTTCTCTCTGCCTGCAACAGATGGCAATCGTGCTGCTTGCGATAGCTGAGCACTTCCTGATATTGATCCGGGAAACGGGTGACCAGCACCAGCCTGCCTATCGCATGCAACAAGCCGGCAGTGAAAGCGAAGTCATGCTTCATATGCAGCGTGCGCGAGATCAGCTCTGCGCATACGGCAGTGGCGATACTTTGCTGCCAGAAGGCCTTGAAATTAAAACCCTGGCAGCGCGATACCGGAAAACTGGTGGTCAATATCGTCATCCGTATCAGGTTCTTGACGTTCTTGACGCCCAGCATGGCTACTGCCTGCTGCAGCGTCACGACCTTGGAATTGGAGCCGAAATAGGATGAGTTTGCCAGGCGTAGCGTCTTGGCCGCCAGCGACTGGTCCATGGAAACCTTTTCGGCGATCTTGTCCAGGCTGAGGTCATCGTCATCCAGGTTGCTCAGCATTTCCTGCGCGACAGCGGGCAGCGTGGGCAGATCCCGGATCTGCGCGATGACTTCGTCCAGCGATATCTGGAATTGCGGGTCCATTGGGGGCTGCGTCATTCGGCCTCCGCGCGACGGTAGTTATGCACATATTCCTGCAGCGTGCTGGTCGGCGCCTGGTACGGTCCTTGCCGAAACAAAATTTCCAGCCGGCCCAGCTTTTTCTGGTAGTCGACGGTTTGCTCCTGCTCAGACATGCCTTCCTGCGCGATAGACAATTGCTGCACCGCGTGCTGGGCCAGGGACTTCAACATGCCGGCTGTCAGCGTGGCGCCCGCAGGCAGTAATACATGGCCTTGCTTGTCCAGCAAGTCGTCAGCCAGCGTCATGCCGGGGCTGACTTTGGAAAGTGGCAAGTAACGATGCCGGTTAGTCATAGTGATCTCTAGGTTGCCTTTGATTATCAGTGTATAAACAACAGTGTAATAAAAGTTATCCCTGATTGTACGGCTTTTTCCGGTAATTCCTGCATAGACACCTTGCTTAATGTTACTTTTGTCAACAAGGCATGGGATTTCGCCTGCTGTATACTGGCGGAACCTTGTCTATTGTTTGTGCGCTATCGAGCGCCGCGCGCCGGATTCCGGCTCGCCACGTTGACGCTTAACCGCATCGGAATATGATCCCTTTACCGCAAATTGTGCATGCCCGCCCCCGTCTGGTTTTTACCTTTGTGCTGGGCTTGCTGATCGTTTTCATTACTCCTCCCGACTGGGGATGGGTGTCCCGTGCGCTGATAGGCTGGAATGTCGCAGTATGGTCTTATCTTGTGCTGGTCGGCTGGCTGATGAGTTGCGCCAATCATGAAAGCGTGCGCCAGATTGCAGAGCGCGAAAATGAGAGTGCGCTTGCGGTGCTGGCGATCATGTCGACCGCCGCCACGATCAGCCTGGTGGCCATCATTTATGAACTGGCCCAGCTGAAAGGCTTGCCGGCGGACGTGCGCCTGATGAAATATTTGTTTACCGGCGTGACGGTGCTGGGTTCCTGGGGCCTGCTGGGGATCATTTTCACCTTGCACTATGCGCTGCTGTACTACCAGTCGCCGGAAGACCGCCGTCCGCTGCGTTTTCCAGATGACGAAAGCCAGCCGGATTACTGGGATTTCCTGTATTTTTCCTTCACCATCGGCGTGGCAGTGCAGACCTCCGACATTGTGATCACTTCGCGCCAGATGCGTAAGACGGTGCTGGCGCAATCGGTACTGGGTTTCCTGTTCAATACCGCGATCCTGGGTTTTTCCATCAACATCGCCGCCGGCCTGATTGCCTGAATTGGAAGGATGCGTCCGGCATGGGGTATGCAGGGAATATATAAGCTGCCCCGCAAAATTCATACGATAGCGCCGCTATTTCATGTTACAAAGCTAGCACTTTGATCATTCTCTTGCGGCGACATGGTACTCAATTACATCTGGACGGCATTCTTTCTGGTCGGTTTTGTTGCCGCCCTGGGGCAGTGGATCTTTCTCGGCGACGTAGAAGTATTCAAGCGCATCATAGACGGCACCTTTGATTCCGCCCGCATAGGGGTGATGGAAATTGCGCTGCCGCTGGCGGGAATAATGACGCTGTGGCTGGGCATCATGAACATAGGCGAAAAGGCGGGCGCGATCAATCTGCTGGCCAAGATCATTGCGCCGTTTTTCTCCCGGATCTTTCCGGAAGTACCCAAAGACCATCCTGCCACCGGCCATATGGTGATGAATTTTTCCGCCAATCTGCTGGGGCTGGACAATGCGGCGACCCCGTTCGGCCTGAAGGCGATGGAAAGCCTGCAAAGCCTGAATCCAAACAAGGAAGAAGCCACCAATGCGCAGATCATGTTCCTGGTCTTGCATACATCCGGGCTGACGCTGATACCGCTGGCGATCATGGCGCAGAGGGCGGTGCTGGGCGCGCGCGATCCTTCCGATGTTTTCATCCCCTGCATGATCGCCACCTATGTCGCCACGCTGGTCGGCATGGTGGCGGTTGCGATCAAGCAGCGGATTAACTTATTCAACGGCGTGGTGCTGGGCTGGCTGGGCGGCATCACCGCTTTCATCGTCGGCATGGTCTGGTATCTGAGCCAGTATATGAGCCGTTCCGAGATCGAAGTGTTCTCCAAGGTCAGCAGCAACCTGGTGCTGTTTTCCATCATCGTTGCATTTATCACCGGTGCGATGCGCAAGAAGGTCAATGTGTATGAGGCCTTCATTGAAGGCGCCAAAGGCGGCATACAGACTTCGCTGACGATTATCCCCTACCTGGTCGGCATGCTGGTGGCAATCGGCGTGCTGCGCAATTCCGGTGTGCTGGGCTTTGTCGTATCCGGCTTCAACTGGGTATTTACGCATATGGGCATCAACACCGATTTCACGCCTGCCTTGCCGACCGCGCTAATGAAGCCCTTGAGCGGCAGCGGTGCCAAGGCCATGATGGTGGACACGATGAAGACCTACGGCGTCGATTCCTTTGTCGGCCGCCTGGCCTGCATTTTCCAGGGTTCCGCCGACACCACCTTTTATATCGTTGCACTGTATTTCGGCTCGGTCGGCATCAAGAAGACCCGCTATGCGATTTCCTTCGGTTTGCTGGCTGATTTTGCCGGCGTGGTCGCTGCGATCCTGGTGGCCTACCTGTTTTTTCACTAAGCCTCACTCCGGGGTATTGAAGCTCCCTACATATCTCGCCCGCGGCCGTATCAGGCGGCCGTCGGCGACCTGTTCCATCGCATGCGCTATCCAGCCCGCCGAACGTCCCAGTGCAAATAGCACTTGCCCTGCCGACTGGGGCCAGCCACAAGCCAGTTCCAGCGCCGCCAGGCCAAAATCCAGATTTGGATATTGGCCCGTTACCTGTTGTCCGGCGTCGGCGACGGCCAGCAACGCCTGCGCTTTGCCTTGCGCGGCAACCCGGGGCAGCATCTGCAGCAGCAGTTTGCCGCGCGGGTCGCCCTGCGGATACAAGGGATGTCCAAAGCCGGGCAGCAAGTGGCCGTAGCCCGCAGGAAGTCCTGCATGCTGCAGGCGCTCCGATAAAAACCTGGGCAGGTCGTCCTGCTCCAGCGCGGCGTCCAGCAAGGCCCTGACACGCAGGCTTTCGCCGCCGTGGCGCGGCCCGGACAGTGCGGCCAGCCCCGCCGTAACGGCTGCGTACAGGCTGGCTCCGGTAGATGCGACGCAGCGCACCGTGAAAGTGGAAGCGTTCAATTCATGATCGGCGCACAGCACCATCGCGACGCGCGCCATGTCTGCCGCCTGTTCATCCAGTTTCCAGGTCTGTGCTATCTGCCGGTGCAAGGGGCTGCTGCCGATATCGCCGCCGGTCAGTGCTGCGGCCAGTGCCTGCATCAATGTTGCGCCGGAGCGCAACATGGCGGCTTCGGTGCGGCCCCAGGTATGCTGCAGATGCGGGGCAATCGCCGGCAGCAGCGACATGGCCCTGTCCAGTGGCGGCAGTTTTGCCAGCGGAACCTGGAAACTGCGCCACAGGCCAGCCGGTACATCCGGGCTGGCGGCGAATAAATCCTCGCCGTCATGTTCCCATAATAATTGGGCAACCTGCTCCAGCGATGCCGTCTGTGCCAGCGTGACGGCGTCATGTCCCCTGTACAGCAATTTGCCGTCGGCAATCAGGGCGATCCGCGATTCCAGCACCGGTACACCCCAGTCGATCGCATGCTCTGCCGTCCGGCCGGCGCGCCGGCTGTCGCTATTGCGGGCCGCCAGCCGCGCCACTTCTTCATGCAGGTAGCGCTTGCTGCGCACGCCCTCTTCGGAAATGGAGTGCAGCATGCCGCGGCTGACATAGGCGTACAGTGTGGGCAGGCTGATGCCAAGCTGGCTGACGGCTTCCGCTGCGGATAAGGTTTTTTTCATTTTTACCGGTAAATAAAAATATTCATATTGATCGAATCAGTCAATATTGACTCGGACTTGATGCAGTCAATAGACTAACGCATATCCCGTTCAATCGAGCAGATTCGGTGAAACACACTTGGTGATGTAGCTTGACGATGCAAAATACAGGAGCTGATATGAAAGTAACTACTGACGCCGGCGTCGACGCCAAGGCTGCCTTGCATTCTTTCTGGCAACTTGGCGATGGCGATCCCGCTGCATTGGAGGCGGTCACCTTTAGCGATACCGGCCTGCAATTGCCGTCGGTGTTCCCGGTGGGGGTATTGGCTGCGGCGAGCATTGCCGCCCAGGCGCTGGGCGCAGCCGAGATCTGGAAATTGCGGTCTGGACAGCGACAGCAAATCGCCGTGTCTATGCGCAGGGCGCTGACCATGTTTCGCAGCGAACGCTATCTGACGGTGGACGGTAAGCCGCCGGCCGAGATACGCAGCCCGCTGACCGGTTACTTCCAGGCCGGCGATGGCCGCTGGATACAGCTGCACACGAATTTCCCGCATCATCGCGACGGCGTGCTGCGCGTGCTGCAATGCGAGGGCAATTTTGCAGCGGTGGCTGCGGCGATCAAGGCCTGGAATGCCGCCGAACTGGATGCCCGTCTGGCGCAAGAGGGCATGTGCGCCGCGTTGATACGCAGTCGGCAAGAATGGCAAGCCCATCCGCAGGCGGTTGCCATTGCGGGCTTACCCCTGCTTGAAATCCTGCGCATAGGGGATGCGCCGGCCGAGGCATTTGACAAGGCAGATGCATCGCGGCCCTTGTCGGGCGTGCGCGTATTGGATTTGTCGCGCGTGATTGCCGCGCCGGTAGCCGGGCGCACGCTGGCGCAGCATGGCGCGGATGTAATGGCGATCAGCGCCGCGCATCTGCCCAATATTGCACCGCTGGTCATCGATACCGGACGCGGCAAGCGCTCGGCCCAGATCGATCTGCGCATGGAAGCGGGCAAGGAAAAGTTGCTGGACCTGGTCAGGGATGCGGATGTTTTTTTGCAAGCATACCGGCCCGGCTCGCTGGCCGGCCTGGGACTTTCTCCCGAAGAATTGTGCAAACTGCGGCCCGGCCTGATCCAGGTCAGCCTGTCTGCTTACAGCCATGCCGGCCCCTGGGCCACGCGCCGCGGCTTTGACAGCCTGGTGCAGTCCGCCACCGGCATAGCCCATGAAGAGGGCGAGGCCGCCGGCCTGGCCGAGCCCGGTAAATTGCCTTGCCAGGCGCTGGACCATGCGACCGGCTACCTGGCAGCGTTCGGCGCGATGATAGCCCTGAAGCGCAGGGCGGAACAGGGCGGCAGCTGGCTGGTGCGGGTGTCGCTGGCGCAGACCGGGCGCTGGCTGCAAAGCCAGGCGCGGCTGCCATCGGCGCAGGCGATCGCTGAACTGACACCGCAGGAAATAGCCGCCTCACTGCAAATCACGGAATCGCCTTTCGGGCAGGTGAGTGCGGTAGCGCCGGTAGAGCAGATGTCCGTGACGCCCGCCGGGTTCGATAAGCCGCCGGTGCCGCTTGGCACGCACCAGGCAAGCTGGTGAACTGCATCCATGCATTTCATGCTACGGATCCTTGATGTTGGAATTCATTCCATCAATAGCGGTAAGATGCAAACCCTCCGGGAACGGCCTATGTGGACGTTGCCAGGTGCAGGCTGCCCTGCTTCGGGTGACGGTTCATTTCTGATATTGCCTAAAAAATATCACTAGCCTTTAACAGCCGCCGCCAACCACAATTTTCGCCACGCCGGGATCGACTGGATCACCCGGCTGATGTTACGCTTGTACCTCATATAGCGAAAAACACCTCAAAAAGTGTCAAGGAACTATAAAAACCAGGATAGCCGTGGCCTGATTCTTCCATTTGCGGCTCTCCTGGTGATTCATTTCAATTGTTGAGGTAAGTAAAATCCGGTACCGCCATCTTATAAATTTAGCCCTGACGGCGTCCGTGTTGTGGACTTCGCTGGTTTTTGCCGCTCCGCCCAGGCTTACCATGCTGGTGGGCGAGTTGAAAAACGAGCAGGGAAATCCGGTTCCTTTGCTGAAGGAGTGGCGGCGTATTTTTGACGTGCTGGAGCGCGATACCGGCCTAGGGTTTGACGTGCATATCTATCCCTGGCCGCGCGCGCTGGCCTATGCACGCGATGGCGATGGCCTGATCTTTGGCCTGGCCAAAACCCGGGAGCGCAGCCAGGTCTTCCATTTTTCGGAACCGGTCTTTGCCAGCTATGTCTGGCTGGTCACCCGCAGCGATGTCAGCTTTCCTTTTTCCGGGGTTGCCGATCTTCAGGGAAAATCGGTAGGCGTGGTGCGCGGCGTCAGTTATGGCGATGAATTTGAGCAGAATAAAAACAAGGTGTTCAAGCTGGAAGAAGACAATGCCTCACTGTCTTCCCGCCTGCAGAAACTGGCCAGGAAAAGGATGGACGTGATGCTGTTCAGCCATCGCGAATCCAATCCCGATGAAGTGGCAGCCATCATCAACAAATTCATTACAGACGAGATGGTTGAGCAATCGCTGCCGCCGGGAACTGCCTTCACCGTGTTACGCAAGCCGCTGCAGGCAGTGGATATCTATTTCGCCATCAAGGCGGAAAAAGATGACGGCATCATAGACAGGCTGAATACGTCCATCACGCGCGCGAAGAAAAACGGTGATATTGCACGGATTTTGCGGGAAACAAATTAACCCAAACGATGCCAGGAGCCGGTTTCACCCTCTAGATGTCCGCCTGGAGGGCTCTGCTTGTTCCCTTATAATGGGCCAGGGTGCCGGCACCATGAAGATGCGGCGGCGATGAATTTTACCAAGGACGCTATGTCGATGACGGAAACGCAGGCACTTGCCCAGGAGTGGCAGACGCTGCAAAACAATTACGAGCAATATGAAAAAACCGGACTATGGGTCAAGCTCGGCAGCATAGGCTTGTTCGTGGCGGCCATGGTGCTGGGATTGAATATGGTGCTGACGGCAGTGATCGTTTGCCTGTTGTGGCTGCAAGAGGGAATTTTCAGGACTTTCCAGTCCCGGCTGGGCGAGCGCATCTTGCGGATAGAAGGCTTGATCAAGCGCGGCATGCAATCGGAAGGCATGGCTTTCCAACTGCATTCCGAATGGCTGGCCTCCAGAAGGGATACGTCGGGCCTGCTGCTGGAATATCTCAACAGCGCTTTGCGGCCTACGGTAGCCTTTCCCTATCCCATCCTGTTGCTGATCGACTTTGCCATCTACCTGCAAGCCGGCTGATTTTCCGGTCAACTACTGAAGCGCCTCTGCAGTGCGGGGCGGGCTGCCAATTGTTCGCTTACCATGTCATCGGCGACCTGGGTTTCTCCCGGATTGCGCTGTGCTCCATCCAGACTACAGTAGAGTCCTCTGTCAAAACAAAAAATAGCGCTGTGCCATCGGCAAAACCTTGGCCGGTTCGCAGACCAGCAGTTCGCCATTCGCCCTGACTTCATAGGTTTCTGAATCTACCTCCATCTTCGGCGTCAGGCTATTGTGTATCATGTCTTTCTTGCGGAGATTGCGCGTGTTTCTGACCGGGATCAGCGTCTTGCTCAGTTTTAATTGCTCGCCCAGTCCGGCGTCATACGCGGCCTGCGAAACGAAGGTGAAGGATTTCTTCAGCCCGCCGCCGAAGGCGCCGAACATCATGCGGTAGTGGACCGGTTGCGGGGTCGGTATCGACGCATTCGGATCACCCATCTGCGCGGCGGCGATCATGCCGCCCTTCAGTATCATTGACGGCTTGATGCCGAAGAAGGCGGGTTTCCACAGCACGATATCGGCAATCTTGCCGACTTCCAGCGAACCGACTGCATGCGCAATGCCATGCGTGATCGC
>Ga0207076_1036_pt2 | contig 21501 bp, 16 predicted proteins | sample Alteio_BWMinHeat_62_FD_153568 | JGI IMG/M metagenome (GOLD analysis project Ga0207076, IMG submission 153568) | Enriched cells from forest soil in Barre Woods Harvard Forest LTER site, Petersham, Massachusetts, United States -... | ecosystem: Environmental > Terrestrial > Soil > Temperate forest >... | reverse complement strand
TGGACACCATCACGACGACGAGGATGACGAAGGCGCGGCAGACGAGTACCGCAGCCATCCGCTGCATTGATTTTTTGCCGGATGTGAAAAAACCGCAGAGCTGAAAAAACTCTGCGGTTTTTTGTTTTGGCGGGTCGTAAAAGCTAAAAGCTAAAAGCTAAAAGCTAAGTCCAGCTTATTGCGCTTTGGCCAGGTCCTTCAATTGATATAGCGCCTGCAGTGCTTCGCGCGGCGTCATTGCATCCGGGTCGATGGCGTCGATGGCGTTCAGCAGCGGCGATTCGGCGGGATGGGCCGCAGGCATTGCCGGCTCAGGTTCGGGCGGGTTCAGGTTGGCTGAAAACAGATCGAACTGCGGCGTAGTCTGCAATGAATGCGCCTCCAGGTCCGCCAGGTGCTTCCTGGCGGAGCGTATCACTACCTGCGGTATGCCTGCCAGTTGCGCAACCTGCAAGCCATAGCTCTGTGATGCAGGGCCGGGTTGAACTGCGTGCAGGAAGACGATATTTTCCTTGTGCTCGATTGCGGACAGGTGCACGTTTTCTGCAGTGGAGTGCAGGTCCGGCAATTGCGTCAATTCAAAGTAGTGGGTCGCGAACAGGGTATAGCTTTTCGACACCTGGATCAGGTGGCGCGCGATAGCCCATGCCAATGCCAGGCCGTCAAAGGTCGAGGTGCCGCGGCCGACTTCATCCATCAGTACCAGCGAATGTTCGCTGGCGCCATTCAGGATCGCCGCCGATTCCGTCATTTCCACCATGAAGGTGGAGCGCCCTCCTGCCAAATCATCGGCAGCGCCTATGCGGGTGAAGATGCGGTCTATCGGCCCTATCGTCGCCTGCGCGGCAGGCACATAGCTGCCGACATAGGCCAGCAGGGTGATGAGCGCCACCTGGCGCATGAAGGTCGATTTACCGCCCATATTGGGGCCTGTGATCAGCAGCAGCTTGCGCTCAGCCGTGAAACTGCAGTCATTGGCGATAAAGCGTTCGATCTGGTTTTCCACCACCGGATGGCGGCCCTGCAAAATTTGCAGCACCGGTTCTGCCACCAGTTGCGGCGCGCACCAGTTATTGCGGGTGGCGTGATCTGCCAGGCCGACCAGCGTATCCAGTTGCGCAATCGCGTGGGCGATCGCCTGCAGCGTGCTGATGTGCGGCAGCAGATCCAGCAAAATCTTTTCGTACAGGGATTTTTCGCGCACCAGCGCCCGTTCCTGCGCCGACAGGGCCTTGTCTTCAAAGGCCTTCAGCTCCGGCGTGATATAGCGCTCGGCATTTTTCAGCGTCTGCCGGCGGCGGTAATTGTCCGGTACCTTGTCGGTCTGGCCGTTGGTCACCTCGATATAGAAACCGTGCACCTTGTTGTATTCAACGCGCAGGTTGGCGATGCCGGTGCGGGCCCGTTCCGAGGTTTCCAGGTCGATCAGGAACTGGCCGGCATTTTCCGACAGCGCGCGCAATTCGTCCAGCTCGGCATCGAAGCCCAGCGCGATCACGCCGCCGTCGCGTATCATCGTCGCCGGTTGCAGCATCAGGCCGCGTTCCAGCAAGTCCAGGCATTCCGCCGGCGTCGCCAGGTCGCCCAGGATGCCGGTCAGCAGGCTGGTCTGGTTGTCTGCAATGCACATTTCCACATAGGACCTGACCGTGGGCAGGTGCTGTAAGCCGTCGCGCAAGCCGGACAGGTCACGCGGCCTGGCCGATTGCAGCGCAATGCGGGTGGTGATCCGCTCTATATCGGGAATGGCCGTCAGCGTGGTCGACAAGCCCTCGGTGGAATCCGCCTGTATCAGCGCCTTGATCGCATCATGCCTGGCGCGTGCGATAGCCTGGTCGCGCCTGGCGTGGTGCAGCCAGTGGCGCAACAGGCGCGAACCCATCGCTGTGCGGCAATGGTCCAGCAAGGAGAACAGCGTAGGGGACTCCTGGCCGCGCAGGGTTTCCGTCAGTTCCAGGTTGCGGCGTGTCGCGGTATCCAGGCCGATGAATTCGTTTTCCGTTTCCACCGTCAGCGTATTGATATGCTTCAGGCCGCGGCCCTGGGTGGATTCGGCATAACGCAGCAGGGCGCCGGAGGCTCCCAGCGATGCGCTCATGCCTTCCGCGCCGAAGCCGGTCAGCGAGCTGGTCGCCAACTGGTCCTGCAGCAGTTTCTGGCCTTGCTTCAGGTCGAAATGCCAATCCGGCACCTCGGAAAATTTTCCCGGCAATAGTGCGTAGTGCTCATCTAGCAGGCGGGTGCCGGCGGACAACAGGATTTCTGCCGGAGAAATCCGTTCCAGTTCTTGTTGCAGGCGGTTGGCGACGGATTTTTCATCGGTTGCAAATTCCATTAATTTGAGCGCGCCGCTGGCCAGCGACAGCCAGGCCAGGCCGACGGTCACCGTCTTGCGCTGCTGTAGCATGCACAGCGACAGCAGTGGACGTTCGGATTTGGCCGGCAACAGGTCGGTGTCGGTCAGCGTGCCGGGCGTGATCACCCGCATGACCTTGCGCTCTACCGGGCCCTTGCTGGTGGCAGGGTCGCCGATCTGCTCGCAAATGGCGGCGGATTCGCCCAGCTTGACCAGCTTGGCCAGGTAAGGTTCCAGCGAATGGTAAGGCACGCCCGCCATCTTGATCGGCGAACCTGCTGAGCTGCCGCGCTGGGTCAGCGTGATGCCAAGGATGCGCGATACTTTTTCAGCGTCGTCAAAAAACAGTTCGTAGAAATCCCCCATTCTGTAGAAAACGAGAGTTTCAGGGTGGTCTGCCTTGATGCGTAGGTATTGCTGCATCATGGGAGTGTGGTTGGATTCGGAGCTCGCCATAAACGTTTTTTCTTAATTTACTATTTATCTAATTTTGCGATTCTATACCGGTCGTTTCAGCTATAGCGCGAGATTATCCGTAAACTTGGACAAACGGCGCAAGTTTTTGATTGATTTCAAAAACTTGCGCCGCCAATTATGCAATGCTGGAGATAGAGCGCAGCTTGTTATGCGCCTCCGCGGCCGCCCGAGCGGCGCGGTGTCGATTGCTTGACCGCAGGCTTTACCGAGGTACGATGCGGGCTATTGCCGTCGCGTTGCTGCGGCCTTTGTCCGCCGGCACCCTGGCCCTGGCCTGAGCGCGGTGGCCGGTTGCTGTTACCGCCGCCACCGCTGCCGCCGCGCGGATTGCCCTGGAAGCTGCGCAACTGTATGGGCTGGGCCTTGGCGTGCGGATCAGGCTCAAAGCCCTCGATGAATTCCTTAGGCAACTGGCGCTTGATCAGTTTTTCTATATCCGCCAGCAATTTGAATTCATCCACGCAGACCAGCGATACCGCTTCGCCGGTGGCGCCGGCGCGGCCTGTCCTGCCTATGCGGTGTACATAGTCTTCCGGCACATTGGGCAGGTCATAGTTGACCACATGCGGCAACTGGTCGATATCGATGCCGCGCGCGGCGATGTCGGTTGCGATCAATACCTGCAGGCTGCCGTCCTTGAACTCGGCCAGGGCCTTGGTGCGGGCCGACTGGCTCTTGTTGCCGTGGATCGCCATGCTGGTGATCTCGTCCCTGGCCAGTTGCTCGACCAGCTTGTTGGCGCCGTGCTTGGTGCGAGTGAATACCAGTACCTGCTTCCAGTTGTTGGCCTTGATCAGGTGGGCCAGCAGTGGGTGTTTTTTGTCGCGATCTACCGGATGCACTTTTTGCGCGATGATTTCAACGGTGGAGTTGCGGCGCGCTACTTCTATCATCGCGGGATTGTTCAGCAGCTTGTCCGCCAGGATCTTGATCTCGTCCGAGAAAGTCGCCGAGAACAGCAGGTTCTGGCGTTTCGGCGGCAATTTTGCCAGCACTTTCTTGATGTCGTGGATAAAGCCCATGTCCAGCATGCGGTCGGCTTCATCCAGCACCAGGATCTCTATCTTGTCCAGGCTGACGGTGCCTTGCTGCATGTGGTCCAGCAGGCGGCCGGGCGTGGCCACCAGGATGTCGACGCCATGCTTCAGCAGCTTGATCTGCGGGTTGATGCCGACACCGCCAAAGATCACGCCCGAGGTCAGGTGCAGGTATTTGCCGTAAGTGCGTACGCTTTCTTCCACCTGGGCCGCCAGTTCGCGGGTCGGGGTCAGGATCAGCGTGCGGATGGAGCGGCGTGTCAGGTTGCTCTGCGGCGCATTGGCGCCATTCGACAGGCGCTGCAAGATCGGCAAGGTAAAGCCGGCGGTCTTGCCGGTGCCGGTTTGGGCGCCGGCCAGCAGGTCGCCGCCGCTGAGTACTGCAGGAATCGCCTGTTTCTGGATGGGCGTAGGTGTGGTGTAGCCTTGTTCGGTGACTGCACGAACGATTTGATCGGACAGGCCGAGTTCTATGAATGACATAATCTATTTCTAATTTAATTCGAATGCCCGGCGATATTGCAATATGGCCGCCGGGGCATTTTTGTACTTTGCCGAATATCCTTGGAGTGTCCGCGGATATTCCAGAATTACTTCAAGTTGGAGAGTGCGCCCGGGAAGCCGGGCCGCTCCCGGTTCTTATAGCTGGGAAGGTTTCGCTGCGAAAGGCTGTAAAGCCGCAACCATTTGTGCAAACACTTTTGGTGTGCCTGCCAGTACATCGCCTTTATAAAGGTAATCGGAATCGCCGGAGAAATTGCCTACAATGCCGCCGGCTTCGGTAATCAGCAGTGAGCCCGCCGCAATGTCCCACGGCGCCAGCCCTTTTTCAAAGAAACCGTCCAGGCGGCCCATGGCCACGTAGGCCAGATCCAGTGCCGCAGCGCCGGGCCGGCGCAAGCCCTGGCATTTGCTGGTCATGATCTTGAACATGGCCATGTATTCATCCAGGCCCGACAGGTCGCGGGAAGGAAAACCGGTGCCGATCAGCGCGTCGGCGATCCTGTCGATCTTGGTCACGCGGATACGCTTGTCGTTCAGGAAGGCGCCTGCGCCTTTGCTGGCGGTAAACATCTCATTGCGGGTAGGGTCGTACACGACGGATTGCGTGATAATGCCGCGTTGCTGTAATGCTATCGAAACGCAATATTGCGGAAAGCCATGAATGAAATTGGTAGTGCCGTCCAGCGGATCGATGATCCAGACGTTTTCATTGTCGTCGTGCAGGTTGGCGGAGGCGCCGGATTCTTCTGCCAGGATGGCGTGATCCGGGTAAGCTGTGGTCAGAACCTCTATGATCGCTGCTTCTGCGGCTTGATCAACTTCGGTGACAAAATCATTAGATTGTTTTTCGCTGACTTTGACACGATCCAGGTCGAACGAGGCGCGGTTGATGATGGTCGCGCCGCGGCGAGCGGCCTTGATGGCCGTATTGAGCATTGGGTGCATAGAGGTTTCCGTTAAAATGGCGGCATTCTGCTTCTTGTGGAAGAAGCAATTCCATACCGCACAAAAATGAATTAAAGAGCGTGGCATTAATTTGCTGCGGCTAAAATACCTAAACAAATCAACGCGTAATAGCGCTATTTTAAATGAACTTGCCCCAAACCGACACTTCTCTTTTTAAACGGCTGCGTTTCGTCCTTGTGGAAACTAGTCATCCTGGCAATATCGGGGCGGTCGCCAGGGCCATGAAAACGATGGGGTTTGCCGAATTGATACTGGTCAATCCGCGTTTTCCCGATGCCTTGAGCAATGCCGATGCGGTCGCTTTTGCCAGCGGCGCGCAAGATATACTGCAGTCGGCCAGGATTGTCGGCTCTATCGATGAAGCCCTGGCGGGCTGTCATTTTGTCGCTGCCGTCAGCGCAAGGCTAAGAGAGTTTTCGCCGCCGATATTCGCGCCAAGAGGCATTGCGGAAAACCTGGCGCAAGAGCAGACCCAGGCGGTTGCACTGGTATTCGGCAATGAGCGCTACGGTTTGCCTAATGAGATCGTGGTCAACTGCAATGCGCTGATTAACATTCCGGCCAACCCGGATTATTCATCGCTGAATCTGGCGCAAGCGGTGCAATTGCTGGCCTATGAGTGTCGCATGGCTGCACTTGGCGACCGGCGGCCGGCTTCCGATATAGGTTTCCAGGGGGAGGCCGCATCGCTCAGCGATATTGACCGCATGTATGCGCATCTGGAGCAGGCACTGGTGGCCATCGATTTCCTCGATCCGCAGAATCCCAAAAAATTGATGCCGCGCTTAAAACGCCTGTTTTCACGTACCGGACTGGAGCAGGAGGAAGTCAATATCTTGCGCGGTATTGCAAAAAAAATACTGGACCTGAATTCCAAAAAATAGACTCCTCGCGCAAGCCTATTTGCGTTGCGATGGAATAAATTTCCACGTGGAAATTTATTACCTGTCTGAATTGATAAATATGTTGAAATTGTTACAGATAGCCCGGTTTTTTACGGCCAGTGTCTTCTGTGTTTGTTATAAAGCAAGTAAGATTGCCGTAATGCAGACATATAGACATGTTCAGAAAAATTGTGAATCTGATCAACTACGCATATAGGGACATCATTATTTTCTTTCGAGCCAGCCGCCCATCTTCAGGTTTAATTCTTGGTGCCATTCTTGCATTGTGTTTTGCTGCATCGGCACAGGCATTTGGATTGGGGGAGCTTCGCGTTCAATCCGCATTGGGACAGCCGCTCAGGGCCAGTCTCAATTTGCTGGGTGTCGAGAATGATGTGGCGCAATCCTGCATCAGGGCCAAGGTGGAAACCACCGAAGGCGGCCTGTTGGCGAACGCCGCCGTGTTGCTGGCGCCCGCCGGCTCTTCCAGGCTCATCACCCTGACGACCAGGCAAAGCGTGCTGGAACCCGCTGTCAAGCTGGTGGTCGACGTTGCCTGCGATGCCCAGATCCATCGCGAGTTCATGTTGTTGCTGGATCCGCCTCTGTTGGCCGCCGCTCCATCGCGCGCAGAACTGCCGGCAGCGCAAGGTGCCGGTGCAGGTAATTCCAGCCCTGATCCAGGTATAGGACAGGGCAAGCCGTCCAGGCAGGCGCAGGGTTACGCCGCCGCCAACGATTCCGGCCTTGGCCCAAATGAACTGCCAGCCAGGCCAAGGGCAGCCAGATCCGCTAAAACACCAAAGGCGGTCGGCGCCGACAAAATCGTCAAACTGCCTAAAGACGTGCTGAAATTATCCGATGATGCGGAAGTCGTTCCGCAGCACGGTCTGCGTCTAAGCGATACCTTGTCGGAACGTCCGGCCAGCGACCAGCAGAATATGGCGGAGTTGCGGCTCGCCCAGGCGGAACTGGCGGCTTTGCTGCGCGGAGAAAACCAGGAAAAAATATCCGATGACCAATTGAGGGCCGGACAGCAGAAAGTACAGTCGCTGCAGGCCGAAACCAATCAGTTGAAGCGGCAGAGCCAGGCCGACAAAGCCGAGTTGGAAGCCTTGCGCGAGAGCAGTTACTCGCGTAATTGGGTCGTCGCGCTGGCCGGATTATTGTTGATCGGCCTGATTGCCATTGCGTTTCTCGCGGCCCAGTTGCGGCGCCAGAGCAAGACAGCCGGATTTGCCTGGGCAGAGCAGAATGCCGGCCCGGCGGATGCCGGGCACAAGATGAGCGTGGAAGACATCGTCAACAGCGTTCAGGCGTCTTGTTCTTCCGCCGCATCCGGCGGCTTGGCGGATGCGGCTGCGCCTGTCACCGGCCCGGCGCAAGCGGGCTTTGCAGTAGAAAATACTGCTCCCGCTTCCGTCGCAAGAAATACCGGGCCCGCCGCGAAGCTGTCGCCGGCGACTGCACCGGCAAGGATGCATTTGCCGTCGCTGGAGGACAGCAACAGCAGCACCTTTAACTTTTTTGCCGCTAAAGGCAACTCGATGAAGGTGGAGGAAATATCCGATGTGACGCAGGAAGCGGAATTCTGGATGTCGGTCAATGATCCGCAGCGGGCGATTGAGATCCTGGAGCCGCAGGGTGCGATTGAAGTGCCGGATTCTCCCGTGCCCTGGCTGTACTTGCTGGACCTGTATCGCGTGACCAAAAACAAGGAAAAATACGATGCGCTGAGGGACAGGTTCGTGCTGATTTTCAACGCCAACATTCCCGACTTTGAGACCGACCCGGCGGATTCGGCCAGCCGCTTGCTGGAAGATTTTGAACACCTAATGGGCAAGATAGCCGGCCTGTGGAATACCAACGATATCCTGCCTTTCCTGCAAAGCCTGCTGGTGGACGACCGCGACGGCAAGCGCATGGGTTTTGAGCTGCCTGTCTATCGCGATATCCTGCTGCTGATCGCGATCGCCAATGAGCTGGAGCGTGCCAAGGCCCAGGGCGGCGGTTCTGGTGGCAGATGGGGCGCCGAGGAAGAAGTGACGATACCCGATGTCGCTTCACTCGACAGGCTGGAAGAAGGCAAGAATGACTTCAATCCTATCGATTTCGAAGTGATAGACTTTCCAAAAAGTTTTCCCGTCAATAAGTGAACAAGCGATATGCGCGCTGCGCCGATCGATATTCCGCCTTGATTCCATGTCACGCGGGCCTCCTTCCAGGCGGCCGCCAATCCCGGCAATATTCGCCGATTGACCTAACAGTATCAACATAAAACCAGGAGACGAAAGAAATGATCAAGCTATGCGGTTTTGCAGCCAGCAATTACTACAACAAGGTAAAGCTGGCGCTGCTGGAAAAAGGCGTGGAATTTGAAGAGCAGCTGGTGTGGACGGACCGCTCGCCGGCCTTGCTGGAAAAATCGCCCCTGGGGAAAATTCCTTATCTGGAAACGGAACAGGGCGTGCTGATAGAGTCGCAAGTCATCCTCGACTACATAGAGGCGGCTTATCCCGCGCACCCCTTGATTCCTGCCGACCCCGCCGCTGCGGCAAAAATCAGGGAACTGATCACTTTCATGGAGCTGCACCTGGAACTGGTCGCGCGCGAATTGTATCCGCAGGCTTTTTTCGGCGGCACAGTCTCCGAGGAAGTGAAAAGCAGGGCGGAGAAATTATTGAGGCGCAATACCAAGGCCTTCGCCAGGTTGGCAAAATTTGCGCCGTATATAGGCGGCAGCGAATTCACGATGGCGGATTGCGTGGCCTTGGTCCACTTGCCTTTGGTCGCGATGACCACCAAGATCATCTACGGCGAGGATATGCTGGCAGACCTGCCTGTGCGTGAATACACCAAGATGCTGGGCGAGCGGCCTACCGTGCAAAAAGTGAATGCGGACCGCAAGGCAAACCAGGAAGTAATGCTGAGCCGTAAGTGATTCCTGCGGGCGATGGACGGGATATCCCTCCATTTGCCTGATGCATTTATACCGCCCTGCGCATTTTTTCCACGACATAGGTTTTCACCTCTGCGGGCGGCGGCACCAGTTTGATGATCGCAAAGGTGCAATTGTCGCCATGATCGGTACCCCGTTCGCGCGCTTTCCTGATTAATAGTTCCGAAGCTTGCCGCGGGCTGTTTGCCGCAACGGCGACGGCCAGTTCGACGTCGTTGAAGTAATGCCACAGCCCGTCCGAACAGATCAGGAAGGAGTCGCCGGCCTTCAGATTGTCATGCCGGCCAAACGTGATGTATGGGGGCGTAGTGCTGGAGCCCAGCACATTGACCAGGATATTCGACATCTTGTGGGTCTTGGCTTCGTCAGCGGTGATTTTTCCTTCGGCGACCAGCTTTTCCACATACGAGTGGTCCAGCGTCCTGTCGGCAAAATTCGGGCCGCTGAAGCGGTACAGGCGGGAATCCCCGGCATGTGCCCAGATTGCCTGCTTTTGCGGAGTGATCACCAGCGCCACAAAGGTGCTGTGCGGCTCCTTCTCGGCCGATACACCGGTCAGCTTGATGACGGTATGGGCTTCTTCGACGATATTCTGCAGCATGCTTTTGACGTCGTTCTCGGGGGAAAACTCGTCGAATAAGTGCTTGGCAGTACGGATCACCTGTTCCGCCGCCATGGCGCCGCCGCTTTTGCCGCCCATGCCGTCGGCCAGCACGGCCATCATATAGCCGGGCGCACGCGGCGCGGCAAACAGCCCGACCCTGTCCTGTTGTTCTTTCCTGTCACCGATATGCTGTCCGGTGCCTGCTTCGATCTTATATTGGCTCATACGTCTTGGTAGATTAAACTGTAGGATGCATCTGTTTTATGTGAATCAATATATGAATTGAGAATTAATTGCTATTTATATACATTCCAGCAATTAATTAGCTTACTCTAATTCAATTAATGCAGTCGCTCTAATTAAATTTCATTTTACTGTAACCTGATGACTATGAGCCACCCCGAAGAAATACAGCAACGCATTATTGAATTGGAGGTCGAGCATCGTGATCTCGATGTAGTGATAGAGGCCCTGGTGAAGGATCAGCATCACGATGAGTTGCAGTTACGCAGGCTCAAGAAGCGCAAGCTGCAATTGAAAGACCATATTACCTTGCTAAAAATGCAAATGATGCCGGATGTTCCTGCATAATTTTCCGCATAAAACCTATTGTCATCCTGTCTCATTTTTTTAACAGCATATTTTGATTGAATCTATACCAGAGTCGACTACGGTCGGCCAGCATGACGCAGAGGTTGAACAGATTTTCGGGGCGACCGGCGTTCTAAGCACGTCGATCAAAGGCTATAAACCCCGTCAGGCGCAAACTGAAATGGCCAAAGCGATTGCCAATGCCATCGCCGGGCAAACGACGCTGCTGGCCGAAGCCGGCACCGGTACCGGCAAGACCTTTGCCTACCTGACCCCGGCCTTGCTATGGGGCGGCAAGGTGATCGTTTCCACTGGAACCAAGAATCTGCAGGACCAGCTCTTCCTGCGCGATATACCGACCATCAAGAAAGTGCTGAACGCGCCGGTATCGGTGGCGCTGCTGAAGGGCCGCGCGAATTACCTGTGCCATTTCCATCTTGAGCGCACCTTGCAGAATGGCCGCCTGAGTTCGCCGCAGGATGTCGGCTATCTGCGCGATATTTCGCGCTTCATGAAGACCACCGGCACCGGCGACAAGGCGGAACTGGCGCGCGTGCCCGAGACCGCGCCGGTCTGGAACCTGGTAACGTCCACCCGCGACAACTGCATGGGCGCCGAGTGCCAGTACTACCAGGATTGCTTTGTGATGAAGGCGCGCAAGGAAGCGCAGCAGGCCGACGTCGTCGTGGTCAACCACCATCTGTTTTTCGCGGACGTTGCGCTAAAGGATACCGGGGTAGCGGAATTGCTGCCGTCGGCGAATACCGTGATCTTCGACGAGGCGCACCAGTTGCCGGATACCGCGACCCTGTTCTTCGGCGAAACCATTTCCACCTCGCAGATACTGGAACTATGCCGGGACGTGCAGGCAGAGGGTTTGTCGCATGCCAGGGACGGCGCGGAATGGTCCAAGCTGGTGGCGCCGGTAGAGCGCGCCACACGTGACCTGCGGCTGACTTTTCCGCAGGATTCGGTGCGCCTGTCCTTGCCGCAGATTGCCGCGTCAAGCCCCTTCTTCCCGGCACTTGAAACGCTGAAAGACAGTTTTGAAGGCATGATCGCGGTGCTGGAAACCCAGGCGCAACGGGCCGAGACCCTGGAGCAATGCCGGGTCAGGGCCATCGCGCTGCGGGATCAGCTGCATGACTGGAATGACGATGCCCCGGCCAAGAACGCCATCGACAAGCCGGACTGCGTACTATGGGTGGAGGCTTTTTCCACTTCATTGCAGTTGCATAAAACACCGCTGTCGATTGCGCCGATCTTCAATAAGCAGCGGGAGGGCACGCCGCGCACCTGGATTTTTACTTCGGCGACGATGGCGGTCAAGAACGATTTCAGCCACTATGTATCGCAAATGGGCTTGTGGGACGAGCCGGCCAAGACCTGGCCCAGCCCCTTCGATTATCAAAACCAGGGTTTGTTGTACGTGCCGGAAGGCATGCCGCAACCCAATTCCTTTGAATACAGCGATGCGGTGGTCGACGCTGCCTTGCCGGTGATAGAAGCGGCGGGTGGCCGCAGCTTTTTGCTATGTACCACCATCAAGGCCGTCAAGCATAGCGCGGAGCGCCTGCGGGATGAGTTCCAGAAGCGTAAGTTGCCGTATCCCTTGTTTGTGCAGGGAGATGCCGGCCGCACTGAACTGCTGGACCGGTTCCGCGCGGCGGGCAATGGCGTGCTGATCGGCAGCCAGAGTTTCTGGGAGGGCGTGGACGTGCGCGGTGAGGCTTTGTCGGTAGTCATTATCGACAAACTGCCGTTTTCGCCGCCGGACGATCCTGTGCTGGCGGCCAGGATAGAGGCGATGGAAAAGAAGGGGCTGAATGGCTTTGTCCATCATCAATTGCCGGAGGCGATCATCAACCTGAAGCAGGGCGCCGGCCGCCTGATCCGCGACGAAACGGACAGGGGCGTACTGATGATTTGCGACCCGCGCCTGATTTCCAAGCCCTACGGCAAGCGCATATGGCAAAGCCTGCCGGCTTTCTCACGCACCCGCAAGGCGGAAGACGTGATTAAATTCTTTACGGCGTTGCCTGAGGCCGAGCCGGACGCGGCGTGATGTGCAGCCACAAAAAATAAGCGCAAAAAGACAGACATAAAAAAAGGCCACGATCAATTTGATCGTGGCCTTTTGTATTTGCATCACGCCTTGGCGTGACGCGTGGATTTACCAAATTACCGCATTTACCAGATCGATACGCGATCGCTTGGCGCCAGGTACATCTTGTCGCCTTCCTTGACGCTGAATGACTTGTAGAAGTCAGGCATGTTGCGCAGCGTGCCGTTGGCGCGGAACTCAGGCGGGGAGTGCGGATCGGTCTTGATGCGCACGATGGCGGCCTGGTCGCGCATCTTGCCGCGCCATACCTGTGCAAAGCCGGTGAAGAAGCGCTGGTCGCCGGTCAGACCACCCAGCACAGGCGCCGGTTTGCCGTTCAGCGAGATCTTGTAGGCTTTGTAGGCGATAGACAGGCCGGAGTTGTCGGCGATGTTTTCACCCAGCGTCAGTTCACCGTTGACGTTGTAGCCTGGTACCGGGCTAAAGGCATTGTATTGCTTGACCAGCACTGCCGTCTTGGCGGCAAACTTCTCGTGGTCTTCCTTGCTCCACCAGTCGCGCAGATTGCCGGCGCCGTCATATTGCGCACCCTGGTCATCAAAGCCGTGGCTGATTTCATGGCCGATCACGGCGCCGATGCCGCCGTAGTTGACCGCATCATCTGCTTTCGGATCGAAGAACGGCGGTTGCAGGATCGCAGCCGGGAACACGATCTCGTTCAGTTCAGGATTGTAGTAGGCATTGACGGTTTGCGGAGTCATGCCCCATTCATCGCGGTCTATCGGTTTGCCCAGTTTGTTCAACTCAACCTGGGACGCGAACGTTGCAGAGCGGCGCGCATTACCTACAGCATCACCTTTGACGATCTGCAGCGCGGAGTAGTCACGCCATTTTTTCGGATAGCCGATCTTCGGAGTGAAGGCCGCCAGCTTGGCTTGCGCTTCTTTCTTCGTTGCCGGGCTCATCCAGTCCAGCGTGTCTATGCTTTGGCGGTAAGCCGCCAACAGGTTGCCGACCAGTTTTTCCATCCTGGCCTTGCTTTCTGCCGGGAAGTGTTTTTCCACATACAGCTTGCCCAGGCTTTCACCCATGGCGCCATCCACCAGGTGTACGCCACGTTTCCAGCGTTCTTCCTGTTTAGGGATGCCGTTCAATACGGTGGAGTAGAAAGCAAAGTTTTCTTCAGCGAAGGCTTTCGGCAACTGGCTGGCAGCCGAACTCAGCATGCGCCATTTGAAATAGGTTTTCCAAGTTTCCAGCGGCATTTCCTGGACTACTTTGCTGAAGCCGGTCAGGTAGCTGGGCTGGCTGACGACGATATAGCTGATTTTGTCCTTGATGCCGAGCGCGCTCAGGTAGGAGTTGATGTCGTAGCCTGGGGTCAGGCTGTCCAGCTTGCTCAGTTCGACCTTATTGTAGGTTTTGACAGGGTCACGGTTTTCCACCTTGGTCCACTGCACTTTTGCCAGCGCTGTTTCCAGGGCCAGGATGTCGGCGGCGCTCTTGGCGGCGTCCTTGTCGCCCGCCATGGACAGCATTTTTTCAACGTGCGCGACGTACTTGCTGCGCGCATCTTTCAACCTAGCGTCGTCATCCTTCAGGTAGTAGTCGCGGTCAGGCATGCCGAGGCCGCTTTGGCTTAGATCGGCAACGTAGACCGTGGAGTCCTTGGCATCCTGGTGGATACCGATGTCATACGGCGCATTGCCGCTGATCAGGTTCAGGTAAGCGATCAGTGCAGGGAATTGTTTCTTGTCCGTGATGGCGGCGACTTTGGCAAAGTCGGCTTCCAGCGGCTTCAGGCCCAGCGCGTCGATATTGGCAGTATCCATGTATGTCGCATACATGTCGGCGATCTTCGCTGCTTCAGTACCAGGCTTGGCGTTCTTGTCTTTTGCCAGCGCTTCTATGATCGCGTGCAATTGCGGCACGGTTGCTTCGCGCAGGTCCAGGAAAGCGCCCGCTCCGGACTTGTCGGAAGGAATTTCAGAGGTTTTCAGCCATTGGCCGTTCACATGGCGGAAAAAATCGTCCTGCGGCTTGACGCTGGCGTCATTGTATTTTGTATAAATACCGGACAATAGCACCGTGGATGACGATGCGGCTGTCGCCTTTGCCGGTTCTGCGGCCTGGGCGTGGATGCTGGTTGCACCCGCAAACAATAGCGCGATAGCGCCAAGAAGCTTGGAATTCACTAATACTCTCCCTAAAGTTGGATGGATCTTATTTTAAAACCTGGTCTGGTTGATCCCCGGATAGGGGTTGCAAACCGTGCTACATAGACCTGCTCCCGGAACATTAGTTCTGCCGGGAGCAGATTTTTTTACTTGTTTTTTTTACTTGCTACTAGCTGATTTCTTCCAACCGGTGGCAGGCGGCCAGCCTGCCTTGGAATTGGCGCAGCACAGGAATGTCTTGCCGGCAACGATCATTGGCATGCGGGCAACGATTGTTGAATGCACAACCGGGTGGTGGCGCCAGCGGAGACGGCAATTCGCCAGGCAGCATCATCTTTTGCTGGCGCTGCGTAGGGTCTATCCGCGGAGTGCTGGCCAGCAGCGCCTTGGTATACGGATGCAGCGGATGGGAAAACAGCTCCGCCTTGCTGCCCTGTTCCACGCATTTACCCAGATACATCACCAGCACTTCGTCGGCGATATGCTCCACCACCGACAGGTTATGTGAAATAAACAGGTAGGCGACGCCGCTGCTTTCCTGTAAATCCATCAGCAGATTGAGCACCTGCGCCTGTATCGAGACGTCCAGTGCCGATACCGGTTCATCGGCGACGATGACCTTGGGCTCCAGCATCAGCGCGCGGGCTATCGCGATACGCTGCCTCTGACCGCCCGAAAACATATGCGGAAAGCGGCCATAGTGTTCCGGCCGCAGTCCGACCTTGGCCATCATTGCCCTGGCCTTGTCTGCACGCTCGGCCCGGCTGAGCGAGGTATTGATGGTCAGGGGTTCTTCCAGCATGGCGCTGACTTTCTTGCGCGGATTCAAGCTTGCATACGGGTTCTGGAACACCATCTGTACCAGTGGCCGCACCTGTTTCAATACGCTCCGGTCCGCATGCGCAATATTGATTCCGTCCATCCACAGTTCGCCTGAAGTGGGGGCTTCTATCATCGTGATCTGGCGTGCCAGCGTCGACTTGCCGCAGCCGGATTCGCCGACCACGGCCAGGGTCTTGCCAGGAGTCAGCGTGAACGAAACGCCGTCCAGCGCGCGCGCCACGGCCCTGGGTTTCAGCCAGCCTTGCGATACCGGATAGTGCTTGGCCAGGTTTTTCGCTTCCAGCAGGATAGGGGAGGGTGTCGTGTTCTGCATCATGCCGAAACTTTAGAAAAGGTGAGCGGCTGCCAGCCGTTGCCGGGTTTGCCTTCCCCGTCCAGCGGGAAATGGCAGCGCACCTGGAAATTGGCCGGGCCTGCCAGGTCGGGGCGGATGTCCCTGCATTTGTCCAGCGCATAGGCGCAGCGCGGGCTCAGCAGGCAGCCTGCTGGCCTGTCATGCAAACCGGGAACCACGCCGGGTATGGTCTGCAGGCGCGAGCGACCCAGATTGTGCTCGGGCAGTGCCGCCAGCAGTGCCTGCGTGTACGGATGCTGCGGCGCGTTGAAAATGTCCGGCACCAGCCCGGTTTCCAGCACCTGGCCGGCGTACATGACGACCACCCTTTGCGCAGTCTGCGCGACCACGCTCAAATCATGGGTGATCAGCATCAGCGCCATGCCGCGTTCGCGCTGCAACTGTAGCAGCAAGTCCAGCATCTGTGCCTGTACTGTGACGTCCAGCGCGGTGGTCGGTTCATCGGCGATCAGCAGGCGCGGATTGCAGGCAATGGCGATCGCCACCATCACGCGCTGGCTCATGCCGCCGGACAGTTGATGCGGGTAGGCGTCCAGCCTGCGTTCGGGATCGGGGATGTCCACTTGTTTCAACAAGGCCAAGGCCTTCGCCCGCAATTCCCCGGAAGATCCGCCCTGGTGCAGGCGCAGTGTTTCCATCAGCTGGAATGCCACCGTATAGCAAGGATTGAGGCTGGTCATCGGATCCTGGAAGATCATCGCGATGTCCTTGCCCAGCAGGCTGCGGCGCTCCTTGTCCTTCATCTTCAGCAGGTCGCGGCCGTCGAAGGCCATGCGCGTCGCATTGACTCGGCCCGGATAGTCGATCAGGCCCATCAGCGCCAGCGAGGTCACGCTTTTGCCTGAGCCGGACTCGCCAACGATGCCGACTACGTCGCCTTGCTCTATCGTCAGGTCCAGGCCGTCTACCGCGGTGAATGGCGATGTTTCCGATCCAAACTGCACGCGCAGGTCCTTGATATCCAGCAGTGCATTATTTGCAGTGTGAGTGGTGCTCATCTTCTACGGCCTATCTCTTCAGTTTGGGATCGAGCGCATCGCGCAAACCGTCACCCATCAGGTTGAACGCCAGCACCGAGACCACGATTGCCAGGCCGGGGAAGGTGACCACCCACCAGGCGCTTTGTATGAATTCAGTGGCGCTGGCCAGCATCGAGCCCCATTCCGGCGTCGGCGGTTGCGCGCCCAGGCCCAGAAAACCCAATGCGGCGGCGTCCAGTATCGCGGTCGATATGCCCAGCGTTGCTTGCACGATCAGGGGGGCGGTGCAATTCGGCAGCACGCAATTGAACATCAGGCGCAAGGTGCCGGCGCCGGCAATGCGGGAGGCATTGACATAGTCCTTGTGCAGCTCGCCGTTGACCGCGGCGCGGGTCAGGCGCGCATAAGAAGGCATCAGCACGATCGCGATTGCATACATCGCATTGATCAGGCCGGGTCCGAGTATGGCCACCACTGCAATCGCCAGCAGCAGGCTGGGCAGCGATTGCAGTATGTCCATCAGGCGCATGATGACGGTTTCCAACGCGCGCAGGGCCGGGTTGTTCCAGCTGCGCGCAAAGCCCGCTACCAGCCCCAGGCACACGCCGGCCGTCATCGACAACGCGACCGAGACGAGGCCGATGATCAGCGACAGGCGCGAACCGTAAATCAGGCGGGACAGGATGTCGCGGCCTACCGAATCGGTGCCCAGCAAGAATTTGCTGCTGCCGCCGGCTTGCCACGCAGGCGGCGCCAGGGTGCTGTCGCGGAATTGTTCTATCGCAGAGTGCGGGGCGACGAAGTCGGCGAACAGCGCGCAAAATATCAATATCAGGACGACCAGCAGGCCGAGTACGGCGCCGCGGTTTTGGCGGAAATAACCCCAGAACTCGACCAGGCCGTGCGGCGGCGCCGGTGCCGCCGCCGGGTCTGTAGCCGGCCCTGCATAGGGCGCTTTATCTTCAGGTGAAACGGAAACTTGGCTCATGGGATATCAGTGACGTATGCGTGGATTGATGATGCCGTACAGCAGGTCCACGATCAGGTTGACGCTGATGACGATGGTGGCGATCAGCAGGATGCCGCCTTGCACGGTAGGGTAGTCGCGTCGGTTGATGGCCTCGATCAGCCATTTTCCTATGCCGGGCCAGGAAAAAATGGTTTCGGTCAGTATCGCGCCGGCCAGCAAGGTGCCGACCTGCAGGCCTATCACCGTAACCACTGGTATCAAGGCGTTGCGCAATGCATGCACCCAGATGACGCGCATCCAGGACATGCCCTTGGCGCGTGCGGTGCGCACATAGTCTTCCCGCAAGACTTCCAGCATCGCCGAGCGCGTCATCCTGGCGATCACCGCCAGTGGGATGGTGGCCAGCGCCACGGTCGGCAGGATCAGGTGCATCACGGCAGACTTGAAGGCGCCGGGCTCACCCGACAACAGGCTGTCCACCAGCATCAGGCCGGTAACGGGAGGCAGGTCAAACAGGATGTCTATCCGCCCTGAAACCGGGGTCCAGCCCAAAGTAACAGAGAACAGCAGGATCAGCAGCAGGGCCCACCAGAATATCGGCATCGAGTAGCCGGTCAGCGATACGCCCATCACGGAATAATCGAGAAAGGTATTGCGCCTCAGCGCAGCCAGGATGCCGGCCGGCAGGCCGATGACCACGGCCAGCAGGATTGCGCATAGCGATAGTTCCAGCGTGGCCGGAAACAGCGTGAAAAATTCCTTGCTGACGGATTCCTGCGTGATGATGGAATGCCCGAGGTCGCCGCCCAGTACCTTGCCCAGGTAATCGAAATACTGGACATATAAAGGGCGGTCCAGCCCAAACTGGTGCATCAGCCGGGCATAGCGCTCAGGCTCCATGCCGCGCTCGCCGGACATTGCTTCTACCACGTTGCCGGGGATAAGGTGTATCAGGGAAAAAACCAGAACTGTAATGCCCAGGAAGGTAGGAATCACCATCCCCAGGCGGCGTAAGATAAAACCAAACATCGAATACCCCGGTGCGACAGATTCACGGCCGCGATAGCTGTTGCATGCCCGCCTGACGAGATCGGCTGGCTATCGCTGGCAGATTACTGCTGGTCGTACAGTTAAAAAGAGAGAATAAGAAAAAATGCGCGGTACCGGCAGCTCAGGCAGCCTGCCCGGATACCGCACACAGGCTAAGCAATTACTTTGCCAGATCTACTTTCTTGAAGTAATGATGGGCGGTGGAGTCCATCTTGAAGCCTATTACTTCCTTGCGCACCGGCGTTACGCGCAGCGAGTGCGCGATATTGATCCAAGGTGCTTCTTCGTGGATGATTTCCTGTGCCTTTTCGTACAGCTTGGCACGGTCTTCCTGTTTGGACGTGGCCTTGGCTTTCTGGATCAGGTCTTCATACTCCTTGTTGCACCAGCGCGCAGTATTACCACCGCCTTTGACTGCTTCACAACCCAGCAGGGCCGCAAAGAAGTTGTCCGGGTCGCCGTTGTCGCCTGACCAGCCGAACATGAACGCGCTCTGCTCGCCGGTCTTGCTGCGTTTTTTGTACTCGGTCCACTCAAAGGTCACCAGTTTGGCGCGCACGCCGACCTTGGCCCAGTCGGCCTGTATCAGTTCAGCCATGCGCTTGCCGTCCGGGTTGTACGGACGGCTGACCGGCAGGTACCACAGGTCGACGTCAAAGCCGTTCGGATAGCCGGCCTTGGCCAGCAATTCCTTGGCCTTGGCCGGGTCATAGGCATAGTCCTTGATCTTGTCGTTGTACGACCACAGCGTAGGCGGGATGATGTTTTTTGCTGCCTGGCCGGAACCCTGGAATACCGATTTCAGGATGGATGATTTATCCACGGCCATGTTCAGCGCCTGCCGCACCTGCTTGCTGTCGAAAGGTTTTTTCTCGACGTTGAAGGACACGTAGCCGATATTCAGGCCGGGTTGCTCCAGCAATTTGATATTCGGGTCATTCCTCATCAAGGCGACATCGGCCGGTTTGGGCAGGGCCATCACGTGGCATTCACCGGCTTTCAGCTTGGCGTAGCGGACCGAAGGGTCGGGCGTAATCGCATAGATCAGGTTATCCAGTTTCGGACGGCCGTCCCAGTACTGGTCAAAGGCCCTGTAACGGATGATCGCGTCTTTTTGATAAGAGACAAACTGGAAGGCGCCGGTGCCTATCACTTCGCGGTCTATCACATCCACGGTGCCCGCGGCCTTCATCTTTTCCGCATACTCTGCCGACTGCACCGACATGAAATCCATCGTCAGCGTGGCGATGAAGGGGGCTTCCGGATGCTTCAGCTTGAAACGCACCGTCATGTCGTCGACTTTTTCTATCTTGTCGACGATCTTGGCCATGCCCACATCTTCAAAATAGGCAAAGGTCTGGTTGGGGCTGGTCTTATGAAAAGGATGGTTAGGATCCGCCATGCGGTTATAGCTGTAGATCACGTCGTCTGCGTTCAGGTCGCGGCTAGGCTTGAATTTGGCATTGCTGTGGAACTTGACGCCCTTGCGCAGCTTGAAGGTATAGGTCAGGCCGTCGGCAGAAATATCCCAGGATTCCGCCAGTGCCGGCGTCACCTTGGTCGTGCCTGTCTCCATCTCCACCAGCCGGTTATACATAGGCACGGAACCCGCGTCCGCAGTGGTGCCGGTTGTGAAAAACTGAGGATTGAAGCCTTCAGGGCTGCCTTCCGAGCAAAACACCAGGGTCTTGGCCGCCATTGCCAGGCCTGCGTAAGCGCCAAACACGGCGATCAGACCGGCCTTCAATATCCATTTACCATTTTTCATGCATGCATCTCCAATAAGCGAGGGGGTATGAGCCAGAGTTTTTCCCGGTAGCACGCTGTCGATTCGAGGCGTTGTTGCGCTTCCCGATTTGTCGCAGCTTATAGTTATCGCATTATTGTGAAGCAAAACTGTCAGATTTGTATTGCTTTGTTACATAACCGAATAAAATTGAGCAAATATTATTAATATCGGTGCATGCATGGAGGATGCGGCAATATTTTTAATGAAAAATTTTGTCCCGGACCGCCATTTTGCGTCTGCCGGCGAGGGGGCAGATGCGGCTTTGCCCGCCGCAGCCGCCTGCAAGCGGGCTTAATCTGCCAAAGATTGCAGCATCGACGCGTGTCGATAGCGGAGCGGTACCAGGTGGCACGCTTGAGCCGTGGCTTGCAGATGTTGGCGGAAGGCATGCCGGTCACGGCCGTATCGATCAATCTGGGTTACGATAGTGCCGGCAACTTAGTATCAGCAACACTATCAGCCTGTTTCGCAGGATGCCGGGAACGACGCCGGCCAGATTCAAGCAAGCATCGCGCTCGCAAAATCATCAGGCCATTTCACCGGTAGCCTGGCCATGTAACCTGTGCTTATTACGGAAGGAAAGTTTTGCTTACATCTCGTCGTTTGCCGCTTGCTGCGTGGCTGCTGTTTTTCTTCGGCATGTTCAGCGCCGCCCAATGCGCGATGGCGGACGTCCTGCACGTGGGCTCCAAACGCTTTACCGAGTCCTATATTCTCGGGGAAATCCTGACCCAGGCCGCCGCGCCGTATGCCGCGGTTGAACACAAGCAAGGGCTAGGCAACACCGCCATCGTGTTTGAGGCGCTGAAGGCCGGTGCGATAGACATCTATCCTGAATATATGGGTACGATAGACCGTGAAATCCTGAAGCATGGCCAGCCTGCCTCGCTGCAA
>Ga0207076_1103_pt1 | contig 21504 bp, 24 predicted proteins | sample Alteio_BWMinHeat_62_FD_153568 | JGI IMG/M metagenome (GOLD analysis project Ga0207076, IMG submission 153568) | Enriched cells from forest soil in Barre Woods Harvard Forest LTER site, Petersham, Massachusetts, United States -... | ecosystem: Environmental > Terrestrial > Soil > Temperate forest >... | reverse complement strand
CAAAATGCCGCGTAAAATTACGCCGAAGGCCCAGGATTATTATGTACGCTGCGAAGGCGCCAAAGGCGAACTGGGCTTTTACTTTATGGCCGACGGAAAATCCGAAATACCTTTCCGTGTTAAAGCACGTGCACCAAGCTTCAATAATCTATCTGTACTACCCGAATTGGCAAAAGGCGTAATGATTGCCGACCTGGTGGCAATTATTGGATCGATTGATATTGTGCTTGGCGAGGTGGATAGATAACCAGCCATTCTAAGGCTCCCTGGCAGGGAGGACTTCAAAAAAAACAAACGAGTGAAGCTAAAGTCTCCCCTACCGGGGGAGATTTAGAGGGGGATGCTCTAAAAACAAAACGCCCCGGGGATATGCCCGGAGCGCCTGTGTATATGTATGTTGATTTTGGGCTATTGATTATAAACTTTCACCATAAATACAAAGTTTTGCAATTTTTTGATCTGCTGCACACGGCTTAAAGTTGCCAGTGCATTTTTATTATTTGTATTGATAGGTTTCTTTAGTGAGTCAACCGGAATATCCTGGATAGCTTTTAATAAGTAGTTAGACTTAATTGCAAACGCAGCCCCTTCTACATGGGTTTGTTTGGCATTAATAATACCGATAATATCAACCCTGTTATCCAATAATGGGCCGCCACTATTGCCGAAATTAACCGGTATTGACACCTGGTAAGCAGTACTATCGGTATTTGTTCCGTTAAAACCGGTACTTGCTGTCAGGTAACCCGGACCTAAAACCATCGCATCACGCGGGTAGCCCAATGTAAATACACTTTCGCCAATGTCAGTTTCTGCCTTCTTAAAGCTATAAGGTAATACACCCAAAGTTTTAAACGAAGCGTCAGTGATTTCCAACACGGCAATATCAGTTGCGGGTTCAGAATAGATCACCTTTGCTTTGTAGGATTTACCGTCACTGCTTTGTACATATACTGAATCAGCGTCTTTTATCACATGATTATCTGTAACAATGTATCCGTTAGAGGAAATTGCAAAACCAGTTCCCCTGAAATTACCCGGATTAAGGTCACCGGCATGCTGAGGATTAAGGCTTTTAACAGTTCTGCCCAACTGATCTGTTTTTGCGCCTATCTTATTGATTTTCTCGCTTAATTGTACATAGTTGCCGCCACGGTTATTTAAATAGCCCGTAAAAAACATAGTACACAATGCGGCGAATATGGCAATGGAAGCCGCCACCGATATTTTTGAATGATGGTTACGCCATAACCGTACGATAAAGGACGGCTGAATCATCAGTTCATCTTCCAACGCATGCACGTCAATTTCATCGTGAATAGCATTTAGTCGTTTTTCCAGTTCCAAACGCTCTCCATATTGCTTAATAAGGCCGGTAAAATGCTTGTGCTCGGTTACTTTGCTGTTAATTTCGGCATTCTCATTCCTGAGGATTTCGAAACGCGCACGCTCATCCCTGGTCATTTCCCCGCTAAGGTACTTTTCAATTTGTTCAAGTAGCTGGTTGTCACTCATGTTGTTACTCCCCCTTATTTCTGCTGAAAAAATAATTTCTTCAGCCTTTGAAGGCATTTATATTTTTGGGTTTTGGCATTATCCGCATTGGTATATCCAAAATCTTCGCAGATCTCCTTCATCGACCTGTTATTGATGTAAAAATCCTCTATGATCGTTTTGCAGGGTTCGCCCAATAATTTAAGGGCATCTCCCATTTTATTAAACTGAATATCGCGTTCATTATTCTTTTCAGTTTCATCATCTACCGTTAAATACTCCTGAAAATCCTTTATATCCCCGCCATACCTGTTCATCTGGCTCAGCCTTTTTAGCCAAAGCCTTCTGCAAATTGAATAAATGTATGTTTTAAGTTTACTGCTTAGCTCAAAATCACCGGTTTTTACCTTATTATAAAGGATAATTATCGCTTCCTGGTAAACATCTTTTGCATCATCCCCGTCGCCATTATTATTAATAATTAACTGCAGCACCATCGGGAAATAAGCTATATACAACCGCTTTAAAACACTTTCCGAATTATTCAGGATGCCCAGAATCACTTCGCTATCCGTTGGTATTCCGGTATTTAACTCTTCACTCACTACTTAATACTATTTATGCAAAATTGTAACCCATTATTACTAAAAAAATTTCTTTCAGGTTTTTTTGAGGCCCGAAAGTCCGTAAAACCGGAAAAGTCCGAAAGATACATTTTTTGTAAGGAAATATATTAGTCCGAAAAACTCTTTAACTCATATGATTTATAAATTAAGCATTTAAAAATCCCCGGGGGCTGCTAAAGCGGCACCATCCAAATACACTAAAGAAAATACCGGGGTAAAAAACAACAACACTTTTGTAACAAGCTTTTATTCTTTAATAAAATTTCAACAAATTACCACGGACCAGATTTTTTTAAGTCGTTGGGTTACCTTTTCAGTGCTACCGTATTAAAGCTAAACATTCACATTTAATTAAATACAAATGAAAAATTCATTCAAATTAGGTTTCCTGGCTATAGTAATTGCTGTTTCTGCTGCAGCTTGTGTTGGTACTGCTAAAAAAAGTGATGCTGATTCTTTAAAAGCTGACTCTTTGAAAAAAGATTCTCTTGCTAAACTTGATACATCTAAAAAAGCTGCTGCTGATACTTCTAAGAAAGCCGTTGCTGACACAACTAAAAAAGATACTACTAAGAAAAAATAATTCTTAGTTTTTTTGTTAATTTTTTTTTTCGAAAGGTAACTTCTAATTTTTTTTAAAAATTAGGGTTACCTTTTGTTATTTCGGGTATTAAAGGCTAAACTATTTAATCACTTAAAAAAAATTAACATGAAAAATTATTTTAAAGTTGGCGCATTAGCATTAGCAATCGCTGTTTCTTTCGCTGCTTGCAAAGGTAAAGGTGGATCTGGAAGCTCTGATTCTGATACTACTAAAAAAGCTGACACTTCAATGAAAATGGCTGCTGACACTTCTAAGAAAGATACTTCTAAGAAAATGGCTGCTGACACTTCTAAGAAAATGGCAAAAGACACTTCTAAGAAAAAATAATTTTTTCTTAGTGAAAAACAAAAAGGCTTCGGGTATTTATCTGGAGCTTTTTTGTTTTATACTCCTCTCTGCCTTTCACCATAAAAAATTAATTTTGCTGCAAATCAGCACACATGCCCAATCTTGTTCTATCCATTAATAACGTTACCGTAAGATATTTAAACAATACACTTTTTACTGGTTTAAATTTTATAGTAAAAAAAAGCGAACATTGGGCCCTCATTGGCGAAAGCGGTTCGGGCAAAAGCGCTTTGTTACATACCATAGCCGGCAGGTTCAACATCAGCGGCGGCACTGTCGACCATAATTTTTTTGACGAATTTATAAAAGAACATGGCCACTCCGAAACCCTGCTCACCTATCATAAACTGGTGGCCTTGGTTGAACCCAAGCATCATTTCAAAAACCTGTCCAATACATCCGATTTTTATTACCAGCAACGATACAATTCATCCGATTCGGAAGATGCATTAACAGTTGAACAATACCTGGAGTCAATAACCCCGGTACCGGGAAAACCGGTTTACTGGAACTATGAAAAGACAACCAATCTTTTACAACTGGATGATCTGCTGCAAAAGCAGATCATCAAACTATCCAACGGCGAAACCAAACGATTAATGATTGCCGCCGCGCTGCTGAAAAACCCTGCACTGTTATTGCTCGACAGCCCCTTAACCGGACTGGATGTGCAAACGAGGGCAGCTTTTAATACCATTATTGATGAGATCATCGCGTCCGGCATTACCTTAATTATGGCTACATCTCCATATGAGATCCCGGCGGCGATTACCCATATGGCTATTTTAAAAAATGGCGCAATCGTTCAAACCTTACCCAAAGAGCAGTTTAACGCCGACCTGTTTTTACAAGATGATAAAGACGAAGTAGATAATCAAGAACTAAAAGCGCTATTGAATGAAAGCGCAAACAAAACCCCCTATCAGTTCATCGTTAAAATGAATAATGTTCACATTCAATACGGCGAAAAGGTAATCCTGGATGGTATCAACTGGCAAATAATACCCGGCGAAAGATGGGCGCTGTTGGGCCCTAACGGCGCCGGAAAATCTACGTTGCTAAGCTTAATAAACGGCGACAATCCGCAAGCCTATGCCAATGACATTGTTTTGTTTGATAAAAAACGAGGTACGGGCGAAAGCATCTGGGATATTAAAAGTAAGATCGGTTTTGTATCGCCTGAATTGCACCAATACTTCCCGACGGACAATAGTTGTTTGCAGGTAATTGAATCCGGTTATTACGATACCCTTGGCCTGTTCAGGCAAAGCAATAAAACAAAGGCGGAAACCGCTCTGCGCTGGATGAAAGCCCTGGAGATTGAGAAATACGCCCGGGTATTGTTAAAAAACGTTCCGGCAAGCGCACAGCGCCTGTGCCTGCTGGCCCGCGCCCTCATCAAAAACCCCGACCTGCTCATCTTCGATGAACCCTGCCAGGGCCTCGACGCGCACCAGCAGCATTATTTTAAAACCCTGGTAGATACCATTTGCAGCATGAGCAATGTAACGCTCATCTATGTAAGCCATTATCAGCAGGAGATACCGGAGAGCGTAACGAAGGTATTGGAGTTAACACGAATAGGCACGAATAAGGACGAATTGAATTGACACGAATTTCACGAATAAGATCGAATTGTCACAAATCCATATATGTATGACTTTTCAATCAGTTTCAATTTTAGTTGTGCTCATTCAATTCGTGTAATTCGCGCTTTATCTTTTTCGTCAAATTCGTGTTAATTCATTCGTGTAATTCGATTAAATTCGTGTGCATTCGTGCTTATTAAATATATTTGCTTTTATGAATACTGCCAATCTGTTGCAACGCGCTTTGCGGTTTGAATTTTTAAGCCAGGAAGAAGGGGTTTACCTCTATCATCACGCCTCCACGGCCGATTTGATGTATACCGCCAACGAACTGCGCAAAATACAGGTGCCGCATGGAAAGGTTACCTGGCAGATAGACCGTAATGTAAACACCACTAACGTTTGTATAGCTAATTGCAAGTTTTGTAACTTTTTCCGCCGTCCCGGCCACGAAGACGCGTACATTACCGATATTGAAACCTATAAACAAAAAATTGAAGAAACTTTCCGCCTGGGCGGCGACCAGCTTTTATTACAGGGTGGCCATCACCCCGATCTTGGTTTAAAGTTTTATGCTGATACCTTCAGGCAACTGAAAGAGCTATACCCTACCCTCAAACTGCATTCATTAGGGCCGCCGGAAATTGCGCATGTATCCAAACTGGAAGGTATGAGCCATATTGATGTATTGCGGGAACTAAAAGCTGCTGGTTTAGATTCATTACCTGGCGCAGGCGCCGAAATTTTGAACGACCGGGTACGCAGACTGATCAGCAAAGGCAAATGCGGCGGCCAGGAATGGCTGGATGTAATGCGGGCGGCGCACAAACTCAACCTGCCAACCTCTGCCACCATGATGTTCGGCCATATCGAAACCATCGACGAGCGTTTTGAACATTTGGTTTGGATCCGCCAGGTGCAATCCGAAAAGCCTGAAGGACATTACGGTTTCATCGCCTTTATCCCATGGCCGTTCCAGGATGACGGCACGCTGCTCCGTAAAGTTCGCGGAATTACCAACAACGTTACCGGCGACGAATATATCCGCATGATTGCGCTAAGCCGGATAATGTTGCCCAATATTAAAAACATACAGGCCTCGTGGCTTACGGTCGGTAAACCGGTGGCGCAATTATGCCTCCATGCCGGTGCCAATGATTTCGGCTCTATTATGATAGAAGAAAACGTGGTATCCGCCGCAGGCGCCCCGCACAGGTTTACAGCCAAAGGCATCCAGCAATCTATTATAGAAGCAGGTTTTGAACCCCAGCTCCGCACCCAAAAATACGAATGGCGACAAATGCCTGCCCAAATTGAGGAGCAGGTGATTAATTATTAATTTTAGTCCGAAAGTCGTCTGAACTCGAATTTATCGAATTTACGAATTGCCGGAATTTGTCTGAATTGTTTGACCGTCTGAATTCTATTAATTCTTTAATTCCAAAAATTCGAGTTCAGACAATTTTCTTTACTTTCGACCTTCAGAGTAGAATGCAAGACGTAGAACAATACATTGAAGCGCTAATATTTGTATCGGAACAAAGCATCCGGACCGAGGAGATCATTTATTGTCTTCAATCAGCCTTCGAACAGGATTTTACCATAGACGAGATCAATGGCTATATTGGCAATATCAGCAAAAGATACCAGGACAAAAACTTCGCTATTGAACTGGTTAAGCTGAGTAATGGCTACCAGTTTTTAACCAAAAAAAACTATCACCAGGTGATCAGCCTGCTGCAGGCCCAGCGCTCAAAAAAGAAACTTACCCAGGCCGCATTGGAAACCCTTGCCATCATTGCTTACAAACAACCTGTAACTAAAACAGACGTTGAACAAATCCGGGGAGTAAACTGCGATTACTCGGTGCAAAAACTGCTCGAAAAGGAACTTATTTCAATTGTCGGCAAGTCCGATGCCATTGGAAAGCCCATTCTTTACGGTACCAGCCCGATTTTTATGGACTATTTCGGCATCAACAACATCAGCGAACTACCTCAAATAAAGGATTTTACCGACAATACCCAATCAATTGGAGAACAGTCGGAATAATTTCAAAAAGATTTAATTTATTTTTTCAAAATCTTGTTTTTACTGAAAATGATTTTGATTATTTTTACTAATAAATAAAAAAAGTTTGTTTGCATTTTAAGAGCATTTATTTATTATTGGGAAAATTTTTATTAAAAATTCATAGCAATGGGAACTCCAAAAAAACCTGTAAACAAGAAAGTCGATTCTAAAGACACGGGCGAGGATGAAGATGATGATGATAGCACGCTTGATCAGAAACCTAAAAAGAAGATTGTTGATGATGACGATGATTTCGACGGGCCGTTAGATGATCTGGGTTACGAGAATTTTGACGATTACGACGACGACGACGATTATTAATTATTTAATTCATACATTCTAATGTAAAGCATTCAGATTATGCCTCTGGATGCTTTTTTTGTACCTTAAACACTCCCGCAGCAGATGACGATAAGTGAAGTAAATAATAAATCTACCAGAAAAGCCTTTTTAGATGTGGCCCGCATTATTTATAAAACCGATAATGTTTGGGTTTGCCCGCTCGACAATGATATTGAAGCAGTATTCGATCCTGAAAAAAATAATTTCCACAAAAACGGGAAATCGATTCGCTGGATCCTTTCAGACGAGAACGGAAAACTGATTGGCCGCATTGCGGCGTTTATCAACAATAAAAAAGCATATAATTACGAGCAACCTACTGGGGGTATTGGCTTTTTTGAATGCATAGACGATGAAGCCGCTGCATTCCTTTTATTTAATACGGCAAAACATTGGCTGGCAGATAATGGGATGCAAGCGATGGACGGCCCGATAAACTTTGGCGAAAATGATACTTTTTGGGGCCTGCTGGTTGAAGGCTTTACCCATCCCTCTTACGGAATGAATTATAACCCCCCTTATTACCTGGGATTTTTTGAAAACTACGGATTTACAACGCTTTATACACAGATCACCAATCATTTGGAGGTATACAAACCCTTTCCTGAACGTTTTTATAAAATAGCTAAATGGGTGACAAAAAAAACCGGTTATGAGTTTAAGCACCTGGTAGCAAAGGAAATTGACAAATTTGCAGCCGACTTTATGGAAATTTATAATGATGCATGGCGGGATTTTGAAAATTTCGTACCGATAACCTATGCGACTATCCTGGAAAGCTTCAAAAAAATGAAGCCGTTGATGGATGAAAACCTGATCTGGTTTGCCTATGTAAACGGCGAACCGGCTTCTTTCCTGATTATTTTACCGGATGCTAACCAAATGCTGAAACCTTTAAAGGGGAAACTTAACCTATTGGGGAAACTTAAATTTTTGTATAAAAAGTACACAGCTGTTACAAGGATGAGAGCTATAGTAATGGGAACAAAGCAAAAATACCAAAACCATGGCATTGAATCGGCTTTGTTTATAACGCTGGGGGATTACGTTTTACCGCTGAAAAAATACACTGAACTGGAGCTGTCATGGGTAGGGGATTTTAATGACAAGATGTTAGCTATGCACGCAGCAATGGGGGTAGCATTTGGAAAAAAACACTTAACTATGCGTTGTATCTTTTAATAGCCGGATAAATACAGCTTTAAGCGATAATGCGATTGTGGCGTAATTCTTCAAATAACTCAATAACTTTCTTTTGCAGATCGATCACCTCCGTCTCCCGGTCCATTAGTTTCTTGTTAATGACCTCTAATTCATTAACAACTTTCTGATCCTGTTCGGCATCGCTAAAAGTTAACAATTGCACTACTGACATTTCGAACAATGCCGCAATCTGTTCAAGCCTGGACAAGTTAATGTCTGTAATTCCGGTTTCAATTTTTGAAAAAGCGGGTATAGAAATATCCAATCGCTTTGCAACATCTTCCTGGCTCCAGCCCTTTTGATGACGTAATAACCGAATTTTTTTTCCAAGTGTTTTCATGTGATTCTAACTAAGGGTGTAGGTTTCCCATAGGTTAATAAAGTTACAATGATATTTAATATCTACCTAATTATCAACTATTTTGAATAATATTTTTTTATAATCGATCAATTTTTTTGTTTACAGATAATTAACAGGTAAGATCTTTGTATTATAATACAACCCCTATGGGACCATAAACCTTATTATTTCTATGATTAGGGCACTTTAACCCAAAACTACAGGTTTCATCCAAAATGTGGTGCAAGTAAAAGCCTTATCATAGAATTTGTTAACATAAATTAATGCGCGGAGTTTTAAACCGTCCTTTGCCGCCCCTGTTACCCGGCTAAAATATAGAAGTCTATATTTGTTCAAATAATTTCAAATAATATTATGTTGCCCATCAAGTATTATATTCGTTGGTGCACAATAAACTTCAATATTTTCCACCTGGTTAATTTTACCAATTTAATAGTCTGTAAATAACATACAACCGGCATTAAATGACTGTTATTATCCGGTATAATACTTTCTATAAAATATCATAATTGTGTAATTAATTTCAACATTATAAAATAAGCTTGTTAAAAAGACGAAAGCACACTATATTTGAATTGTAATTTTTTTTATTACAAATGAACGGGAGATTTTCGATAGCGATTCATATTATGACTTTATTTACTAAAGCAGAAGGTAAATTGCTGTCGTCGGAATTTATTGCTTCAAGCATTAATGCAAACGCTGCTTTAGTAAGAAAAGAGCTGAGCAATTTGCGAAACAATGGGTTAATTACAAGTAAGGAAGGAGCCACAGGCGGTTATGCGCTGTGCAAAGATGCGGCGCTGATCAGGCTTTCGGATATTTATCAGGCTGTTAAACAGCAATTTATTTTAGGACAGGCCAAAAACTTGCCCAACCCTGCCTGTCCTATCGGAAGGCAAATAAACAAACACCTGGATACTTTGTATAAAGAAGTGGAAGACTCCCTGGCCGAAAAGTTGGGAACCAAAACCCTTGCTGAGTTTACCAGCCAATTTGATTAAAAAAATTTAAAACAAACTGTAACATATTTAATTACAATTAACAAAAATCAATATGAAAGTAGCATTAATAGGAGCATCAGGCTTTGTAGGAATCCCGGTTTTAAATGAACTGTTAAACCGCGGCCACCAGGTAACCGCCATCGCACGTAACCCGGACAAAATCACCATAAAAAATGAAAATTTAACTTTAAAAGCGGCAGATATTTTTGATACAGAGAATCTGGCCAAACTGATTGAAGGCAACGATGTGGTGATCAGCGCATATAACCCCGGATGGACAAATCCAGAGATTTATAATGACTTTATAAAAGGGTCTGAATCAATTCAGGAAGCCTCAAAAAAAGCCGGTTTAAAGCGCCTGTTGGTTGTTGGTGGCGCAGGCAGCCTCATGATTAACGGCGCTCAGTTGGTAGACAGCCCGCAGTTTCCGGCTGAGTATAAGGCCGGCGCTACTGCTGCCCGCGATTTCCTGAACACTTTGTATCATGAAAATGATTTAGACTGGACATTTTTAAGCCCGGCAATTTATTTACTTCCTGGCGAACGTACAGGTAAATTCCGCCTGGGAACAGACGAACCTGTTTTTGACACAGCAGGGAAATGCGAAATATCTGTTGAAGACATGGCCGTAGCTATTGTTGATGAAATAGAAAACAATCATTTCATCAAAAAACGTTTTACGCTGGGGTATTAAAATACCTGCTTCATCAGCCTTACGAAGTTTAAACCTTCGTAAGGTTGATGATTAGTTTATAAACTTCGCCGCTACCCAATCTTTGTTGGTTTTATAGCCGATGTATTTTAGTCCAAACTTGCCCGCTTCGGCTCTGATAATATCAAGGTCAGGCGTTTCATAAAACCCGCTGAAATATATTTCGCCGCCGGGTTTTAAAACTTTTGCATAGCGTTCCATCTGGTCGAGCAAAATGTTGCGGTTTATATTGGCGAGGATAATATCAAATTGCTCCTCGGGAATTACTTCTTTTGATCCGCAAAGCGCTATAACATTATACGCCTGGTTAAATTTCGCATTTTCGATAGCGCTGTCGTAGCACACCGGGTCATAGTCGATTGCTGTAATTTCCGCTGCGCCAAGTTTAGCTGCCATAATGGCCAAAATCCCGGTACCGCATCCCATGTCCAATACTTTTTTACCGGCGAAGTCAGTTTCGAGGATCCACTCCAGCATCATAGAGGTTGTTTGATGATGACCTGTCCCAAAAGCCATTTTAGGGTCTATCACAATTTCATAAGGAAATTCAGGTCGGGGCTGATGAAATGTCGCCCTCACAAAAATTTTGTCGCCTATAGTTATCGGCTCAAAGTTACTCTCCCATACTTCATTCCAGTTTTTTTGAGGAATAAGTGTTATTTCATAACTAAAGGAGAACATTTCTTTGTAAACAGCCAGTTGTTCATCCAGTTTTTCCTGGTCAAAATCAGCCGTGGTGATATACGCTTTAAAGCCGAAATCGACCTCTTCAAAAGTATCAAACCCAATTTCGCCCAAAGCATTAATGAGCAGGTCCTGCTGGTAATCTTCGGTAGTTATGGTAGTGAAAAGTAATTCGTAATAATTCATGGGGTTGGATTTTAGAAAGTTTTTATTCAATGATGATCAGCGTAATAAAATTGATTGTCCAGTAAAATAACTGAACTGCCGACATAAATAAAAAAACCATTAGTAAATGATGGACACCCGTTGCTTTATCCCAAATAGGATAGCTGAGCGCGGCAGCCATTATCAAACAAACAAAAACAAATGAAAATATCGCCCAAAACCTGGCGGAAGTCGGCTTAAGCAATACTTTGTTCCAGATGGGTACAACAATCAATAATTGTGTTAATACTGCCACTACAAATAGCAAAGGAAGCGCATACCTGTAATAGGCCATAAAACCCATTAACGTACCGGTGCCTATCTGGCCGATAGTCAGGTCAAAATAATGAGAACTATACCGTATAGCAATAAAATAAAGGAAAAACCCTATAAAAGGAGGCAATAGAACTTTTAACAGCTTCTTCATTGGATGTTGTATCTAACGCGAAAAGTCTTTCGACTAATGAATCAATAAAAAGTAAAGTTCTATCGTCAAATTGCCTGGATTTTTTGAAATTTTAAGTGCCTTATATACGATCTGTCTAAAAAATATAGCGTCACAATATTTAAAATACAGTAAGCCACAATAAAGCCGCTCATCAATAAAATCAAATTAACTAATTGGTCTGTATTAGATTGATTGATGCTTGGCCCCAATTGATTTGTCCAGGTTGAATACCCGAGTCCGGCCCCGATCAGCACAGAAATCAATATGCCGGTAAACAATGAGGACAAAAGTACCCGGCGAAACTTCAAAAACCTGTTCCACATTGGCACCAGTATTAACCATTGGACTACAAAAAGAACCACCAGCAAAGCCGGCACCATAACATAATCAAAAGCCTGTGAACCCGACATCGCCCATTTCCCTGCCTTAGACAAGTCGAGCGGGTTTAACAGCGAATCAACCTGGATGCAAAGCAATGGTACATTCAGCGCTATTAAAACAGGCAAAAATACTTTTGCTGTCCGTTTACCAAAACTTTGTTTTGCCTGCTGAATGACCATACATTAAATGCAACTCAATTAAACACCTTCACGATATCAACAAAATCGCGCGATTTAAGCGATGCGCCGCCAATCAACCCGCCATCAATATCCGGCTGGGCAAATAATTCGGGCGCATTTTTGGGGTTACAGCTGCCGCCGTATAAAATGGTTGTGTTAGCAGCAATTTCCTGTCCATATTTTGCAGCGATCTCAATGCGGATAAAGGCGTGGATCTCCTGTGCCTGATCGGATGATGCAGTTACACCTGTGCCAATGGCCCAAACAGGTTCGTATGCGATCACCAGGTTTGCAAACTGTTCTTCATCCAAATGAAAAACACCTTCTTGCAGCTGACTTTTTATAATACCAAAATGTTGGTTTGCCTCACGTTCCTGTAAGGTTTCGCCGATGCAGAAAATTGGGTTCAGGCCGTTTTGCAAAGCAGTGTCTGTTTTTTTAGCCAACAAAGCATTGTCTTCACCAAAATACAGGCGGCGTTCCGAATGTCCGAGGATCACATATTCAGCTCCGACAGATTTGATCATTTTTGCAGAGATTTCGCCGGTATAAGCGCCTGATTCTGCCTGGTGAGCGTTTTGTGCACCTACAGAAACCTTGGTATATCCTTTTGCCAGTTGAACAAGGCTATGCAGATGAATAAACGGGCTGCAAACCACAGCTTGCTGATTGCCTGTAACTTCATCTTTTACCATATTGATCACTTCTGAAAATAAGCTTAAACCTTCGTTATAATCCAGGTTCATTTTCCAGTTTCCGGCAACAATTTTTTTTCTCATTATTTTATAGTTTTATAGTCGTTGTAATAGTTGTAGTTGTTGTAAGGGTTGTAATATTTTGCGGGTTGCTCTCGTTCTTATTACAACATTTACAACCCTTTCAACTTATTATAACCAATCCCTCAAAATCTCCTGAATTCCTGCGTCAGCTCAAACACTTTACACAAAATTCCTTTTTCGTTTTCATCAAAATTACGATGATCGCGGCGGGCAAAAACCTTTTCGGCCGTCTCGAACATCTTTTTAATCGAATAAACTTCATAACCCTGCGCACCGCCCCACGAAAAATCAGGCACAAAATTCCTTGGGAACCCGGCGCCGAAAATATTGGCGCTCACCCCTACTACCGTACCCGTATTAAACATGGTGTTGATAGCGCATTTGGAATGATCGGCTAAAATCAGCCCGCAAAACTGCAAACCGGTTTTACGGAAACGCTGGCTGGTATAATCCCATAGCTTTACCTCGTCGTAGTTGTTTTTCAGGTTCGAGTTATTGGAGTCGGCGCCGATATTACACCATTCCCCAATTACGGCATTGCCCAGGTAACCTTCATGACCTTTGGAGGAATAACCCCAGATGACGGCGTTATTTATTTCCCCACCCACCCTGCAGTAAGGTCCAACGGTTGTTGCACCATAAATCTTCGCCCCCATTTTCACCTGCGAATGTTCGCATATAGCAAATGCCCCACGGATATGGGTACCTTCCCAAACTTCTGTATTGGCAGCCAGGTAAATAGGCCCGTTAGTGGTGTTAAACGTAGAGCATTCGGCAATAGCGCCATCTTCAGCAAAAAAATCACTGCCGATGATGGTATTGGTGGAACTTATTTTGGCGCTGCTGCGTCCTGCGGTAAGCAGTTTAAAATCTTTACGCAGTTCCATATCGTTGCTCCTGAAAATATCTTCGGGGTAGTTAATTATAACAGGTTGATGCTCCAGTTCAACAATACGGTCGAATTCACTTTGGGGATCAAAAGCAAGGGCATCGTTTTCATTTAATTTCACGGCCACTAATTTGCCGCCGTATTTTAATGCTTCGTTGCCATGCAAAGTTTTTATAGCTGCAATCAGCGCCTCATCAGGACAAACGGAGCCGTTTATAAACAAGTTTCTGTCCTCAATTTTAATCGGGAACTTACCTTGCAGCCAGGCCTGTGTATGCCAGGAGTAATCAAGATCAAAATATTTGCCCCACTTTTCGGCAATAGTTAAAATACCGATACGCAGATCGGCAACCGGGCGGGTAAACGTTAAAGGCCGCAGCGTGTGGTGTGCGTTATCGTCAAAAAGGATAATTGCCATGGCGCAAAAATAAAAAAAGTCCTCCGCCATAGGGCGGAAGACTTATAAATATTTTAAATAAACAAAATGTTATTTTTTGTTGTAACGGGTGCGGAATTTATCAATACGCCCCGCTGTGTCAACCAGCTTCATTTTACCGGTATAAAAAGGGTGTGAAGTATGCGAAATTTCCAATTTGATCAAAGGATATTCGTTACCATCTTCCCATTTCACTGTTTCGCGGGAATCGATGCATGATTTTGTTATAAAAGAATAGTCGTTAGACATGTCTTTAAAAACAACTAATCTATAATTTGAAGGGTGCAGATCTTTTTTCATTGTATTCGTTTCTTCTAAAAGAGGTGCAAAGATAATAATTATTATTAAAAGTGAAAGGGTATTTTAAAATAGTGTTAATTAGGGTGATTTGATCTAAGAAGACGTCTAAAAAATCATCCGGAATAGTCAACATTGACCAACGTTTATGCCTTTTTATTCATCCAACATGATATTGGGAGCGGGAATGAAAATTTGCAGGTGTATGTAGCGCTACAAGTGCTACACCCGCTACAAAGCGCTACACGGCTGATAATTAACAAGTTAATTACTGACAATATTTTGTCAGTGACAAGATCTTGTCAGCAGTTTTCACGGCAAAGAAGAATGCATGTCATTTTTAGACGATTTCTAAATGATCAATATAATTGTTTAAAGGCTTAGTGGCCATTGGGACAAGTCTTTGCGGCCTTTGTGGTTAAAGATCAGGCGGTTTCAATTTAGTAGTTCAAAATAAACAGAATTATTGGGGCATTCCCGCTGATAGAAGCGGGCCGCGCTATACGCTCATACTACACAGGCCTTAGCCACAATGGCCGGTATCCGCTGCTATCGCTCATGCGAAATTGGGTATAATTGTCGCATGAGTTCCAATTAGAAAAGTACGCTACTAATGTCTTCACGGTAAAGGTTTACAAATTCGGTAAAGGATTTGGCAACAACCTTGTACTGATCGCCCATAATAGCATAAATCTCATTAAATTCAGACTTGTCATTATACAACTGAATCGCAAAAACGGCAAGCGTCGTAAAATAGTTCGCAAAAACAAAGCAACTCTGATGTACAGGAAGCGTGTTTATTATATTTCTATAATCAGGAACGCCGCCAAAGTCACCTACATTCTCTTTTACAGTCATAAACTCATCAAATTTGTAAAATGCAAACATATCTATGTTATAATCGTCTATTTCTTTATCAGATAATTTAAAATACGCCTTAAGATCGTCTGGTATGATTAACTTATGTCTAAATTGAAACAAGTTTAATTGTTCATCTATAGTCAAATCCTGCACTCGAGCTTTACTAGGGAAGTCTCTGCTTTCACACAATTCGATAAGCACCCCTCCAGCACTTTTCGGATGCACAAAACATACCCATTTATTATCTGCGCCATGTTTGGGTTCTTCACTCAACAAAACAAAACCTTCCCGTTTCAACCTTGCCATTTCAGCCCTAATATCATCCACCTCAAAAGCAATATGGTGGATCCCCTCCCCCTTTTTTGCTATGAATTTAGCGATCGGGCTGTTGTCATCGGAAGCCTCCAATAGCTCAATTTTATTGGGGCCGGATTGCAAAAAGGCTGTTTTAACATATTCTGATGGCACATCCTCTGTTTTATAGATAGTTGTATTCAATAATTTTTCGTACAAACTGCCCGCAGCGCTTAAATCGCTAACCGCAATGCCGATGTGCTCGATCTTGTTCATGTCCAAATATTGTAAATTATTGGCGGCTTAAGGCAATTTCTCCTTATTTTTAATGATTTTAAATAAACTTTATTTACCTTTGTATTGTTAAGTTTTAAAAGCATATGAACCTCCCGATATATTTAGACAATAACGCCACTACCCCCATGGATCCACGGGTTTTGGAAGCTATGCTGCCTTATTTTACTACAAAATTTGGCAACGCTGCAAGCCGTAACCATCCTTTTGGCTGGGTAGCCGAAGAAGCCGTTGATTATGCCCGCGAACAGGTGGCAAAACTGATTGGCGCAAGCGAAAAAGAGATTATCTTTACTTCAGGCGCTACCGAATCAGACAACCTGGCTATTAAAGGCGTGTTTGAAATGTATAAGGATAAAGGTAATCATATTATTACCACCGTTACCGAGCATAAAGCAGTACTGGATGCCTGCAAACACGTGGAGAAAATGGGCGGAAAAGTAACTTACCTGCCTGTTAAGGAAGACGGCCTGGTTGACCTTGAATTGCTTGAACAAAGCATGACCGCTGAAACTATTTTGGTTTCGGTAATGTATGGCAATAACGAGATCGGCGTAATACAGCCAATAAAAGAAATTTCGGCCATCGCCCACAAACACGGCGCTTTGTTTATGACAGATGCTGTACAGGCAGTTGGCAAGATCCCGGTTAATGTTATTACAGACGGTATTGACCTGCTGGCATTATCTGCACATAAAATATACGGCCCTAAAGGCGTTGGCGCACTGTATGTGCGCCGCAAAGGCCCAAGGGTAAAGGTTACCGCACAAATGGATGGCGGTGGTCACGAACGCGGTATGCGTTCAGGCACGTTAAACGTTCCGGGTATAGTAGGTTTGGGTAAAGCCTGCGAATTGTGCGGACAGGAAATGGAAAGCGAAGCAAAACGCCTTTCGGCACTGCGCGATAAATTGCAGAATTCATTAACAGTACTGGAAGAAAGCTATGTAAACGGAAACGTTGAACATCGTTTACCACACGTAGCCAATATCTCTTTTAAATATGTTGAAGGAGAGGGTTTGATGATGGCGATGAAAGATCTGGCCGTATCGTCAGGTTCAGCATGTACTTCAGCTTCACTGGAACCATCATATGTATTGAAAAGTTTGGGCCTGTCTGATGATTTGGCGCATTCATCTATCCGTTTCGGCCTTGGCCGTTTTACTACCGAAGAGGAAGTAGATTACGCCATCGAAGTAACAAAAAAATCAGTTAACCACCTCCGCGACCTTTCGCCGCTATGGGAAATGTTTAAAGAAGGTGTCGACCTGAGCAAAATAGAGTGGGCGGAACACTGAGAAATTTCGGATTTACGATTTACGATTTCGGATTTTAAAAATTCAACAACTCACTAATTCACTAATTCAACAATTAATAAATAAAGATATGGCATATTCAGATAAAGTAATCGATCACTACACCAATCCGCGCAACGTGGGCACTTTGGATAAAAGCAGCCACAAAGTTGGTACCGGCCTGGTGGGTGCACCTGAATGCGGCGACGTGATGCGCCTGCAGATTGAGGTAGGAGAAGACAATGTGATCACCGACGCTAAATTTAAAACATTTGGCTGCGGATCGGCAATTGCTTCATCATCATTAGCAACAGAATGGCTGAAAGGCAAAAGCATCGACGATGCCATGAAGATTGACAACATGGATATTGTTGAAGAACTGGCTCTTCCGCCTGTAAAAATACATTGCTCTGTATTGGCCGAGGATGCTATTAAAGCCGCCATTAATGATTTCCGTGTAAAAAACGGCATGGCGCCAATTGAATCAGAAAAAGTACATCACTGATAGAACCAGGAGCCAAGAGTCAAGAACCAATTTTTTGTCTTGATTCTCGACTCTTGATTCTTGACTCTATACAAAAATGGTAACTGTAACAGATAAAGCAAAAAGCAAAATAGATCACCTGATGCAGGATGCGGGGCTTGATGGCTCCTATTTCCTGAGGGTTTCTGTTAAAGGAGGTGGTTGTTCGGGCTTATCCTATAATCTTGATTTTGATAACGAGATGAAAAAAGGCGATCAGTTTTTTGAGGATCGTGGTGTGCGCTTTGCCCTTGATATGAAATCATTCCTGTACCTGGCCGGAACCGAACTTGATTTTTCGGACGGGCTAAATGGTAAAGGCTTTAATTTCCACAACCCTAACGCCAGCCGCACCTGCGGTTGCGGCGAAAGTTTTTCGGTTTGATTCTAACATGTTGGCTGTGGGGACACAGCCAACGGGAAAAAATATAATAAACAAAAAAGGCGCTGATAGCGCCTTTTTTGTTTATGCCCCATTCTATCCCCGGTGTCTGTGTCCTCACAGACACCTCCAAAATGTCAGAGCGAAGAATATCCCCACAAATATGCCCATTGGCTATCTTCATCTATCCCCATTTGTCTGTGTCCCCCAGACAACCCACCGTGTTAGCGTGAAGAAAATCTCTCCCCGTTGTCTGTGTCCCCACAGACAACTACACCGTGTTAGAGTGAAGAAAATCTCAACAAGCAACCAGCATCCCTATTTAAAAAACGTCCATATAATGTGTTAACCAACTAAATTTTTTATCCTCCAATTCATAAAAAGAACAGGAAGAATAATAGTAGTCATTAGGATCGGCAACTAATTTCCAGTGCTCCTGCAAAGGATTATAATGGGTATAATCTAATTTCTGCTCCAATATTTTCCTGTCAAACATTACTATCGGCAAACCATTTCTTTGCCAAAACTGGTGCTTACGGCTATTCCTCTCTACTTTGAATTTTTCCAGCATCGGGTCATTTGTTTTCCTCAATTCGTCTAAAAAGGCATGCCCGGTAAATTTCATAAAACTCTCATAAGGCATTTCTTTCCCGTTCATCGCGATATTCTCCCATATAATGTGGATATGGTTTGGCATAATCACAAAGCCATAAACTTTAAGCTTTTGTTTTTCAACCAGATGAATAAGGCTGTTCAAAACAATCTCTTTAAACTTATCTGATTCTAAAAGGCGCATCCAGTCCAGAATGGCAACTGTATAAAAGTAAATAACATCCAATTCCATAAGTGAATATAGTAAATTCATTTAAAACACTCCGTTAGTTGTCTGTGGGGACACAGACAACGGGAGAGGACACAGACAACGGGGAGAGAAATCCCCCAATGCAATCGGTGCAATCATATTATAAAAAAATCGGTGTAATCCCTTTTAAAAATCGGTGTAATCTTTTCATAAAATAAATTAGATTTGTTACCCAGTAAACCCGATTTAAACTCAATGAACACGGCAGCCGATAAATCAACTGTTCCAAGCCTTATCCGGAATATTATAGAAAATATCCATCCGGATACCCATACTTTTATGACCCATAAAGTGGGTGATACCTGGGTAGATATCAGCTATAAGGAGGCGCTGGAAAAAATAGACGCTATCTCCGCTTATTTTCTCGAGATCGGCATCAAAAAAGGCGACCGCTTAGCATTAATCATTGAAAACGGTCCCGACTATATCTATTACGACCAGGCCCTGCAGCAATTGGGCGCCATCAATACCTCCATCTACCCCACCCTCAGCGAAACCGAAATTGAATATATTTTAAATGATTCCGGCGCCCGCACCATTTTATGCGGCAACCCGTTTTTACTCCGGAAGGTGCTTAAAGTAGCTAATAACTGTCCGGCATTAATCAGGCTGATCCCGGCTTTTGAAGACTTTGAAAAATTCACCGGCAAACTGAGCCTTAATGCGGGGGTAGTCGGGTTTAAGGATTTAATAGAAGAAGGACGTAAGTTGGCTGAAAAGCATGGAACAGCCATAAACATAGCCCGGGAAGCTATTTTACCTTCAGACATTTCCTGTTTAATTTATACTTCAGGCACTACAGGTACGCCAAAAGGCGTGATGCTTACTCATTTTAACCTTACCGAAAATGCAAGGGTAAGCCTCATACAGATCCCTATTATCATTAAAGACGACATATTTTTATCGTTCCTGCCGTTATCGCACGTTTTTGAACGTACCGCCACTTACCATATCTGTCTTTATACCGGCAGTAAAATGGCCTTTGCCCAAAGCCTGGACCTGCTGGCTAAAAACATGGCCGAAGTAAGGCCAACGGTAATGAATTGTGTGCCCCGCCTGTTAGAGCGCATACACGACAAGGCGATGAAAAACGGCACATCTGCTGGTGGCGTTAAATCAAAAATATTCCTGTGGTCGTTAAAAATTGGCCGCGAAGTACGACTGGTTAAAGAGGCCGGTAAAAAGCCAGGACTTATTTTAAGTCAGCAACATAAACTTGCCGAAAAACTTGTATTCAGTAAAATCAAAGAAAAAACCGGCGGTCGCTTAAAGATCATGCTCTCCGGCGGGGGCGCTTTGCCAAAAAACATTGGTGAGTTCTTTGGCGACCTGGGCATAAAGATTCTGGAAGGTTTTGGGCTGACGGAAACGTCGCCGGTAATGGCCGTCACCGAAACCGACCGTATTATTTACGGCACCGTGGGCCGCATTATACCTGGTATTGAAGTGGCTATCCAAAACGTTGACACCAAACAAATCTACACCATCCAAACCCACGATACTTTTAAAGAAGATTTTCAATCCGAAGAAGGCGAGATAATTGTGCGCGGGCATTGCGTAATGAAAGGGTACTGGAACAAACCCGAAGAAACCGCTTCGGTGATCGATCCTGATGGCTGGTTCCATACAGGAGATATTGGCCGCTATTACCGTGGCAACCTGCAAATTACCGACCGCCTTAAAAATATGCTGGTAAATGCCTATGGCAAAAATATCTACCCTACACCGGTTGAAAACACATATTTAAAGAGCCCTAAAATTGAGCAGATCTTTTTAGTGGGCGATAAACGCGAATACATTACCGCCATTGTGGTACCATCAAAAGAAAGCCTGCAGGAAGCTTTTAATTTACCTGAAAGCTTTTTTGAAAAACCCGATTGGTTTATTGAAGATAAAGAGATCGTTGACTGGATTGGACAGGACATCAGACGACTGTCAAACGAGTTAGCCAAATTTGAACGCATCAAACATTTTAAAGTAAAACGCAAACCTTTCAGCATCGACGATGGCGAGATCACCCCGACCATGAAAGCCAAGCGCAAAGTGATCGAAAAGAAATACGCCCAGCCTATTGACGAAATGTATTTACAGGAAGCGGAGGCGGATTAACGCATGTTAAACGAATTGCTGAAAATCAGCGAATACCCCGATTTAGCGTTAAAACCCCGGCTGCCATTTAAAGAAAAATTGGCGTTAGTATTTAAAACATACGCCATCATCTTTATCGTTATATTATTTACAGCGCCGGTAATTATTCTTGCCGACTATATTGCTACGCATGTATTTCATTACGGAAGCATCCGCAATCAAAACAATACCACCTTTGAGCATTTAATTAAA
>Ga0207076_1102_pt1 | contig 21574 bp, 20 predicted proteins | sample Alteio_BWMinHeat_62_FD_153568 | JGI IMG/M metagenome (GOLD analysis project Ga0207076, IMG submission 153568) | Enriched cells from forest soil in Barre Woods Harvard Forest LTER site, Petersham, Massachusetts, United States -... | ecosystem: Environmental > Terrestrial > Soil > Temperate forest >... | reverse complement strand
TGAACCGGGTACAAAGCACGGATGAGCGGCAAAAAGAAGCAGCCTTGAAAGATCTAGAGATGATCTTTGCTGTAAGTGATCCCTTGCTGGAAAAACTGCAAATTAAAGAGGGTGAGGACACCAAAAAACCAGAGGAAGAAGAACTGCCACCAGAAAAACACCTGGAAATGGTGCTGGAAGCCATTGGTGGAAAGAAGAAACGTAAGGAAGAACTGGAGCCGGAAGCGGATAAAAGCAACAACCAACCCACATTAACTCAAGGGCAAGGACAACAACCACGGCAGACTTACCGGGTTCAGCCAGGGGATACCTTGCTGGATATCAGCAATACCATTTTTGGATCGGCTCAATATGCGCCTTTAATATTTACCCTCAACATAACGCTTAGCCCCAATTCCATACCTCACGAGCGACTTGCCAGCAACCATGTACGGTATTTCCTGGTGAGTGGCACCATCCTATCCTTGCCTAACCAAACTGACATCGATAACTTCCGCTCCCAACCTGCCTGGCAGGTGCCTACACTAGAATATGTAGCGCCGAATTCCTTAGCGAATTTGTTGTCACAAGGAGTACTAGGCAATGGTACCGGCGAGCGAGAGCTCGCAACTAATAGCCGCCTTTCGGCGGCCGGTACCGATACACTTTCACCCGCCGGTACCATTGCCTTTGCTCCAATGCCTGCGCTCCATAAACTTGCCGACACCGAATCCCTTACCGGACGTCCTCGCTTTGTGTTTAAAGCCCGGCGAGGTGATCAGCTTCGATCGTTGGCCGTTGGGCTATGCTGCTTGAATCACGATGTTCGCTTGTGGAAACTCTTAGCTGAGATTAACTCACTTAGCACCGCAACCAACAACAAACAGGAGCCTGTAGTGAGGCTCAAATTAGGACAGGAGCTGATAGTACCGGCATCCTGGGAAGTTGACGGTTATTATGCCAAGCATCATTTAAAGGCTTTTGTGCCACCAGTAAAAGCAATTGGTGCTTACCATAAGTGCTGTTCTCGGTGTGGGCGAGTGACGCACATTAGTTTAAGAGATTGTCCGAAGTGTAAGTTGGTGTTTGGGGAAGGTGTAGGTACCGGCCGGCGAGAGCCGGCAAATGAAGCGGACTTTCGTCCGCCGGTACCGGAGATGACGGTACCACCGCCGGTGACACCGGAAGCACTTCCAGATGGTATTGGTACCGAGAAACGAGATGGTACCAGGAAACTAGATGGTACCGGCGAGCAAGAGCTCGCAACTAATAGCGGGCTTTCGCCCGCCGGTACCGATACACTTTCGCCCGCTGGTACCGATACACTTTCGCCCGCCGGTACCGATACACTTTCGCCCGCCGGTACCAACGCCTGTGCTCCGGCGGAAGAAACTACTCCATGCCCTTCTACAATAGAATGTTGGTTGTATGCCAGCCGCTATGGACAGACTCTGGAGAGCATTGCGAAGAAGTATCTGGGACGGCGCAGTGACTGGATTTTAATTGCAGCTATTGAGGCCAATAAAATTTCTTTGCTCACCGATGATTCTGGGGTGCCGATTCAAAGTAAGTTGGAGAGAGGAAAAGAATTGTGGCTTCCTCTGCCAGGTGGAGAAGTGCCTCCAGAGTTGGCGGCAACCTTGGGTGTCTCTAAGCATATGACCCTTATTACCGGGTGTCGACCGAAGACCAGAGAGTGTCCGGCTTGTCACCGGGTAGCCCTGGCGGATGCGGAGATTTGCTTAAGCGCAAAATGTAAACACCGATTTAAGAAAGAAAAGAATAAGACTGTGGCTGATGACCTAACTGAGCTGCCCAGCTCAAGGCAAATAACCAGACTCTCCGACAATTGTTGCGAGGTGGTGGCTCCTTATGCTGATGGTTGCTTGGTCTATTTAGCTGTCTATAACGAGACCACTAAGAGCTGGCGCAGAAGTGCTGATTACCGGGTAAGAACCGGCAAAGGGAAAGTATCTTGCAAGAACGAGTACCTGCCTAAGAAAAAACGTAGATCTACAGTTATTGATCTTCCACTTATACCAACCTTGTCGTTGGCAAGGCAGGATTTGCAGACCAATTGGCGAGTACATTACACGCGTATTGCGGCATGATTATGAGCCGGCTGGAAGCCGGCGCTCCCAGGAGCCTGGGAGCGCCGCCATCTTGGCGGCTTTATGCTCAACCCTAATTATTATTATGCGGTTTAGGAGGCTCGGTATGGTGCCGTTTGCGGCGGGATATTTCGGTGGCTTTGATACGGGCAACGCTGCGGGCAATGGACATTTCGGATAGGTAAAGATCCAATTTGTCGGTCTTTTGAATCTTAGCGGCTTGCGCTTTTTCTTTTTCCTGGTGAGCGGCAGCTTCATCTATTTCCGTATCCAGCTCAGCTAGATCGCTCAAGATAGTAACCTCGTTCTTGCTTACTTCCAGGATGCCTCCCATAACCGCAGCCGTATGCTCCTCTTTGCCAGTAGCAAAACGCACCACATCAATATCCAAGGCAGTAAGCAAAGGCTGATGCCGAGGCAAGATGCATAGCTCCCCATCAATAGCTTGAGCTACAACGTAGTTGACTTGCTTATCCAAAAGGATGCGATCTGGGGTGATGATTTTCAGGGACAGTTGGTTTGTTTCCATATTTTAAGTACAACCTTTAGTGAAGAGTATCGGTACCGGCCGGCGAGAGAGTATCGGTACCGGCGGGCGAAAGCCCGCTATTAGTTGCGAGCTTTCGCTCGCCGGTACCATCTCGGTGTCCAGTATCATACTTTTTTTACTGCAATACGTGAACGGGCGGCAGTATAGGGACGAACTACATTGGCTCGGGCAGTGCTGCCCAGTGAGGCTTGCATGGCCAAATCCGAGGCACTACGGATGGTGCGATCAGCCAGGTTTTGACGACGCCTGTCTTTATGGGTAATTACTCGATCAATGAGCCCGTATTTAACGGCTTCATGAGCCGACAAATAAAAATCCCGCTCGATGTCCTTGCGCAATTTTTTTCTATCCTGTCCGGTGCAGCGGTGGAGCAGCTCGATTTGTGCCTCACGGAAACGCTGTCCCTGAGCGGCTTGGATTTCCAGATTGGTGATATCCCCGTCCGCTTCCCATAGTGTCTGGTGGAACATCAAGGTGGAAAACTCATAAGCCTGACGAACCCCGGTGCCGGAAGCTAAGATTTCACAAGCTCCGGATAAGGCGTGCCCTAGACAGATGGTGTTCACCGGTGCGCTGATGGCTTGCATGGTGGCAATTATGGCATCAGCATTGTAACCGTTGCCGCCAGAAGAGTTGATGTACAGCTCGATAGGTCGGCTGGGATCACGTTCGCTCAAGCGCAAGAGCTTTTTAATGAGAGGAAGGGCTACCTCCCCTTCCAGACGCCCGAATAAATAAATACGCCGATTACCAGTACTTTTCCCGTTATCTTCGTGATTTTTTTTCATGATTTTGCCAAGGTTTCTGCTTGTTGCTTTACTTCTTCTATATTACCGACCATATAAAAAGCTTGCTCGGGTAGATCATCAAATTCTCCTTGCAAAATTTGCTTGAAGCTAGCCACGGTTTCCTTGAGTGGAACGTACTTGCCGGGGCGGCCAGTGAAGACTTCCGCCACAAAGAAGGGCTGGCTCAAGAACCGTTGTATTTTACGGGCCCTAGTTACTACTATCTTATCTTCAGCGGCCAGTTCATCCATCCCCAGGATGGCGATGATGTCTTGTAAATCTTTATAACGTTGCAAGGTCTGCTGCACACCCCGGGCTACCTCGTAATGATCCTGTCCTACTACTTCTGGTTTAAGAGCTGTGGAAGTAGAAGCTAGGGGATCAACGGCTGGATAAATTCCCAGCTCAGCAATTTGTCGGCTCAGCACGGTGGTGGCGTCTAAGTGCCCGAAGGTAGTAGCTGGAGCAGGATCGGTCAAATCGTCCGCTGGTACATAAACTGCTTGTACGGAAGTAATGGAGCCATTCTTAGTGGAGGTAATGCGCTCTTGCAAATCCCCCATCTCATTGGCCAGAGTAGGCTGATAACCTACAGCCGATGGCATACGTCCTAAGAGGGCGGAAACCTCTGAGCCAGCTTGCACAAAGCGGAAGATGTTATCGATAAACAAAAGAACGTCCTGACGGGCTACGTCCCGGAAGTACTCAGCAACGGTTAGCGCAGAAAGTCCCACCCGCATACGGGCGCCAGGCGGCTCGTTCATCTGTCCGTAAACCAGCGCTACTTTATCAATAACCCCGGATTCCTTCATTTCTGACCAGAGGTCATTACCTTCCCGGGTACGCTCACCTACTCCACCAAACACTGAATAACCACCGTGGTGTACGGCAATGTTGTGGATTAGTTCCATGATGATGACGGTTTTGCCAACCCCAGCACCACCAAACAAGCCTACCTTGCCGCCTTTTAAGTAAGGAGCCAGCAAGTCTACTACCTTAATGCCAGTCTCAAATACCACCGTATCCGTGGCTAGCTGGGTTAGCTCCGGGCAAGGACGGTGAATAGGCCATTGCTCAGCCCCTTCAATAGGTCCGCCTTCATCCACTACCTCTCCTAGCACATTAATAATGCGCCCTAAGGTTTGCTTGCCTACCGGAACGGTAATGGACTGCTTGGTATCTGTAACATCCATCCCACGAGTCAGTCCATCAGTGGAACTCATAGCTACAGTCCTAACCCGACGGTCGCCAAGCATTTGTTGCACTTCGCACACCACTTTAATTTCATCCCCAGCTGGATTGGTGCCGTGGATATTCAAAGCGTGAAATACCTGAGGCAAATGCCCTTCCGGAAACTCAACGTCTATAACTGGACCAATAACCTGTACTACTCTTCCTACTGACGTCTTGACATTTTTGACCGCTGTTGTCATGGTTTACTTGCTCCAGTTGTTGCTGAGTTTTTGTTGACTCTTGAGAGCCGCCTTTCGGCGGCCGGTACCATATTTCTGTTTCAGTACCATTTTCTGTACCGTACCGGATTTCAGTATTGGTACCGGAATTTTTGTATTGGTACCGGCGGGCGAGAGCCCGCTTATATGTCCTTGTTCTTCACATAGGATACAAGCTAACTCTTAACCTGAGTAGCTAGTTTATGATTTGTTAGTTGTCCTTTACAGAGGATCCCGTGACCCCTGAACTTAAACAGCGCTTTGTAACTCACTTGTTACGAATTTGTGGACTTATCCTCTTGGGAACATGTGGCTACATGTTGATTGAGCACTGGCGAGTTCTGGATGCTCTCTACATGACCGTTTTAACCTTAACTACCGTTGGCTATCAGGAGGTTCATCACCTGTCTGACAACGGTCGGATTTACACCATGGTCTTTATTTTGTGTGGGGTGGGGATGTTCCTGAACATCCTGCGTGATATGGTACAAATCATCATCGATGCTAGTTCCGGCATCACCTTGAGGCAACTAAAAATGAAGCAAACTATTGATCGTCTGACCGAACATCAAATTGTTTGTGGTTATGGAAGGACCGGACAGGAAGTGATTGAACAGTTCTTGCACTACAAGCACCCGTTTGTAATTATCGAGTCCAATCCAGATACGGTAAAAGTAGCTGAACAACGCGGTCTTCTGGTTCTGGAAGGGGACGCTTCCTCGGATGAAGTGCTAATGCAAGCGGGCATAAAACGTGCTAAAGGCATTGTTTGTGCGCTTCCGGATGATACGGACAACACCTTCGTTGCACTGTCTGCGCGAGGCTTGAATGCAGACATTACCATTGTCAGTCGGGCAGCCAATCCTGGTGCTGAATCCAAGCTCAAGCGGGCCGGTGCGCACATGGTCATCTCCCCTTATGTCATATGCGGAAGGCGCATGGCTGCTGCGGTTACTCACCCACTTATCACCGAGTTTTTGGATGTGGTCATGCACTCTCAAGCTTACGATTTGCAGATGGAGCAAGTTATTGTGGAGGAAGACTCGATTTTATCCGGAATAAATTTCAAGGAAGCTGATCTCAAACATACTGCTGGAGCCATGATTCTGGCAGTCAGCCAAAACGGTGTACTGGTGAACAACCCCTCTCCGGATCTAATCTTTCAAGCAGGAAATGTGCTGATTGCCCTGGGGACGCAAGATCAGTTAGAAAAGTTAGGGTCACTAGCAGCTAAAAAAATTCACAGAAACAATTAGCCCATTCAGGCTGCTGAGCGGGTATATATAAGATGAAGATATATGAGCTTTGAAGAAGATAATAAGGCGCTGGAGACAATAATCACTCTCGAGGGTGATGACGGTTCTTCGTACTCATGTCAGGTCCTGGATATTTTTGAGTACGATAACAAAGAGTATGCGTTATTGCTGAACATGAGCGGGCAAGGTGAAGGGAAAGCCGGACAGGAAGCAGGTTCCATAATCGTCATGCGCTTCCTGCAACACGACAACCAGTCTATGTTCAAAACCATTGAAACTGAAGAAGAGTTCAACCGAGTGGTGGCACACGTCGAAGAGATGGTGCAAGAAGCGCAGGAATAAGAGTTTGGGGAACTATTCGCTAATTCATGCTTTAATAGAACAGTTCATATCGTTCCAACAGTTCGAAGGAGGAACACAATGAGCCTCGCAACTCCCTTGAGGCTGTTCAACAGCTTAACCAGAAGGATGGAACAGTTCACGACACTGTTTCCTGGGAGTGTCCGCATCTACAGCTGTGGCCCTACTGTCTACAATTACGCACATATCGGCAACCTTCGGGCCTACATCTTCACGGATACGCTCAAGAAGGTCATGCAATGGAAAGGGTATGATGTTCTTCATGTGATGAACATCACTGACGTTGGTCACCTAACCTCGGACGCTGATGAGGGCGAAGACAAGCTGGAGCGTGCTGCCCAGAAATCACAGCGATCAGTTTGGGATATCGCTGAGTTCTACACTCGACAATTCCAAAGTGATCTTCAGCAACTGAATATCGACTTTCCTGCCGTCTGGACAAAAGCCACGGACCACATCCAGGAGATGATCCAGTTTGCAGCGCTCTGCGAACAGCGCGGCTACGCTTACTTACTGGACGATGGGTTGTACTTTGACACCAGCAAGGTACCCAACTATGGCGCCCTGGCCATGATGGATCTTGAAGGACAAGAGGCTGGGATCAGAGTTGCGGTCGGTGGCAAGCGCAATCCGCCTGATTTTGCACTGTGGCGTCTATCTCCTCCCAACACCACGCGGTTGATGGAGTGGAACAGTCCGTGGGGGCTTGGGGCTCCTGGGTGGCATCTTGAGTGCTCGGTGATGAGCATCAAATACCTGGGTTCGAGGTTCGACATCCATACAGGAGGGATTGACCACCGACAAATCCACCACTGCAACGAGATCGCGCAAAATCAAGCCTATCTTGGCGACAATTCGCCAGCGGCCTCTTTCTGGTTGCACAACGAATTCGTCAACATGGGTCAGCAGAAGATGTCGAAGTCTAGTGGCCAGTTTGCCACGCTCCAATCCCTTATCGATGCTGGGATCCATCCCCTCGTGTACCGGTATTTTTGCCTGATGGCAACGTACCGGGCACCGCTGGACTTCAGCTTGGAGGGAGTGATTGCAGCTCGCACCGGACTCGTTCGTCTCCTCAAGCGGATTGAGGCACTCAAGAATCAGGCTGGGGATCTTTCCTGGGCAACCGTTCTTTCGGGCAGGAAGTATTCACGTGGTGGATCCAACGCCTTCATTCGGCAACAACTAGAGAATCAGTTGTCACCGGAGGGCGCTGATTACATCCGTCGTTTCGATGCGGCAGTTTCAGATGATCTGAACACCCCGCAAGGGCTGGCTACGATGTCGGAAGTGGTATCATCCTCGTCGCTTGCACCAGACGTAATCCTGCGCCTTGTTGCCAGCTTCGACTTGGTGTTGGGGTTGGGTTTGCTGGAACTCAATCCAGCTATCCTCAACCTTCGCCCAGTTAGTGCCACCATAGACGAGGACGGGATTGTCGATCTTCTGGAACAAAGAAAGAATGCTCGGGCTAAGAACGACTTCCAGTCCGCCGATGCCATTCGGGTGAAACTCACAGATCATGGCGTTGCAGTGATGGATTCACCAGGCGGTGCCACTTGGGAGTGGGTCCCTCGGTAGAAAGAGGGTTTGAGAAGCTGCCAGCTCGAAGCTGGAATTTCCTTTTATGCAGCTTTGGAAAGACAACCCAGCGTTTCTTCAGCTTGTAGCCTAGCTTGCGTTCGTTTAGCTCGATCTTGCACATACGGGTTTTCATCATCGGCCAGCGCCAACAGTAACTTGGTGCTGGTGTGTGCGTTATCCGCCATTGCATAGCGCACGTCTGAACTAACATCGGTTGCTAGCCGGTTAACCGTCGATCGCTTAGTGCTTTCATTCTGGGCCACTGATGCTCTAACATCAGTGGATGCATGTAATGCAAGCAACTCTAGTGTTGCAGAATTAGTGGAGCAATTCTCGGCAATTCGCTGCTGTACAGCTATGTTGATCTTGCGCGCCAATTGAGCTAACAGTCTGGGTTTAGTGCCCAGACTTGAGGCTAAGCGATGCTTGGCTGCCGTAAACATGTTCCATCTTGGAACAATGCGCATATCGTCAATTATTGTTTTGAGAACCAGGGCTGGTGTCATAGTATTCATAAATCCTCGTCGTTGCTTGAGTGCTGGGGGGATTTATGAGTATGAAGCAGTGTCCTCGGTCTGAATTGTAAAGCCTGCTCGGAAAAATCCAAAACACCGAACATACCTTGATTATAGCAGGTTTGCATGCTTCCTGCCAGAAAAGCTACATGCTAAGCCAGCCCACACAATAACATAGTATGACATCTGCGTGGTTGACAGTATTGGTACCGGTAGGTGAAAGGTAATGGTACCGGCGAGCGAAAGGTAATGGTACCGGCGGGCGAAAGCCCGCTTATTAAGGCCGCCTTTCGGCGTCCGGCACCTTGCATTTTTGTCTAGTTAAGTAGACACTTTTTTGATATAATCAAGTAATGAGAGCAAGGAAGTTGCTAAAATTACTTGGTGACCATGGTTGTGTGCAGGTCAGGCAGAAAGGCTCTCATGTGCGGGTCCGTTGCGGACAGTGCTTTACCACGGTGCCAGTACATCCCGGTGAAGATCTGGGAATAGGGCTATTAAGGCAAATAGAACGAGACTTGGAATTATGTCTGGGTAAAGGATAGTTGAGGTTATGAGCACATATACCGTGAAATATGAACGAGACGAAACTGGCTGGTGGGTAGCTACAGTCAAAGGAATCTCTGGCTGTCATACTCAAGGCAAAACTATAGACCAGGCTCGCAGACGAATTCGGGAGGCTCTAGGATTGTTCGTTGACAATGCCGAAAAAGCAAGACTGATAGATAATATACAGTTACCCAGTAAAGCTCAACGTTTGGTTAATCAGGTACAAATTACTCGCAAAAGAGCTGCTGAAGAAACAGCAAAACTACATAGCACTACAGCAGCAGCAACCAGGGCTCTAACCAGGGATCTGGGCGTCAGTGTTCGTGATGCTGGTGAGTTGTTGGGGCTTTCTCATCAGCGAGTACAGCAACTTGCCAAGCCTTTCGGTAGAAAGAGAGCTTGAGGAGCTGTCAGCTCGAAACTAGGCACGGCGGTGCCGGTGATTTGCACTTGATTGAATTGTCCATCTGAGGAAGATACTTGAACATTGATGTGGCTGGTGCGGCCCATGCTTTCGCCTTGCACGATAAGAAATTCTGTGTTGTCACCATCCAGCAATTTTTCATTTGCCAGATACGCACCAAAAGCCCCCGCTGCTGATCCGGTAGCTGGATCTTCCGGTATACCAAAAGTCGGCCCAAAATTCCGCGCATGAAATACACTTGGAGCAGCCTCGGGAGTACCCGCAATGTAATAATGCCGACTCTCGTCGGCCGGTACCATTTCCGTAATTGGTACCGGCGGGCGAAAGCCCGCTCCTACACAAAACACATGCGCCGTTACAATCGGTGCTCGAGAGAGTATGTGCGAGAGTTTTACAGTATCGTATTTAATACCATTTAAAACCTCAAGCGACTTCACCCCCACCATCAAGTGCCAGTTGCCTGTTTTAGCTAGTTTCAAGGGATAGCCAGGATCCAGATCCGATTTTGAGATGTCCAGAGCATCGGCAATTCCTTCAATTGTGCAAACTGCCGGGGAAAATTCAGCTTGGGATTGGGTTAGGGTGACATAAATCTGCCCTTGCTCTTCCGTTATGGTTATGGGAAAGTTGCCGGCTCGAGTTTTTTCCAGCAAATCTATACGTCTTTCTTGGCGCCCTTCTTGCAACTTGATCTTGCCGGTACTGGCTAACGTATGGAAAAGTGCTACGGTGGCGTGTCCACAAAAATCAATCTCGGTGGTAGGCGTAAAAAAATCAACCTTGAAAGTGTGCGCTCCAAGCTGTGTAGCAAATGCAGTTTCCGAGGCATGTATCTCGGAAGCTATTTGTTGCTTTTCGGTGCGTGTCAGTTTGTCAGCATCCAGTACCACCCCGGCGGGGTTGCCAGCAAAGCGCTCAGTCGTAAATGCATCCACTAAATAAATTTGCATGATTGATTAGTCCCCTGCCTGTTCGTTAACATAGCGTCTGGGAGCGCCGGCGCTTCGCGCTCTCCGCACTTCGTGCTGCGGTTGCTTATAACGCTCCAAGTCGCTGCCGCTCCTTTGCGCTTGACCTGCTCCTATGCCCTCTTTTTATCTCGCGCTCCATAACTAGATTCACCCGTTGATACGCCGAAGGATGAGCACCGGCTCCTTCTACTTTTTTAAAGCCAGCCTTTTGGTAAAGTCGTACTGCTGATGCCAGACGAGTGTTCGTTTCTAGCGTAATTACCGATGCCATAAGTTCACCTGCCCGCTTGAGGCATTTTTCTAGTAGCAAGCGCCCTAAGCCTTGTCCTTGATATGCCTCATCTACAGCCATTTTGGCAATCTCAAAAGTGTCCTTATCCAGCTTTACTAGAGCACAAGTTCCTACAATTTTTTGACCTAAGCGCACAAAAAAAATGGCGCCACCATCTTTGATGATTTTTTGTGGATTACCTAGAACCTGATAATCAGCCTCTTCCAAGTAAAAATACTTCTCAATCCAGGTGCGATTGAGCCGGAAAAAGTGGCTGGCTAAATCAGGTGCAAATTCTAGGATCTCTGGCTTGCTTTGTTGTAATGCTACAGACAGTTCATCAAAGCGCTCGGTGAGGCGACGCTTGTCTAGCGCTTTCTCAAAAGCACTTAGGGCATTTACCAGATCAATGGTTGTTTCTTCATTGGTATCAGAAAGGGCCGCGTGCAGTATTTTCCAGGTGGATTCCAGTTGAACTTTTAGCTGCAGCCCTTTTTTGGATAAGGACAATAGACGCCTTCTTCTATCCTCGGGATCCGAAATGGAAATAATCAGCCCCGCATCCGCTAGTTCTTGGGCTATCTGGTTGACGGCCGGATGGGTGACACTAACCGCTTGGGCAATATCAGTAATGGCGGCTGTTTCTTGTTCGCCTAAGTAATGAAATATTGGAAACCACCGAGGCTCAAATTCAATTCCTTGAGCCTTATAGACTTCCCATACTTCTTGCCCTAAGCGCTCAGAAAGCCGCTTTAGCCGGCTGCCTAATGCAAGTTTTCCTAGTTCATCGAGATAGTCCATGGCTCCTTATAAAACCTCCATAAATAGCAATTGGTACCGGCGACCTGATACCTGTGGAATGGTACCGGCGGGTGAAAGCCCGCTGTTAGTTGCGAGCTCTCGCTCGCCGGTACCATTCTGAGATATGGGTTGTGTACTATTCATATTATGTAAATACTTACGTAAGCACTTACATAATACTCCAAAATATAATTCTGTCAAGTGCTGCTGATTTTTGCACTCGAAATACCAGAGACACAGGGCCGTTCGCCTAAGCGAGTCGGCCCTGTGCTTGAGTCTTGCCGCGCTGGTCCCTAGGGCGCTCCTAGGGGACGTAGAGATCTACGACGGTCGAGGTGAGGACGTCACCGGACACCAGTTGCTGGGTGGTGATGCGGATCAGCCCTGTGTTCGAGTCCCGGGCATACTCCGCATGCGGGAATGACTCCGTAACCGGCTGCGTGGCCCCGCCTGGGACAGCTTCCTGCTGATCGACAAAGTATCCGTTGCAGGACGAACCGCGGTAGGAGCAGTCCTGGATGGTCACTTTGTAGACTGTAGGATGCTCCAGGCTGGCCAGCGTGACGGTGATGTTCGTCTTTATAACATCATTCTCCGTCCCGTTGATTGATCGCCCGGTCGGCACCAACACCATGCTGTGCATCTGCACGTTGCCCTTCTGGATATCGTTCTGATACACCAGCGTGACGGACCCCGGGTTGTCGGCAGTTTCGCCGCACCCGGTGAGCACCGGAGCCAGGGCTACCACCGCCAGTAGTGCCCATAGAGTTCGCCTAGACATCTTGGTTGTTCCCCTTTCAAAGGAACGTACCGCGTACCGGTGTTCACATCTACACCGGCGTACATGAGCTGAATGCGAGGAGCGGAGTGATCCAAGAGGTGGATCAACTCCGCTCGGAATGATGAGGAGGGCAGGGGATCTCAGAAGAGGGGGAAGGGGGAGGAGGGTCGATCCGAACCCAGCAGCTTGGCCAGCTCGTCCGAGCCTAGCTGCTGCTCTAGGTAACGGAAGATCCTCTGTTGCGTGGTCACCACGTAACTACGAGTTACGTGTGCCCACTCTCGGTTCTCTCGCTTCAGTGCTTTTGCTACTGCATCGTAGTTGAGTTTGGACCCTCCGTTGAGCCCGTTGCACAGGATGAAAATCCGGCGATCGACGAGAGGGAAGTTGCTGAGAGCCTCCTCCAGTGCCGCTTTCGAGGCTTGCGAGGACTCTTGCTTTTGGCGTAAGTCCTCTTCAGCTTCGGCCACCGCTTCCGGTGATGGTGGCTCGCGACCAGCCAGGAGCGCTCCAAGCACCTGGAGTTTTGGCATCCTTGCCAGTAAGCGTAGGCACCGATTCGTAATGTTGGTGATCTTGACTGGGTTCATCCCTGCCCACTCGTTTGGTCTTTCCTGGCGTAGCAACTCTGCGGTTAGCTTGGCGTCACGACCACGTTCTCCATCGAGGCCGAAGCGCAAAGTGAGAATCCTCTGCTCCAGCTCGTCGAACGTGCCCACTGCTTCGCGTAGCAGCTCTGTTACGAAGGTTGTTTCGGTCACTGCTTCAGGTTCTTCTTCTGCCTTGGCAGGCACCGAGTCACCCAATGGTCTGGTTTCCTCGCCTTCGCTCCCCTCCCGCACTGGTGCGTCGAAGGATTGTGGCTCCTGACCCGCTTGAGCTGCTTGTCGTAGCTGCTCCAGGTCAAAAACTGAAATCCTCATGAGGTCCGCGAGCACCTGGTTCTGTACCGCAGAGCCGCTGATCCTCAGGTGCTGCCTCACTGCAGCCTCGAAATCAGGGCGCATCCAGTATCGCCTTTGATACCAGCCGTCCCGTCCCAGGTAGTGAGTCACTTGGTTCTCATTTCTCATCATCGAGTCAACCAAATGACGTTGTTTGTCTTCCAGCCACTGTAGCTGCTGAGTCATCTCGTGAGGCACTGGAGCATCTTCTGGAGAGTCGCTGATCTTCAGCAACCCATCCAGCTCACGTTGCTTGTCTCGCAGCTCTTGAAGCTGCTTGATGACCCCACTGGGCAAACGGATGTTGCTTCGTTGTTCCTTCTCGGCTTCCCGGATACCTGCCTTAATCCAGCCACCAGCGTAGGTGCTCACCCGCAATCCTCTGGACCAATCAAAACGCAGCACTGCGCGATGCAACCCTAGGCACCCACCCTGATACAGATCCTCTTCCGAGATGGTACTGCTTCCTCGCAGCAGCATGTATCGGTTGACGAACCACTTCACCAGCCTCAGGTGAGCTTCTTCCAGCTCCTCCAGGGCTATAGGATCCCCTTGTTGGATCCTTTCCCCTAGAGCTTGCTCTTGCTCAAGAGTGAGCCTGACGAACTCCTGGGCTTGCTGGATATCTGGATCTGTGCCCTCAGGCTGAACTGACCGTGGTTTATTTCTCTGAGTGCTCGCACTCCCGCGAGAACGAGCCATACGCATCTCCTTCGGCAACCTGTCCTGCTTACGGGGAACCAATCAGTTAGATCAGTTCCCCTTGCAGCAGGAGGATGGGTGGTGGCGACCGCCAGTGCGGCTACCAGCTCGGGTAGACCATGACGAAGTGGTGCTGCTCTTCGTTGATGCCCAAGTCTTCGCAGACCCAGTCCTGGCTGGACAGGACTTCGAGCAGGAACGCCACATCCCAGCTCTCCAGACCAGTGCAATTCCACTCGACGCGGATGCCAGCCTGCCCGGCTGCCTTCTGTTGTGACGCCAGTTGGGGAAGGAGTTGGAGGTACTTCTCCAGCATCTCCATCCAGGTGTTGGGATGTTCCTCCACCAGTCGTCGTAGCATCTCCGGAGTCATGACGTGCTCCTTGCAGCTTCCGCTGCTTTGTTGTAAGCACCGCTAGGCGGCGCGCGCAGTTGTGTGAACGCTCAGACAGGAAGAGAGCTTATTTCCATCAAGCCTCCTCAAGCTGGCGTACACAACTGCATTCTGAGCTTTCACCTCACACCAAAGCGACCCGGGAGTTCCCCTGCCAATAGACACATTAACTCCCTTGCAGCGCGGGTAACGCTTGGTTGCTCTGCAATGAGTTTGCGAAATGGTCTGTGGTCCGAGATCTCCTGGGTGCCGGGGTGGGGTGAAGTATTACTTCCACCTTCTCAAATTTGAGCCAGCAAAATCAAGTTTCTTATCACCAATTAACTTGTCAGGAGAAACCAATGAAAACGCGCACAGGTAGCTGCTTTACAAAGATTTTTATCTCTTGGCCACGTAATTTTCCTTAACCATTTCTCCCTTAACACTTAGCGCAGCTCGCGCTAGATATGTATGAGCGACCTATCGGTCGCCGGTACCAAGGGGGCACCAGTACCAAATCTTCGAAGTATGGTACCGGCCGGCGAAAGCCGGCTCATATTAACCATTTACTAGTTTAAGCAGCTCGTCTTCGTTAATTACCTTAACTCCAAGTTCTTGGGCACGAGCTAGTTTGGAGCCAGGCTCATTACCGGCTACTAGATAATCAGTTTTGCTGGAGACAGATGATGAGGCTTTGCCACCGTGAGTTTTGATGAGCTTTTCAGCTTCTTCGCGTTTCAAATTAGGAAGAGTGCCGGTAAGGACAAAAGTTTTGCCCAATAAAGTTTGAGCAGCTACTGAACGATCTTTTTCTACAGGCTTTGGCTTGACCCCACAGTCTTTCAAGCGAGCAATAAGGGCTTGTCCTGCTTGGCTGGTGAAGAACTCATAGACAGATGCAGCGATAGCTGGACCGATGTCCTCTATCTGATCCAACTCCTCTAAAGTAGCCCGGGAAAGTTTTTCAATGGTGCCAAAATGATCAGCCAACAACTCTGCTACTGATTCACCAACGTGCCTTATGCCCAGAGCAAAAACAAAATCAGCTAGGGATTTATGCTTGGAGGCGACAATCCCAGAAAGCAAATTTTGAGCTGAGCGCTCACCCATGCGCTCTAGCTCCAGCAGTTGTTCTTTGGTTAGCTTGTAGAGATCAGCAGGATCTTGCACCAGCTTGGATTGAATTAGCTGGTGCACCAGTTTTTCACCTAACCCTTCAATGTCCATGGCCGAGCGGCTAACAAAGTGCAGCAAGCGCCGTTCAATTTGAGAAGGGCAGCCATGAACATTAGAGCAGCGAGTAATGGCTTCTAGGGACGAAGCGGACTCTCGTCCGCCGGTACCAACATCTGTACTTTCAGGTACATATGGTACCGGCCGGCGAGAGCCGGCACTCCCAGAGGTGCTCCTGGGAGCGCCGCCATCCTGGCGACTTTCCTGCGCTCCACCTTTGTGACTGCGCACCAGAGCAGTACCACAAGATGGACAGGAGGATGGAAACACAAACTCCCGAGCGTGCGGCTTGCGTTTCTTTAAATTCACACACACCACTTCCGGGATGATCTCACCAGCCTTATGCACCAGCACTGTATCTCCTATGCGCACATCCAGGCGCTTTATTTGATCGGCATTGTGCAAGCTAGCCCGTTTAACTACTGTACCAGCCAGCTTTATAGGCTTAAGCCAGGCAACCGGTGTAACTGCCCCAGTACGCCCTACTTCCACTTGGATGTCCTCTACCTCGGTTTCTAGTTCCTCGGGCGGATACTTGAAGGCAATGGACCAACGGGGACTGTGCGCAGTGGTGCCTAACGTGTCCCACAACCGGCAATCGTCCAGCTTTATCACTACCCCGTCCGTTTGGTAATCCAACCCGTGGCGCTTCTCATGCCACTGCCCACAGTATTGCTTGATTGCATCTAACCCGTGCACGACCTGGGAATGAGGATTGGTTGGAAAGCCAATAGAACGCAAAAGTTCCAGGGTTTGCTCTTGCGTATCCGGCAACTTCAGCTGGTTTTCTGCACTGCCGAAAGACAGGGCATAGGTCCATAAAGATAAATTTCTCTTGGCAGTTACTCGGGGATCTTTCTGGCGCAGTGAGCCACTAGCGGCATTGCGCGGGTTGGCAAAAAGCAGCTGCCCATTCTCGCCCAGCTCCTCGTTTAGCTTGGCAAAAGAAGCACGGGGCATGTACACCTCTCCGCGTACCTCGAGAAATTCTGGTACCGGTTGTCCGGTTTTGTTTTTTAATTGATGCGGCAAAACCGAGATGGTTTTAAGATTAGCGGTCACATCTTCACCTATCTCGCCATCACCCCTGGTGGCACCTACGACCAACCGTCCTTGCTTGTAAGTAAGGGCTATGGACAAACCGTCAATTTTCAACTCGCAGACATACTTAAGTTGATCTGCTTGCTCTCGGGTAAGATCCAATCCTCGCATTAAACGATCCTGCCAGCGATCCAGCTCCTCAAAAGAATTAGCATTGGCTAAGCTAAGCAGTGGGTTGTGGTGCCTGACTGGGGAAAAGTCCGTACTGGGTGGTGCCCCTACTTTACTAGTTGGACTGCCCGGACTTTTGAGCTCTGGATGCTTATGCTCCAGCTCTTTTAGTTCCTCGAAAAGCTTATCAAATTCCGCATCACTAACTTCGGGACGATCCAGCACGTAATAAGCAAACCGATAGTGCTCAATGAGCCGCTCCAGCTCTTCCATATGCCGCCGGATTTCAAGGTCGGATTGTGCTGCTTTTGACATGCCATTAGTGTAATGCATTCAGAAAATCTGGTGCGGGAGCTTCGCGAGCCGCCCCTACGTATTTCGTCGAATATAAACACTTTCCATTGGCTTTTTTTAGTATCTCTATCTCTTCGTGTGCCTGCTTCAGCTCATTGCGAAGCTTAATGAGTTCGTCTTTGGACTTCCTTACCCAACTTCTTAACTTCCGCACCGGTATCCCTAGCCGTACTGCTACTGCAGCAATGCTTCTATCCGGCAACATTGCTAACCGCACCACATTCTCTTGAAACGCTCTTATGTGCTTTCTATTGCTATTCATGTTCTCTCCTCTGATTCTGTCATGAGGAGCATCTTTTGCCCATCTCTTCACAGCCCACTCTTAGGTGGGCATCTCACAGTGCCTCTTATTGCTTGTAATACTATATATATTAGTAAATATATCCACAAATTTTAATTGTGTCGCAAGCTCAATAATTTAGTGAATGAGCTTGGTGCAAAACCAGGGCACAGGAGGGCGATATCCACGTGACTGTCGCCTGGCTGCAGTTGTTGGCAAGCATTCGGTTTAGCAGGTTTAGACAGGGAGACTCTGTTTCATCACCTGCTTTTACCGAACGCTTACAGTCGTTTGCCGTACACTCGATTGCCAAATGTGCACAGCGATAAATGCGGCTGCCACGCCATGGTTATGGAGTGGGATTCGGGTGGCTACCTTGTTCTTGGGTCACCAATGGTGCTAACCGGAATAGACCTAAGTGCCTGTTCTGGGAAATAATCCGAGAGCACAAGAACAAACGTGATGTACGTCCCAGTAGGATCCCAGATCTTCTCCAGACTCCAGTGGAGAGTGTACGGCGTACTTTCAACGGTGCCGTATATGGTGACCAATCCTCCATCCAATGCAGCAATGCTGACCGGAACGAAGCACTCATACATAGCATTCCCAGGCTCCAACCCTCTCTCGCAGTGGACAAATCGATGTTCAGCTTGTCCACTTGCCCATCCCTATGGGTAGTAGTCCAGCCATTCACCAATCTCCACCGGAGCAGGTCCCGAAGGACTCCCTGCCCGCTGCTAATGGGGATAGACAGACGGGTGATCCGCCACCTCCCACTGGTAGTGGGTAGCCCATAAACAGACCACCCACGTGGCCAATGGACCCTAATGGACTCACTGGGATCCATTGGGTTCAGGTATTCAGGAGCAGGAGATCCAAAAAACATCGGAATCCCCAGGGAGTGCCCAACTATCTTTTCCGCCGCCCGGGTAAAATCCCAGACCCATTGAGGAACCCTTTCCCACCAAGCAGTAATCCCTGCTGTTTTGGGCTGTAACTGGTCGATGGCTGCGTGTGCAACTTCAGAGGAGACAATGGTTCTGCTAAAAGTCCCCACATCTATACCCCACTTAGTGTCCCAGACCTTGAACTGCACCTGTTGCACCTGGACGGGTGACTCTCCATCTATAATGAGCGCTGTTCCTGAGCGCTCACCATCTTCTGAAGTGGTGCTCATCCAGCAGAGTATCAAGGTCGGGCCTTGATAGGGACCGCCGGATGACAACATGCACCGGACGATGTAGGAAATTGTGCCCGACGGGTGGTAATTGTTTGCGGACATTAAGAATCCCTCCCAGGCGCCTCATCAGCGCCAAACCCGGTGGTTCCAACCTGCCGGGTATTGATGATTTAGACGCTGCACACTTGTTCCAAACCAGCCTCAGTCTGAAAGAGTCGGACAAGGCACTCAGCCCACCAACACGATCGGGGGGGACTGAGTGCCTTGTGAGGAACCTCGTTAACCCAGCATCAGCCATGTGGTGGCAGCTCGGGCGGCGTTGGTGCAGGGTCTTCGGACGGTGGCCATGGGATTGCGATAGTCACCATGAGAAATACCAGCGACATGACTACAGTTAGCGCTGAGCGAGCATAGATCTCGTTGAACCCGGTGAAAAAGACCACCGCCACAACGAGACCATATACCACCATCATGGGCAGGTATATTGCCAGTGCAGCTCTTTCGAATTGCTTGGGAGTGGAGAACCTCGCCGCCATCCGCGAGCGCAGTGGCGGCACTGCTTTCCACCTCCAAACCACCAGCAGGCAGGCGCAACTGACTGGTACCACCCACATCAGCCAAGCGAAGGGGGCTGGATAAGGGTGAGCTTGTGCGACAAGCGTGCAGATGATCAAGACTGCCCAGAGAGCGGTTCGGGTTTGTTCCCGACTGGGCCTCCAACTGGGCAGTCTTAGCGGAATCCTTCCCTCCATCGGGAAACTCCTTCCTGTTCTACGGTAGAAACCCCGGGCCCACTGAAGAGGAGTGTTGGCTGCACGTATCGACAGTGGGCCCACAGGGTTGTAGGGAAGTGCGTCCTGAACCAGGTGGCAGGACGCAGGTGAGGGCGTGAACTACAAGATCCGGATGTACCGGCCCCGAGGTTGCGGCTGTCGGATCTGTGTGGTTGGCCGTGACGCAGTTCGGCGGACGCTGTTCGATGAGCCATGCCGACGCCCTCGTTGAGCATGTGCGTATGCCATGCCTCCTTGGTTGGGTGGTGGCATTGCCTCCAGCCTGGCTGTGAAGACATCCAGTAGACTTCTTATCATAGGATCACCTCCTTTCCTTGTGAGATGGGCTCAGGCAGCGGACACGAAGGAGAACTCTGTCCCTGGTTCCGGGTAACCGAAGGCCGCGGCAGCGGAGCTGAGGCGCAAAGACAGCTCGTAGAAGCGGTTGTCCTGGCCAGAGCTGCCTGGCGCGAACGCCAAGTGTCCATTGTGCACACCGAAGATGCCATCGCTGTAGGTGGCTGTCTGTTCGACACCACCAATGGTGAACCTGACGAGCTGCCCCACCTGAAGCTCATCCAGGAGAGGATCTCCTTGACGGATACCGAGCTTCAGGTTTCCGTAGGGATCGACGTGCACGATGGTGTTGGTGGGCAGCACAGGAATAACCTCTTCGGGAACCAGGCTTTCTCCCAGGAGCGCGTCCAGCTCTCCCCGAAGCATGCGTCCAACCGCATCCGGGAAGTTGTCCCGACTGCGAAATTGGGACCCATCTGCTGCTACCCTGCAGACACGAAGCTCCTCCAGGTGTCCACGCACGAAAGAGAGGCTGTAACCTGAGTTGACAGCCAGGATTTGGACACCGTTGGTGAGCTTAGCGAAAACCAGTCCTTCACCGGCGTTGTTGATCCGCGGAGCCGCTGTGTCTTTTCGCGGAGCGCAGTTTGCGAAGATGGAGACCTCTTCCGGGCGTAGGGCAGAAGAGGCCAACGCGAGCTGGCCCACGTTGAATCCGGTGGACATCGTGTTGAGGGGTACTACGGCAGTAGGCCAAATCTGTGTACCACCTGGAATCTTGGCGTAGAGGGCAGCCACCACTTCTGCCCAAGCCAGGTCACCGACTGGTCCGTAATCGGCGACCACATGGAGCAAACGAGTTGTCATCGTTCTTTGCCTGCCTTTCTGCAGATGATGCTGAGATGATGCTTCCCAGACACCTCCTTTCGGGAAGTCACCACTGTACGTGCGCGGACCGCACGGAGGCAGGCAGTAAGCACCATGCTTCTTGCCTGCCTCCGTGCGGCTGCTTAGTTACGGTGTGGATGTGGGGGTTGGCGTGCAAGGGGTTCCGGTCCCGTTGGGCCCAATCCCACCAATTGGTGCTGCACGGCATGTTGAGGTAGGCGTTTTTGTCGGCGTATTGGTAGGTGTGTTGGTAGGTGTGTTGGTAGTAGTACGCGTAGGCGTTGCTGTAGGAGTACTTGTGGGAGTAGTCGTCGGAGTGCTTGTGGGTGTAGCTGTCGGAGTGCTTGTGGGAGTAGCTGTCGGCGTACTCGTAGGAGTAGCTGTTGGTGTACTCGTGGGTGTGTTGGTCGGCGTGTTGGTGGGTGTGCTGGTAGGTGTGTCGGTAGGTGTGCTGGTAGGTGTGTCGGTAGGTGTGTAGGTAGGAGTGTCAGTCGGTGTGTCGGTCGGCGTGTAGGTGGGAGTGTCGGTCGGCGTGTTGGTAGGCGTGTCGGTGGGAGTATCGGTCGGTGTGTCGGTCGGCGTGTAGGTGGGCGTGTCGGTAGGAGTGTCGGTGGGCGTGTCGGTAGGAGTGTCGGTGGGCGTGTCGGTAGGAGTGTAGGTGGGAGTGTCAGTCGGTGTGTTGGTAGGTGTGTAGGTGGGAGTGTCGGTAGGCGTGTCGGTGGGAGTATCGGTCGGCGTGTTGGTAGGCGTGTTGGTGGGAGTATCGGTCGGTGTGTCGGTCGGCGTGTAGGTGGGAGTGTTGGTAGGCGTGTTGGTAGGAGTGTCGGTAGGAGTGTCGGTCGGTGTGTCGGTAGGAGTGTTGGTAGGAGTGTTGGTAGGAGTGTCGGTCGGTGTGTCGGTAGGAGTGTTGGTGGGAGTGTCAGTCGGTGTGTTGGTAGGTGTGTAGG
>Ga0207076_1099_pt1 | contig 21713 bp, 23 predicted proteins | sample Alteio_BWMinHeat_62_FD_153568 | JGI IMG/M metagenome (GOLD analysis project Ga0207076, IMG submission 153568) | Enriched cells from forest soil in Barre Woods Harvard Forest LTER site, Petersham, Massachusetts, United States -... | ecosystem: Environmental > Terrestrial > Soil > Temperate forest >... | reverse complement strand
TAACTCGCAGGTTTTAAATTCACCGGTTGTCACATCCACGACCGCGAGCCCTAAGCTTTGGGAAGAATAGGCCAATGCGGCCAGGTAGTTGTTGGATTTCTCGTCCAGCATCGAAGCGGACAATACCGTCCCCGGGGTAATGACCCGGGCGATTTCCCTTTTCACCAAACCCTTGGCTTGGGCCGGATCTTCCGTTTGTTCACAAATGGCGATGGAAAAACCGCCCTTGACCAGCCGGGAGATGTAATTTTCAGCCGCGTGGTAAGGGATACCCGCCATGGGCACCTTTTGGCCCTGGCCACCTTGCCGGGCGGTCAAGGTTAGGTTCAGGACACGGGCCGCGGTTTTGGCGTCATCGAAGAACATCTCGTAGAAATCGCCCAGGCGGAAGAAAAGGATTTCCTCTTTATGGACCCTCTTCATCTCCAAATACTGCTTCATCATCGGCGTCAAATCGTCCAAGTTACTTGTCCTTCAGTAGAATGAAATGAATGTTGTAGTGGCGTGGAGGTTACTTCACAATTTTTGATTAATAATTCAAAAATGGAATTAAAAATTGCCTTTTAGTCTTCCACCACGATCGCGTGGTCCTTGAGTTTCTTTGTCAGCTCCCTCGCCAATTTCTCGGCAGAGACCCTATCCTCAAAATTTCCAACCCGCACTTTATACAAGGGATAAGGCATATCCTTCGCCTTGACCTCCACCACATAGGAGCTGTAACCGGCTTTCTTGATTCCCTTTCGAGCCTTGTCCACGTAAACCTTCTTGGAAAAGACCCCCACTTGGACATGGAATGGTTTTGTCCCCGCGTTATCCACCGAGGTCGAATCCACTTCCGGTTCAGGCGTGGGTTCGGCTTTGGCTTGATCGATGACGGGCGAGGTCGCGGAAACAACCGGGGTTAAAGCCGTGGTTGTCGGAGTGGGTTCAACCTTTTCGGCGACAACCATCCGCGGCAAATCGGGATGTTGTTTTTCCAAAACCTCCAGGCGTTCCTTCGCTTCCCCCACTTCCAGGGATTTGGGGTAATCCGAAACAAGGGTTTGGTAGGCGGCATGGGCTTCCTTGGGCTTTTGCTGGGCCTCATAGGTTTGCCCCAGCTTGAAGTACACCGTGTTCAATTCGTCGTAGAAATGATACAGGTCCAGGACTTTCAAATACTGTTTGAGAGCCTCGGAATAATTTTTCATCTTAAAATAAGCGTTGGCCATGCCCATCAGTGATTTCGGCGCCCAAGGGCTGTCGGGGGAGTCATGGAAAACCTTTTTGTACTCCTCCACCGCCTCCTTGTTTTGGTCCATCGCTAAAAGCGAGGAAGCGAACCAGTAGCGAACCTCCGGCATGGAGGAACTTTTAGGGTGATCCTTAATGAAGTCCTTATAACTTTCGGCCGCGTCCGAATACTTGTCCGCCAGGTAATAACGCGCCCCCAGGTTCTTTTGGGCCTCTTCCCCCTCGGGTTGGTTGGTGTATTCGGCCGCCAGGGACTGGAACTGGGCGATGGAAACGGCGAAGTCCTCCTGTAAGTTGGCCAAAAGCAGCCGGGCCTTGGGAATGTAATCCTCCATTGGATGCTTGGCCACCAGCTGATTGAGGATACTCTTGGCTTCCTTGTAGTTCTTTTCCTTGAAATACTTCTGGGCCTGCTCAAAAAGGGTGTGGCCATCCTCAACCGGGGTTGAAACCGCCGTTTCCCCGAAGATTTGGATTGGGGTTAAGGTAATGAAAACCGTTAATAAGAGGAAAATTTCCTTTAAAATGCTCTTCTGTCCAAGTAAATAGTTCTCTCTCAATTTTCTACCTTTCCATACAAACTGGCTATTTTGTGGCTTTCAATTCGAACCGGAACCAAGTCGCCAGCCTTGTATCCTTTTCCCGGGAAAACTACTGTTCGGAATTGGCGGGTTTTACCGTAAAAAGCGTCGGGAGTCTTGTCCGCCGGGCCATCCACCAATACCTCTTCCGTCAGCCCAACCCTGGCTTGATACCTTTGGGAGGCGTGTTTCCAGGCCTTTTCATTCAACCGGGCCAACCGTCCATCCTGGACTTCCCCGGGAACCTGGTCCAGCATCCGGGCGGCCACAGTGCCAAGACGGGCCGAGTATTTGAAGCTGTAAACCGAATCATATTGAACCTCATCTAATAACCGAAGGGTTCCTTGAAAGTCTTCCTCTGTTTCCCCTGGAAATCCGACGATTAGATCGGTGGTCATCGCCAAATCCTTGATTGAAAACTTCAGTTTTTGGACCCTCTCCAGATAATGGGCCACACTATATTTGCGGCTCATTCGCTTCAAGACCTTGTCCGACCCGCACTGAACGGGAAGATGGATGGACTCGCACACCGCAGGGGTGGAAGCCATGACTTCAACCAACTCATCGGACAAATCCAAGGGATGAGAGGTCATGAACCGGACCCGCTCGATTCCCTTCACCTCGCCCACTTCCCTCAAGAGGTCGGGAAAAGTCCGAGTTTTTCCCTTGGACTTCAAGCCCAAACCGTAAGAATTCACGTTTTGCCCCAGGAGCATCACTTCTTTCACGCCCGCCGCCGCCAAGCCCCGGATCTCATCCAAGGTTTCCTCGGCCGGCCGGGAAACCTCGCGGCCCCGGGTGAAGGGCACTACGCAAAAAGTGCAGAACTTGTCGCATCCCTTCATGATTTCGATGAAAGCCTTGTGGGGCTGGGAAAGCCGATGGGGATCATTTTGGGGGAAATAGACTGGGTCAAAATCGGCCATGACTTGGGTTTTGCCGCTTTCCGCCGCTTGACGGATCACCTCAGGGACCTTTAAGTATTGATCGGGGCCCACCACCATATCAACCTGGGGCGACCTGTCCAATAACTCGTCTTTGTAACTGGTCGCCATGCAACCCAATATTCCAATCACCCGGCCGCTCTTGTCTTTTTTCCAGTCGGCCAATTGGCCTAATCGGGAAAAGACTTTGTCTTCGGCGTGTTGGCGGATGGAACAAGTATTGAACAAAACCACGTCCGCGTCCTCGACTCGGGGAGTCATGGCGAAGTTGTCTTTCAGGAGCAGGCTGACCACATGGTCCGATTCCAGGACGTTTGACTGGCAGCCAAGCGTTTCCATGAAAAACTTTTTAAGTGGTTTTTTTTCGACGGTTGGACTTTCCACGGATTTCCTTGCGGGAATGGGTTGGGTGCTGGAACAGGGATTTTAGTGGGTTTTCCGGGCCCTGGCAACCCCGCTCCAAATGGGACAGCCCCGGGAAAATGAGTTTAATGCCCCGCCCTATAGAAAATGAAAAGGGCGAAGATAATGGCGAATAGGATAACCCCTAGCCGCATCCACATCCCGACTTTCAGGGTTCGCTCGTAAGGATTGAGGATTGGCCGGGCATTTCCAAAACGCCTGTCCGTTGGAAGCAACCGGCGAATTCCCCCCTCTTCGTCGTACAACAAGGGGAGGTTCGCGCCACATCTTCCGCAAATATGGTTCTCGGGGATATTCATGCCGCCGCAACGCAGGCATTCCAGATCGTAATTGAGCCGTTTTTCACTTGGCGGGGCTTCCATCAGTCTACTTTAGGCTCGCCAATCGGGTTAAAACAAGGCTGACCTTTTTGGCTTCCTCGACCATCTTTTTCTGGGTGAAAACATTCAAGAGAAGCTTATAGGTGTCGATCACTTCCTGTTTCTTCCCCAATTTCAGGTAAATCTCGGCTTTCTTCTTGAGAATCTCAATATTCTCCGGTTCCAAGGCAAGGATGGAATCAAAGTAACTGAACGCCGCTTCGATCTTGTTTTCTTTCAGGGCTCCAACCGCCAAGTTTTGGTAAATTTGCATGGCTTCAGCGCGTTTTCCCACCTGGAGAAGAATACGGGCGAGCCTTGGTTGGAGTTTGGCGTCATCGGGCTTTCGGTTTTGAAGATCCTGGACGTAACTGAGCGCTCCATTCCAGTCTTTCGTCTCTTCCGAAAGAGTTAAGAGTTGTTCCACCAAAGTCTCATCCTGGGGATTTTCTTTCAAGAGAAGCTCAAACTGCTGTTTCGCCTCGGAAGACCTCTTCAAGGCCATCAGGGTTTTGGCAAAAAGGGGTTTCAGTCCCGCATGGCCGGCCTGGGTGGCTTTTTCAATGGCCATCTTGGCCTCCTCATACATTCCGGCGTCGAAACCCACTTGGGCGAGCTTACTGAAATATTTTAAGACGTCTTCTTGATTGCCTTTTTTTTCGGCCAATGTGGCCAACAGCCGCAAGGTTTCGATCCCTTCGGGGTCCATGAGGGATATCTTGCCGGCGTAGGTTTGGGCCAAGTCGAGGCGCCCTTCGGATAAATGGATTTCGGCGATGGCCTTCAATTGGGCGGTGGCTTCCGTGACTTGGGCGTTTTCCAGGAAGAGATTGGCGAGCTTTTCCCGATAGGAGAAGTTAATCGGCTCCGCGGCGATCAATTGGAGATAATGGGCCACCGCTTCCTCCAATTTTCCCTCGGCCGCTAAATTCTCCGCTTCCTGGGTCTTGGTTATCGAAAGGAAAAAGTGGCGTTGTTTGGTATCCATTTTTTCGGGGGAAAGTTTTGAGATTTTTTTGTCGATGCCAGTGATCTTGTTGAACTGGCCCTGTTTATCGTAAAGTTCCTTCGATTTTAAGAAGGCTTGAAGGGCTTCCACATGGTCGTCTTTCTTCGCATAGGCGTCCCCCATCATGTTGTAAACATGGGCGGCTTCCGGATCCAAGGCGATCAACTTCTTGTATTCCTCAATGGCCTTATACCATTCGCCGCTTTGGACGTAGAGGAACGCCATCTTGACCATCATTGCCTTGTCTTCCGCCATAACGATTCATGTCTCCATAGGGAATTAGTGGGTCAATTGGGACCGGGGCCAGGTGTCTGGAAAACAAAGGCGGGAAAAAAGGTCATCGATCGTTCAAGTCTTCAAACCTTGCACGCTATAAGCCATGACCTTTTCGGCTTTACCTTTTACTTTAATCGGGTCCAACATAGTCGCGTTAATTTTATGTTTTACCTTTTCATAGGTGGCTGACGAAATGAGAATCTGGCCCTTTTCCGCCACCGATTCCAGCCGCTGGGTTAAGTTCACGTTGTCCCCGATGGCTGTGTATTCCATTCTCTCGTTGGAACCGATATTTCCCACGACCGCCTCGCCGGTGTTGATCCCAATGCCGATATTGACTTCCCTTTTCCCTTCCATCTTCCACTTGGCCTGAAGTTCCTTCATTTTCTCGCTCATCTCAATGGCCGATAAAACCGCCCGCTCAGCGTGGTCTGGCATGTCAATAGGCGCCCCATAAACGGCCATGATGGCGTCACCCATGAACTTATCCAGGGTTCCCTCGTACTTGAAAATAATCCGGGTCATGGCGGTGAAATACTCATTGAGAAGGTGGACGACTTCTTCGGCGCTTAGGACCTCCGACATGGGGGTGAACCCCCGGATATCTGAAAAGAAAATGGTGATGACCTTCTTTTCCCCTCCTAATTTCAATCCGTCTTGGTGCTCCAGAATCCGGTCCACGACACTTTTGGTGACGTATTTGGAGAAGGCTCCCTTGATGACCTCTTTCTCCCGGAGGGATTTCGCCATGTTATTGAAAGCATCGGTCAGGTCCCCCAATTCATCGGCTCTTTTAATGTTAATCTTTTGGTCGAAATTTCCCGCAGCGATGGCGGAAACGCCGTTCACCAAAAGGCCGATGGGTTTGATCAGGATAGTGATGAAGATGACCATTCCGATGACGCCCATCAGAAGGATAACCACCGTTGTCAGGAAAATCGACACCCCCACGTACCGGACCACTTGGGTAATCGTGTTTTGATTCATCCCGATATGAACTTCCCCGATCTTGTCCTTGTGGCCCTCGGCGGTTTGAAGAATGGGCGCCGCGATATCGTAAAAGGTTTTTCCCTTTATCTCGTAGGCTTGGGTCAGCATTGGCTCCTGCCCCAAGGCCTTCACCCCCAACGGGGGTTGATAGGGAACGTGTTCCATGACGTTCTGGATATTATTGTCGGCTAGGATTTTGGCGTTCTTGTCGACGATTTTCACGTATTCCATATCGGTGTTTTTTGTCCCTTTATCATCGGGCCAAAGGAATTTTTGGGCCATGTCATTCAAGGTGTTGCTGTACTGGAGGATCTGCTCTTCCCAAGGCTGAAGCCCCGATGGAATCTGCCGGATCGATTCTCCCGAGCCCAGTTTCATGGTTTCGTTGGCGGATTGCATGAGGGGCAAACTAATATCTTCCCCGGCTCCTTGTTGGGTGTTTGTCTTTGAAAGTTGTTCCATCACTAGGTCAACGCTGTTCAAGGCGAGGTTTCGAACCTGGGATTCGCCCCGGTCGATGATTTGATGGAGAAGGGTTTGTTGCATTTGGTACAAAATGAGCATGGAGACAACGCCCATGACCACCATAATCAGGAAGGTTAGTACCAGAATGAATTTAACCCGTAAGGAAAATAGATGGGTTTTTCGAACCGGCTTTTTGGCGGGGGCGGTTGGGTTAGCGGGGGCGGCCTGGCTCAAAAAAAGCTCCATTCGCGTCGAAAAGATGACGACGGTTTACTATAAATCAAGCGGTTTAAAGGTGTCAAATGGGAAGAGACTTAAGGGGCGCTTTCGGAAACGGTGTCAGTTGCCGCGGGTGGTTCCGCCTCTCCGGCCGGGGTGTCACTCTCCTCGGTGGCGGGTGACAAGCCCAATTTGGTCTCCCGGCGGCGAAGCTCCCCCTCCATTTCCTTAAGGAAGTCAGGGGAAGGTCTATCACCGGCCAACTCCTGAATTTCCGATACTTTCGGCAGGTCGACCAGGTCGCGCAAGCCAAAGTGGATCAGAAACTCGTGGGTGGTGGCGTACAGGAGCGGCCGGCCTGGGGTCTCGGCGCGCCCTAAAATACGGATCATTTTTTTCTCCAAAAGGGATTGGATCATATTGCTGACTTCAACCCCGCGGATCGCCTCAACCTCGGCGCGGGTCACCGGTTGCTTATAAGCGATGATGGCCAAGGCTTCCATGGACGCTTTTGACAGGCGTGTTTTGGAAATAACCTTATAAAGGTCCTTCGCCCAGCGATGGTATTCGGGCCTGGTCAGGAGCTGAAAACCCTCGGCGATTTGAACCACCTGAAAACTGCGGTTCATTTGATTGATTTCTTCTTTGATCGCCTGAAACGCCTTTTCAATCTCTTCGGCGGTCACGTCTTTCAGGAAAGAAGAAACCCGCTTCACGGTGAGGGGTGTTTCGCTCACGAAAAGAAGGCTTTCCACAATGGGTTTTAACTTATCGCTGTCCATGAAATTAAAAGCTCCTTTTAATGTTAAGTTAAACTTCCGATGGTTATGGAGTCTCGGGAATCTCGGATTGTATCAGGTGAATCTCAATTTCCCCAAAAACTTTGTCTTGAACGGCCCGGACCAGTTTTAAGCGGATCAATTCCAAAAGAGCGAGCAAGGCGATGATTTTTTCGATCTTCGTCCGGCAAGCCGTCAAGATAGGCCTGAATACGATCTTCGAATGGGCTTGAAGCATATCCATCAGGTCGTTGATTTTTTGGGTCACGGTTATTTCAGGCCGAAGCAGTTCGGCCGTCACGTCGTCCTGTGAGTGGATAAGCACGTCCTTAAACGCGGCCAGAAGCCCGAAAAGCGTAACGTCCTCCAGGTGTTCCTCTTCCCCCACTTGCTTCATATCGGAGGGAATCCTGCGGGGAAGAAGGTGGGTACGGTCCTTTTCAAGGCCCATTAATTGGTCCGCCGCGTCCTTGAATTTTTTGTACTCGATCAGCCGGCGCATCAGTTCTAGCCGGGGGTCCTCTTCGGGCTGGTCCGGAGTCGGGTCAACCGGCAATAGCATACGGCTTTTGATCTGCATGAGGGTGGCGGCCATGACGAGAAAATCTCCGGCGATCTCCAGGTTCAGGGTCTGCATAATCTCCAAATAGGCAAGGTATTCTTTGGTGATTTTGGAAATCGGGAGGTCATAAATATCCATCTCCCGTTCTTTGATGAGGTGGAGCAAAAGGTCCATGGGCCCGTCAAAGGATGGCAAGGTGATTTGATAGGTCAACCGTTGGTCTTCCTGGTTGATCATTTCCTTAATCACTACTGACATGACCGAGTTGGAAAGGGAGATGGTGACCGGATCGATGGACCCGCTATTGCTGCTTTTCGTTTCTTCCACGTTAACCCCTATCCTGTCCCGATTCCAATATGGCCTTTTTCACTTTGGAAGAAGGAATGCCCACCGCCTCGTAAACCTGTTCCAAGGTCTTGGCGGCCGTAACCCTGGCTTTTCTGGCGCAAGTTTCAAGCACATCTTCCACCAGGGCCGGCTTTTCATCCATCTTTTTCCGCCGTTCCAAAACCTCTCCCCCAAAGACTTCCTCAAGTTTCAAAACCAGTCGTTTTTTCGCGTCGCCGTATCCCATCCCACCCTTGCGGAAGGCCTCGGCCATTTCAACCGTTTCACCAGGCGAGGCCATCAACTTGTAAAGAAGATAAATGGTGTTGGTTTCAGGGTCTTTGGGTTCGGCGACGCCCTTGGAGTCGGTCACGATTCCCATGACCTTCTTCTTGATTTCGGAAGGGTCCCCAAAAATGGGGATCACGCTGGCTTCATCGCTCTTGCTCATCTTTCCCCCGGTTAAGCCGATCACTTTGGGAGCCTCGCTTAAAACTCCCTCGGGTTGTTTAAATACTTCTTTCTTGAAGGTGTGGTTGAAGTAGCCGGCCATGTCCCGGCACATTTCGATGTGTTGGATCTGGTCCTGCCCCACGGGCACCTTGTCGCTTTGATAAAGGAGGATATCCGCCGCCATCAGGACGGGATAAAAGAAGAGGCCTACGCTGGAAGCAACCCCCTTGGCGATCTTATCCTTGTAGGAATGGGCTCTTTCCAAAAGTCCCATACCGGTGACAGTGCTTAAAAACCAGGCCAATTCAGTAACTTCGGGTATGTCACTTTGGCGAAACAGCAGGGCCTTTTGAGGGTCAAGTCCCAGGGCCAGGTAATCCGCCGCAGCCATGAAGGTGTATTTTCTTAGTTCCGCAGCGTCCTGTAGGGTCGTCAAGGAATGGTAATTGGCTACAAAATAGTAACATTCACCCTTTTCCTGAAGCTGGATATGGTTTTGAATGGCCCCGAAATAATTACCTAGATGGAGCCTTCCACTGGGCTGTACCCCGGACAGGTAACGGACTTTAGGTTTGGTTTGAGTATTTTCCGGCAATGAATCCTCGTTGGTTTAAAAATAACGGAATCAGCCTTTGGTTAAAGCAGGGCGATTAGATTGTCCATCCCCAGCAAGTGTAAAACAATCACGAGGCCCTTTATCGCCGGTTGAAAGAAATAATCCAAAAAACCCAGGTATAGACCGGCGATCAAAATCCAGATTCCCCATCGGTCGATGCGAGAATATTGATAGGAAAGCGGGCCCGGTAATAAAGCCTTGATGATCCAGGATCCGTCCAGGGGATAGAGGGGGATTAGGTTGAATACCGCTAGCGCGAAATTTAACCAGAAGAAAAACTTGAAAAAATCCAAGAGAATGCCTTGACTCGTCGCATCCAAGTCGAAAAACTGGCTGTTCACCAGGATAATAAGGGCGAGCAAGGAAACCAAAGCGATCAAAACATTCACTGTCGGTCCCGCGGCGGCGACCAATGCCCCGTCCCGGCGGGGATTTTTAAAATTTTCCGGCGTGACTGGCACGGGTTTGGCCCATCCAAAGAGAAGAACTCCCGGATAAAGAAACCGGATCAGGGGAAAAAGTATGGTGCCAATGGGGTCCGCGTGGGCCAGGGGATTGATGGTTAAGCGCCCCAACATCCTGGCCGTGGGATCTCCCAAACGGTTGGCGACATAGGCGTGCCCGAACTCATGAAGCGACAACGAAAAGACAAGAATGCTAAGTTGAATAAACGCTTGAATAACATGGGATTGATCGAGAGCCATGGAATGCCTTTATTTGTTGGAATGAGGGGTTAAATGTACCAACTGGCGGTTAAGAAACAAAGGATTTTTTCACCCAGTCCAACGCTTCCTTGCGGTTTTTGAATTTGCCATCCAGTTGGCCGTTCAGGGCCTCAAGCAGGATGAAGGAATATCGGAATCCCGGTGGGATGCCCATCGTCTGCAAATCCTTCCCCCTCACCCAAGGAACGGCCTTTTGGATTTTAATAAAATAGGATGCCATTTTTTTTCGCAACGTGGGCGGAGCGGCAGCCATCAGGTAACACTGAACCTCTGGGCGCAGGGGAAACAAAAAACGGTACATCCGACTAGCAGTGAGTTCTTCTTTGGATAATTCCTTCAACAAAGCGGGGAAGGTTTTCGCCGTCTGGGAGACAATTTTCTGTTCCGCGCGGGAAAGCATCAGGCGCTTGGAAAGGGCCTCGGCTTCCTTCTCGCCGGGTCCCAAAAGAAGGGATTGGAACCAGACCATTTTTTCGTCTTCCAGGGCCATCTTGTTTTGATGGAAGAAGAGGATGGACTGAGCGATACCGGGTAGTATCTTTTTAACGGCGGCCGAAACGCCCAGGGAGGGATGGATATGGGGGAGCACTCCCAATTCCTCCAGGCGTAAAACCGCCCTTTCGGGGTGGGGTTCCTGGAAAATCAGCCGAAGTTCATTTCTCAGGCGTTCACCCGAAACCCGTTGGATATAATCACCCTTAACAGCCTCCAAAAGCCAATGTTGGGTTTTCTTTTCAATCCGTTTTTTGAACCGTTGTTCGAACCGGACCGCCCGGAAAATCCGGGTCGGATCGTCAATAAAACTTTTTTCGTGTAAGGCCCGAATACGCCCTTTTCTTAGATCCTCCAAGCCGCCGAAGGGATCAAGCAACTTCAGGAAATAGCCGGGCGAAAGGCTCAAGGCCATGGCGTTAAGGGTGAAATCCCGCCGGTAAAGGTCTTGGATAATGCCGCTCTTTTTCACAGAGGGCAGGGCCCCGGGGCTTTCATAGCTTTCACTGCGGGTTGTCGCCACGTCGACCTTGCCGAAACCCGGCACCACCACGATGGAGGTTCCAAATCGGGTAAAGGCCTCGACTTCAGATCCCGTCAAACGGGCCAGCTTCTCGGCGAAGGTAACCCCGTCCCCTTCTACCGTAATATCGATATCAACCCCTGGATGGCCCGAAAAAAGGTCCCGCACAAACCCGCCCACGGCGTAAGCGGCCTCGGCCCTTTCATCGGCCAAACGTCCAATTTTTTTGAGAAGCCTCAGGGTTTTAGGAGGTATTTTAAACGGATTTTTTTTCATCAAAACATCCTTAACAAGGTTCTTGCGTACAACCTAACATTAAATATTAAAGTTTTCACTCACTGAAAAGGCATTTTCCAAATGCCTAACTTTGGGAAGCCCCAGCCAATTTTTATCCGGTCCAATCGTCAACACATCAAAACGGCAAGTCCTCCCCTTCAGGGGATGGGAAGCCAAATAAGCCGCGGCGGCCCCGGATAAACGCCTTACCTTGTGGGCCGATACGGCTTCTAACGGGGTTCCTTGGGTTTTTCCCATCCTGGTTTTGACCTCGACAAAAACTAAAACCGGGCCCCTTTGGGCGACAAGATCGATTTCACCCAGGCCGACGCGAAAATTCCTTTCGAGAACTTTATATCCCTTCAACCGCAAAAAGGCCGCCGCCTGTTCTTCCCCTTTTTTTCCTTTTTGATAGGTGTTTACGGCTTTCTTTCCCATTGTTCCCTTTTTCCCCGGAACAATTCCCTTAATCGTTCCAGCTCTTCGGCGGAGAGGTACGGCAAGGCCGCTCGCTTGATTTGAAGGCCTACCTTTTGGAGTTCGGAAAAACTTTCGGCTAACTGTAGTTTCTGGGACCAGAAACCATAAGGTCCGCCCGGGGCCTTTTGGGAGAGGGTTTCCATCACGGGGGCGAAAGTCAGGCGATGTTCCAGGCAGATGCCCTGTTCCTTTAAGGCCTCCAAGTGTTCCGCCGTGCCGTATCCCTTGTGATTTTCAAAACCATAAGCCGGGTACTTTTCGTGCAACTTCATCATGTGGCGGTCCCGGGTAACCTTGGCGATGATGGAGGCCGCCGCGATGCTGGCGGATAAGGCGTCCCCATGAATAATTGGCTTTTGGGGGATGGTGGACAATCTCGGCAGGGGCATGGCGTCGGTCAGCAAGTAATCCGGCTTTACCGCCAGGGCCTCGATGGCCCTTTCCATTGCCAATTGGGCGGCCCTATAAATATTCAACTGGTCAATTTCAACGGAGGAAGCCCATCCTACCCCCACGCTCATGGCCCTTTCATGGATTTTGGGAAAAAGTTCTTCCCTTTTGTTTTCGGTTAGTTTTTTGGAATCATCCAAGCCGTTAAGGGAGGAATCGGGTGGAAAAATGACCGCCGCCGCGACCACCGGTCCCGCCAAAGGCCCCCGCCCCGCCTCATCCACGCCCGCGATCGACTTAAAACCACGGGCTTGACCATCCTTCTCGTAAACCAGAAGTTCTTCCACGCGTCTATTTTGTTTTTCATCTTGGGCGATTTTTTTCTCGAATTTGTTGACTAGGCGCTTGGCCGCGCTCCGCGGATCATCCTTCAGCAATTTCCTTAAAAGGTCCAAGGCCTTTGGAATGGATTCTTCTTTTTGGGCTTGGGCTTCAATTTCCTGAAGTGGGGGTCTTTTTCGCACGGGTAGAATCACCTTCTTCTGAGTCAGCATTTTCTTTCCCAACCGGCATCGGGGTTTCCTGTCCGGTGGATACTCCCCCAAACGTTTGGGGCGCTGGAGCGGTCGTCCCCCCTTGTGGCGAAGGACCAGCAGAACTGGGTGTCCCCGGCTTTACAGAAAGGTTTGTTTTCGAGGGGGGGGGGCATTGGGGGAAAAGGGTGGCGGGGCGGTCAAGGTAACTGGCGCCGCTTCCGCGATTACCCGATCCGCGGATTTCAACACGGCTTTTAACAGCACAGGATACTCTTTCTTCTCGCCCTTTTTTTCCTGCAGTAATACCATAATGGTTTTAATTTCAGAGGCGGCCACGCTCCCCACTTCCCAATCCAGGTTTCCATCCTTCAATTTCCAGGAACCCGTCACGCTGGCGGCGGAACGCACGGTGCTGGGAGCGGTCAGGGTGGGAGTGCCTTTCGCAGGCGTGGCTTGCGCCGTTGGGGTAGGGGTGGACGTGCTCACTACGACTTGCACCGTGGCTGACGGGGTGGGACTGGTGTCCTTTTTTTGGTAGGGTTCGAATCCCTTGGGAATCGCCAATTCATAAACCACACTGGGAGCTGGCTTAGGACTTTGATTCATGAGGGTGTAATTGAGGGTCCAATAAGGATTGGTTTTGGTTGGTTTCGTGCCGGTTTCACCTTTGAACAGAAAGGAAAACTTCGCGGGTTCCCCGTTAGGGGCGAATTTCAGAATGGTTCCATTTTGACCGACCACGAATCCCAAATCCTTGTAAAAAGAAACAGCGTTCAAGGAAGGCTTATCCTTGGGTTTTTCGTGGGAAATCCACCGGCTGCCATCGTAATAAATGAGGGTCCCGTCCTGGCCGGTCGCCCATCCATCTGAATCGTTTTTCATGAAGATGTTGAAAAGGTCAAAACCCGAGAAAGCGGTTCCCATCTTGTTCCAAGTGGTTCCGTTGTAACGCAAGATCGTTCCGAAAGCTCCCACGATCCAGGCTTGTACGTCGCTAACGACCGAGACTGAATTCAACCTTTCCGTCGAAGGGGAAGCGGCATAGGGTGTCCATTTTTGCCCATCGTAGCGTAAGATCAGTCCTCGATTTCCAACCACCCAGCCGTTGTTTTGATCGGAGAGGGCCACGCTATAAAGGTCGTCCTTCACGCCTGCGTCAATTTTTCCCCAGGAAACACCGTTGTAGGTAAGAAGGGTTCCGTTGGAACCGGTCACCCAAACCGTTCGTGAACGCGTGACCGCGAGGCCGTAAAGAGTTTCCTGGGTTTGGCTGTCGTCCAGGCTCCAAGCGCCGGTTTTATAGGAAAGGATCGTTCCATGGCTTCCCACGATCCATCCATTATTTTCGTCGGCGAAGGCCACCGCTAAAAAGTTTTCGTTCTTAGCAAGACCCGTTTCCACCTTGTTCCAAGTATCGCCGTCCCACTTCAACAAAAGGCCGTTGTTTCCGCAGGCCCAGCCCAGCTTCTTCGACACGAGGCAAACCCCATTCAAGGCGTCGGTCATGGTGAAGGTAACCGGATAGGCGGTCCAATAGATGACGTCCGAATCCGTCGGCGAGCCCGAATCCGTCTGAGAGGCTTTATTGGGTGAAAGAGGATTCACGGCGCCGCTGCCCGTGCAGGCCGTTTGAATCAGGGGAAAAAGGAGGATCAAGGTGAAAAATAACTTTTTCATGCCCGTATCCTAACCTTGAACCCTATTGGGTTCAACAAGTGGGTAATAAAAAGCGGATGAAATTCTGCCGTTTTTTCAAGAACCATCCTAAATAAAAAAAGCCGTCCCGAACCCGGGACGGCTTTCGATATATTCGAAAAAGTTAGACTTTTTCTTTCTTCTCCGACTTGGCTTCCACCTTCGGCTCGGCGACGGGAGCTTCAACCACCGCGGCCGTTTGGGCCGTCTCAGCGGTTCCTTCAGTGGGAACCAACAAGGCCTTCTTTTTTTCCTGGATTCGGGCGTCTTTTTTGTTCAACTTGCCGCGCAAGTAAAAGAGCTTGGCCCGGCGGACCTTGCCGGAACGAATGGTTTTGACTTCCTTGATCATGGGCGATTGGTACATAAAGGTCTTTTCCACGCCAACTCCATAGGATATCTTTCGAACCGTGAAACGCATCCTGGCGCCGCTGTTCTGAATAGCGGTTACCACGCCTTCATAGGCCTGGATTCTTTCCTTTTCGCCTTCTTTGATGCGGATGGAAACTTTCACCGTGTCTCCCACGTGAAAGGGGACGGTTTTTCGGATGATCTGGGCATCCTCGATTTTTTTGATAACAGCGTTCATAACTTTCCTCCAAAAAACATTCCCGCTCAAAGGAGCGGGGGGGTTAATCCCCCGTTTCAAATTCTCGTTTTACTTCATTGAAGAGTTTTTGGTCCTCTTCGCTCAATGAAACCTTTTCCAGCAAATCAGGGCGTTTCGTTAAGGTTCCCTTCAGGGATTCCTTTTTTCGCCAGCGGTCAATCTTCGCGTGGTTACCGGACAGCAAAACCTCCGGCACCTTCATTCCCTTGAAAAGGCGGGGACGAGTATAGTGCGGATAGTCCAATAATCCATTAAAAAAACTGTCCTTTTCCACGGACCGGTGGTCTCCCACAACCCCCGGTAGGAACCGCACCAAAGCGTCCACCATCACGGCCGCCGCCGGTTCCCCGCCGGTCATCACAAAATCACCCAGGCTGACTTCCCCGTCAATCCATTTCATGGCCCGCTCATCCAGGCCCTCGTAATGACCGCAGACTAAAATAAGGGATTTTTCCTTGGACAGCTCCAGGGCCATGCCATGGTCGAACCGTTTTCCCTGGGGCGACATTAAAAGCGTCTTTACCTTCTTACGGCCCCGTTTTAAGGCGGTCAAGGCCTTCACCAAGGGTTCCGGCTTCATCACCATGCCGGCGCCTCCACCATAGGGGACGTCGTCCGCCGTATGGTGTTTGTCCGTCGTATAGGAGCGCAGGTCTCGAAGCCTTAAGTCGACCGCCTTTTTGGCCACCGCCCTTTTCACCATACTGACCGTGAAGGGCCCCTGAAAGTAATCAGGGAACAAGGTTAGAATGTCAATCCGCAGCGTCCCCATCGATCACTTCCGGTAACTCGGCGACCATGCGCCGGGCCTTTAAATCCACTTTTCGAATCACGGATTTCAAGGCCGGAAGAAGAATTTCCTTTTCGCCGTCCCGGACCACGCATACCCCGTTAGCGGGGCCGTCCATGACTTCCGTGATCTTTCCCAAGGCTTCTCCCCCGGGAGTTTCGACTGTCATCCCAACCAGATCGTGAAGGTAATAGGAGTCCGGCGGGAGTTTCGCTTCGTCAACGGCCAACACCGCGAGATACACGCCCCGCAAGGTTTCAGCTTCTTCCACACCCTCGACTTCCTTGAGCCTGACGACCACGTCGCCGTCCGGATGCTGGAAAGCCCGAATCACCGACACCTTCTTCATTTCCCTTTTTCCCTTCACCAATCGTAAGGAGGGACAATTCACGATCCGGTCCATCCCCGAACAGGTCAAGGAGACCTTCACTTCGCCCTTCAAGCCATGAGGCCTAACAATGGTGCCTAAGACGATAAAATCACCCGGCGGTTGTGAAGGGGTTGGACCTTGGGGGCTATTCAACGACTTCGAGGGAATATTTCAATCCGTTTTTCGCGCAGGCAGCCGACACTAGGGTCCGGAGAGCCTTGATGGTCCGGCCTTGCTTTCCAATGACTTTGCCGTAATCTTCCTTGGACACCCGCAATTCCAAAACCGTCAAGTTGCCTTCCAACCTTTGTTGAAGGGCCACGCCTTCCGGCTTATCGACCAATGACTTCGCGACGTACTCAATAAGTTCTTTCATAATGACCTTCTTTTCTTTAGACCTTAACGCCGGCCTTTTTTAAAAGACCTTGAACCGCCGCCGTGGCGATAGCGCCCTTCTTGACCCATTCCAGGATCGATTCTTTGTTTAGGTTTACAACCTGGTTTTCCTTGGCCCTGGGATTATAAGTACCCAAATCCTCAATGCGGCGTCCTTTACCAGACATGGTCGAATCCAAAACAACGATACGGTAAAAAGGCTTCTTGCTGCTTCCCATGCGTTTTAAGCGAATCTTAACTGACACAAATCCTCCTCGTAAGCTCTTAGGGGCCTTGCCCCAGATGAAAGAGGATGGATTCTAAAAATGTGGCTGACCTTTGTCAAGGAAAAGACCGGAAAAGGTTGAAATTGGCTGACTTATGGGGGGAATAACAAAAAATGGAGCTGGGGACCGGAATCGGACCGGCGACCTACTGTTTACGAAACAGTTGCTCTACCAACTGAGCTACCCCAGCACCGAAACTTCAAGTTGAGGTGCCTTCTTTGGGAGTACCAATTTCCAGAAGAAATTGACGCCCCAGCACCTTGATGGAAAGGAATGGAAGTTTAACTACCCAATTGCGGAACGTCAACATTTTCAATTAAAGGGTTTGAAAAATACAGAAAGGGATAAATCTATCGCTTAAAACAAAAATCCCCAGGCTCCCATAGTTAGGAAACCCGGGGATATTCAAACCTAGACTTATTTTAACAACATCACACTGTCGATGGCCAAAGAGGCTTTCCCAACGGTTTGGGCCTGAAATTGCAATTGCTTAACCACGCTCAAATCCTCCGGCGCGCCCTTGATCGCGTCCGGCGGTGTGTAGTATTGGCCCAGCTTAAAGGAATCCACGGGAATCAATAGTTTTTCCCATCCCGTTCCCTTAGTGGTGGGGGTGTTGGCCGTGTACTGGTTATTGTTTTTATCCTTGATGGCTAATCCCAACATCAAGGGTTGCTTGGAATAAATCATGAGGCTGATGGCCTTTCCACCGGTCCAACTTTCGCCATCCCAACCAGGCCCCGCTTCGAAAAAGAATCCGCAATATCCCCCCTGCGCAAGGACGTAATCAACCTTGAAGTATTTCGCGCCTTTTTTGGCCGGGTTATCCACCAAGGTATATTTGATGCTCGAACCCTGAGAATCCTGAAAAGTACCGCCGGCCTTGTCCAAGTCGGAACGGGTTAAATCATAAACAGGCGTTCCGGGCCCCGTAACCTTGATCTCCGGGGCCACCGATTGCGCGGCAGGAACCGCTGAGGCGGTTCCCGCGGTTTCAATGGGACCAACTTCCATCACACCAGTTCCAACCATATGAGGTGCGAAATTCATCCCCGAAGTCTTGCTCAAATCCATCGGATGTCCCTGAATGGCGTTTGGCGGAATGTAAGAAGTATCCTTTTGGAAAGTCGAGAGCGGAATGTTGATCTCAACCCAATCCTTGGAAAGAATCTGAAAATTAGCGTTATATTGGATATTAAAAGCGTCCTTCAAAACCATTTGAGCTTCCCCCGGAACCGTGGATTTAGCCATAAATTTCAAAGAGCCGGATTTGGAAAAATCGGCGGTAATGTTATGCCACGCTCCGCAATATCCACCTTGAACCAGAGTAAAGGTTAGCTTGAGCGCCTTCCCGCCTTGGGGCCCGGCGTCCGTAGCGATGTCAATCTTTGACCCCGTATTGTCTTGGTAAGTCCCCGTATCTTTTCCGGAATTAACCGCGGACCAATCTTCCGCCACAGCCGAAAAGGCTAGAGAAGTTTTCAATAGGAATAATATGACTAAAGCACCCGTTATTTTTTTCATTCAATTCTCCTTAATTTATTGAACCGGTTTGACGCAAGCCGTTCAAAATCACGCCCGCGCGGAACTTCTCTCACTCACATGACGTCTTCGATCAATCCAAGACAGACCAATTCCACGACCACCCAGGCTGTAGCGTAAACGACGAAATCAAAAATCGGGTGGCGACCACCTCCCCAGACATAGCTGAACAAGGAAAAGACCGAATAATTCAAGAAAAACAAAACTAGTGCCAACCGTGGCACACTGAAATTTTTCATCGAAGACTCCTAGTCCATCGCCTTTTTATGGAACAGCGATTGATTTTAAACTGGTTCTTAAAATTTCTTCAACAGTTGTTTTTTCACCCAAGGTTTGGGCCGCGGTTAAAACCGCCCGACGGGACTCCACCGCCGAATAACCGAGCGCCATCATGGCCTGCAAGGCGTCGGAAATACTCTTGGATTCCACATTAAAACCGCTTTCATCCGTTAATACCCCTCCCCCCACCAATTTGGTTACCTTGTCCTTCAATTCCAAAACCAGGTGCTGGGCGGTCTTTTGGCCAATACCGGGTATGGACTTGAGCAAGGGAAGGTCGTTTCGAAGAATGGCCTGGTAAAAGGCATCTGGCGTAAAGGTGGAAAGGATGTTCATGGCGGCCTTGGGCCCGACTCCCGATACCGAAAGCCCCAATAGGAAGGCCTGTTTTTCAACATCCCGTAAAAAACCAAAAAGCTGAAGTAGGTCTTCCCGTACATGAAGATAAGTCTTTAAAAGGACAGTTTTTCCAATCGGCGGAACGGATTGCAAAGTCTTTTGCGAAACAAAAAGTTCATACCCAACACCGTTCACGTCCACTTCGACACGGTCGGGAAACTTAGCCGTCAAAACACCCTGCAGGAACGCTATCAAGCAACACCTCAAATCAATTAGAAATGAGGAGTTAGGAGTTAGGAATTTTCGAATCCGCCATTCCTAATTCCACATTCCTCATCCCTAATTTGAGTTAATCTTCCAGGAACTTCAAATGAACCAGGATATGCAACAACTCTTCCACCTGAGTCAGGGCCGGGGCCTCTTTGTTTTGGGTCGCGGCGTACCAAAACGAAATGACGTTTTGGTCCAACCAAAGGCCCTTGGACTCAAAATCCTCGTCGATAACCAATGCCTTGTAATGGTGCTCATCCAGCTCATTATCTGTGACGGGACTTTTCATCCCCGAGGCCTTCAATTTGATATGTTCCTTGGCCTGGTTAAAATATTTCTGGTCTTCCTCTACCAGGTTCTCGAAAACAACCTGGGCCGCTTCCCGGTCAATCCCCTCGAGAATGCTGTGGTCCACCCAAACGCCCATGTTGTCCTCATCCCACAAATACTCGTGGCCCTGGTGTTCCAACAGGGTCAGGGGCTGGCTGCTATCGGGGCTTAGCTTTTCAGTTTTTCCCTTGTTCACCGTATCCCGAAGAAAGTCCTCAGCGGTAACGTTGAATTTCTCGTCCACCGGATAACCACATTCCGGGCAATACCGTGCGTTCTCAAAAAGTTTATTTCGGCAATTCTTGCATTTAACCGACATAAGTCTCCTATCGTCTCGGAATGACGGTGTTGGACGCCTTTTTCGAAAGGCTCCTTATCGTTTCCGACAATTGAGTTCCCGAACACTGCGTGTGCGTGATGGCAATCGCCAAGGCATCCGCCGTATCGTCGGGTTTAGGGACCTCCGTAAGTCCCAAAAGAAGCTTTACCATTTTTTGAACCTGTTGCTTATCCGCGTTTCCATAACCCACTACCGCCTGTTTGACCTCCATGGGCCGATACTCAAAGACCGGGACATTCGCCAAACCACAAGCCAGAAGGGCCACTCCCCGGGCCTGTCCCACCGCGATAGCCGTTTTGACGTTGCGGGAAAAAAATAATTCCTCGATAGCCACCGCGTCGGGCTTCGCTTTCTTCAAAATTTCTTGAAGCCCCCCGAAAAGAATCGCCAGCCTTCGTTCCAGGGGGGTGTGAGCCTCCGTAACCAGCGTTCCATAATCCAACGCCTTCAAGCGGCCCCCTTGTTGAACAACCGCTCCATAACCCATCCGGGCCACACCCGGATCAATGCCCAGCACCACCTTCCCCGCCGGCGGAAGGGATTTATCTTTCAAGTTTCGCCATAATTTCATCGCTAATCTCGAAATTCGCGTGAACATTCTGGACGTCATCGTGCTCGTCCAGCATGTCGTAAAGCTTCAAAACCGATTCGGCTTTCTTTTGGTCAAGGGGAACGGTGGTCTTCGGGATAAGGGCGACTTCCCCGCTTTCCAAGGCGATCTTTTTGTCTTCCAAGGACTTTTTTACTTTTTCGAAGGCTTCCGGCGGCGTGACCACCTCATAAACATCGTCCTTATCGGTTTTTAAATCTTCCGCCCCGGCGTCCAAGACCAAACCCATCAATTCATCTTCCCCAATGGCGTCCTTTTTAACCGTGATCAACCCCTTCTTGTCGAACAAAAAGCCGACCGAACCCGACTCTCCCATATTTCCACCGTACTTGGAAAAAATGGATCGGATGTCCGCGGCCGTGCGGTTTCGATTGTCGGTGACCGCCTCAACCAAGATGGCCACCCCGGCCGGCCCATAACCCTCATAAAGCACCTCTTCAAGAGCCGCCCCCGCTTCCGCGCCCGTTCCCTTATTGATCGCCCGTTTGATGGTGTCCGCGGGCATGCTGACTTCCTTGGCCTTTAAAAGAATTGTGCGCAGCTTTAGGTTGGTATCCGGATCGCCGCCGGACTTGGCGGCCAATTGGATTTCCTTGGAGAGGCGGGAAAAAACCTGGCCCCGCTTCTGATCCAAAGCCCCTTTGTACCGTTTGACTTTCGCCCATTTACTATGACCGCTCATTTTTTAAACCCATCCTGAAAACATGTAAATTTTTTTGAACTTTTCGTTTTTTTGACGCCGGGAAGGCTTTGAAAGGTATTGCCCGCTTGAAAAACAAGGGCTTTAAACCGATTTTTTCGGCCCTAAAACAACAAAAGGCCGCTTTCTTGAAAGCCGTCTCAAGAAAGCGAACCTTTATTGGAAAGAATTATAGCTTAGGCTTAAGAAGGAAGGCTACAAAAAACATCCTACGAATGGGGAAAACGGCTGAAAATTCACTTCAATCCGTGAGAATTTTCAGGAAAACTTTGCCGGACCGGATAAGCCCTGTTTCACCTTTGCCGATTTCAATCATTTCGTTGAAGGAAGCGATTTTTTTCTTTTCCTGCTTCGCGTTCACCCATTCCACGGCGCCCTGTTCGATCAATCGTTTCGCGTCGCTTTTCGTTTTTGATATTCCGACCGTCACCATGAAATCCGCCGCTTTGTGGGAACCAGCCTCAACTTTAACTTTCTTGTAATCCACCGATTGGTCCAGATTGTGGCGATTTTCAAAA
>Ga0207076_1098_pt1 | contig 22151 bp, 14 predicted proteins | sample Alteio_BWMinHeat_62_FD_153568 | JGI IMG/M metagenome (GOLD analysis project Ga0207076, IMG submission 153568) | Enriched cells from forest soil in Barre Woods Harvard Forest LTER site, Petersham, Massachusetts, United States -... | ecosystem: Environmental > Terrestrial > Soil > Temperate forest >... | reverse complement strand
GTTGAGGAAGAAAGCGCCAAGCTCGGGGATATATTCTTTTAAGCTTTCGTGATGGCGCCTGCTTGTTGCTACCCATATACCATTCCATTCAGGCTCTTTTACACTCCTGCGGAGGATCAGCATTATCCTTTTACCCAGGTAAATGTAATGCATACCAAACAGCCTTTTAACGGTGATCCCTGCTGGCAGGTAGTCAAATACAAAATCGAAAGGAGCGGGGCTGGCCATAATTTTATAATGCAAGGTAGGTTTTTTTTATAGTCCATGGTCGATAGTCCATAGACCATGGTAAAAATTATTCGGATGGGGAATTAGTCAATGGTCCAACCTAAAACTGTTCAGCTATGGTCCATCGACCATGGACTATGGACCTTTTGGAAGATTGCACTTAAATAGCGACTTTTGCACCACTGTCTGAAATCATTGCCCAAAAACCAATGACTCAATGACCTAATGACCCAATGACCCAATGACCTAATGACCCAAACAGAAACAATAGTCGCCCTCGCCACCCCCAACGGAACCGGAGCCATTGGTATAATCCGTCTTTCCGGGCCGGAAGCTATTACCATAGCCGCCAGTGTGTTTAAGGGTAAAGATCTAACTAAACAGCCTTCACATACCATTCATTTCGGCAGCATAGTGGATGGGGATATTATCCTTGATGAAGTTTTGATTTCATTGTTCATCGCACCACGCTCATATACAAGGGAAAACATTGTCGAAATTTCCTGTCATGGCTCAGCCTATATCATCGAATCGATCATCAAACTGCTGATCAAAAAAGGGGCACGCTCTGCAAAAGCCGGAGAGTTTACCTTGAGGGCTTTCCTAAACGGCCAACTGGATCTTTCCCAGGCCGAGGCAGTGGCAGACCTGATCGCCTCCAATTCCAAAGCATCACAACAAGTGGCTTTGCAGCAATTGCGCGGAGGTTTCAGCAGCCAGTTGCAGGCGCTGCGCGACCAGCTGGTGCAATTTGCATCGCTAATTGAACTGGAGCTTGACTTCGCCGAAGAAGATGTGGAGTTTGCCAACCGCGACCAGCTTAAAAAACTGATACTCCAGATAAACCGCGTAATCCACAGCCTGATAAGTTCTTTTGAATTAGGAAATGCGATAAAAATGGGGGTGAACACCGTTATTGCAGGCAGACCCAACGCCGGTAAATCCACCTTACTAAATGCTTTATTGAATGAAGAAAGGGCAATTGTAAGCCATATCCCCGGCACCACTCGTGATACCATTGAAGAAGTACTTAATATCAACGGCATCAACTTCCGGCTGATCGATACCGCCGGCATCAGGGAAGCTACGGATGCTATTGAACAGATCGGCGTGGCGCGCACCATGGAAAAGATCAGCCAGTCAGCCGTGCTGGTTTATTTGTTCGACGCCAGCCAGATCAGCGCCGAAGAACTCAAAAGCGATTTGGAAAGCCTCCAGAAACCAGGCATTACCATGCTTGCCGTAGCCAATAAAATCGACTTGCTGACAACGCAAACCAATCCACTTCCAGCCTTTCGGACTTCCGGACTTCCGGACTTCCTCCCCATCTCTGCTAAAGAAAAACTTCACATCGACAACCTTAAGCAACAGATTTACAGTGCTGCTATCAAGGACAAATTAACTGGCGATGAGACACTAGTCACCAATATCCGCCACCTGGAAGCCTTGCAAAAAACCGACGAAGCCCTGGCAAGGGTGCTTCACGGCATGGACACCATTACTTCCGATTTTCTTTCGATGGACATCAAACAGGCGCTGCATTATTTGGGCGAGATTACCGGGGCTGTTACTACAGATGATTTGCTGGAAAATATATTTAGTAAGTTCTGTATCGGGAAGTAATTGAAATGACCTTCATAAATCACTGTAATTAAATTACCTGTGAAATATAAAAACTCCAAAATCATCAAATTACAAGCTCATTAAAATCCCCCCGTCCCGGCGTTTTTTGTTGAATTTTGATCTTTATTGGCATCACACTTAGTATATGGTGTGGAGAATAAGCACTATATAATCCGCAAATTTGCGGAGAAAAAGTACTATATTTACCGCATAATCGCGGAAAATATGTATATACATCAATTAAAGGACTGGCCTTCTTTCACCTGGGACACCGGGGCGATACTCGTTCGTTTAGGTGAAGTGCGATACCGGCAGGGGCGTATATTAGGATTAATGAGCTCGGCTGGTTTTAAATTGCAAGAGAATGCGGTATTAGATACCCTGACATTGGATGTTACTAAGTCAAGTGAGATAGAGGGGGTGAAGCTTAATACTGATCAGGTAAGATCTTCTATAGCGCGCAGGCTGGGTATAGAACTGGCAGGGGCGGTAACTGCCGACCGAAATGTAGATGGAGTGGTGGAAATGATGTTGGACGCGACCCAAAGGTATACTGAGGAATTAACTGCAGATCGTTTATACGATTGGCACGCGGCTTTATTCCCAACCGGAAGGAGTGGCATACATAAAATCACGGTAGCTGCCTGGCGTACCCCGGAGGCCGGCCCGATGCAAGTGGTTTCAGGTGCAATAGGCCAAGAGAAGATCCACTTTGAAGCTCCCGAAGCAGAACGATTGCCTGCAGAAATGAGCTTATTTTTAAATTGGTTTAATGCTGAACCCACTACCGATGCGGTATTGAAAGCAGCAATAGCACATTTATGGTTTGTAACCATACACCCATTTGACGATGGTAACGGTCGTATCACCCGGGCGGTTACCGATATGCAACTTGCCCGGGCCGACGGAACCCCCCAACGTTTTTATAGTATGTCCGCCCAAATATTACGGGAAAAAGCCGCTTATTATGATATGCTGGAACAAACGCAAAAAGGCGATCTGGATATTACCCCTTGGTTAAGCTGGTTTTTAGATTGCTTATTTAAGGCCATGGATCACACCGAAGAAACTTTATCTGCCGTTGCAAACAGAGCCCGATTTTGGGAAAAGAATCGCGAAATTTCGTTAAATAGCCGTCAGCAATACATGGTCGGTGCGTTGCTTGATGAATTTTACGGGAAGCTAACCAGCACGAAATGGGCTAAGATGACAAAGAGTTCCCCGGATACCGCGCTAAGAGATATTCAAGACCTTATAGAAAAAGGTATATTGGAAAAAGAAACCGGTGGCGGCCGAAATACAGCTTATAGATTGATAGGTTAACACCTAATAACTCTAATGCGAATTAAATTCATAGAGAAGAAATCGAATAGATGCAAATTGGGGGATTAATACAGTACGTTAGCAATTGGAAATGTGCGGTAAATCAGGCCGGGCTTCCCGTTTTCAATTCAGCATTGCCCGGCCTGGTAAATGGGTTTTATTTATATGCAGCGTCGTTCCAGCGAATCTCATTGCGGAACTGATCAAGTTTGGTGTCTTTGCCGATCCGTAAAAATTCCAACCCTGCAATATCGGCGAAATCCTGCAAGTGTTCGGCTGTAAGGTTTTGGCTGTAAGCGGTATGGTGGGCGCCTCCGGCGTAGATCCACGCGGCGCAGCCTGTTTTCATATCCGGGTAAGGTTTCCACAGTACACGTGCCACCGGGAGTTTAGGCAGGTCATTTTGTGGTTCAACGGCTTCAACCTCATTTATCAGCAACCTGAAGCGGTTCCCCATATCAATAATAGAAGCGTTCAGTGCAGGGCCACCGGCTACATTAAATACCAAACGGGCAGGATCAGCCTTCCCGCCGATACCCAGCGGGTGAACTTCAAGTGCTATTTTACCATTGGCCAATGAGCTGTCAATTTCCAGCATGTGCGAACCTAAAACCAGGTTGTTGTTTGGGTCGAAATGATAGGTATAGTCTTCCATAAAGGCATTGCCGCCTTTAAGCCCGCTGCCCATTACTTTAAAAGCACGTACCAATGCAGCTGTCTTCCAATCGCCTTCGCCTGCAAAGCCGTAACCGGCTTCCATTAAGCGCTGCGCCGCAATGCCGGGAAGCTGCACCATGCCATGCAGGTCTTCAAATGTATCAGTAAAGCCTTTAAAGCCGCCATTTTCTAAAAATGTACGAAGTCCTATCTCTATTTTTGCAGCTTCGTGTATCGATGCATGTTTTTCACCACCTTTAAGCAGCGCAGCATCCATCGAATAAGTAGCTTCATATTCGGTGATCAACGCATCAATTGCTTCTTCACTAACACTGTTAATTACGGTTACCAGGTCGCCAACACCATAAGTATTAACGGCATAGCCGAACTTCAGTTCAGCTTCTACCTTATCGCCTTCGGTAACGGCAACAAAACGCATGTTGTCGCCAAAGCGGGCAAATTTTGCACCCTGCCAGTCGTGCCATCCTGCGGCGGCCCTTGTCCAGGCGTCAATCTGCGCAAGCACTTCATTGTCTTGCCAATGACCAACAACAACCTTACGATTTTTACGCATGCGCGAAACAATAAACCCAAACTCGCGGTCGCCGTGTGCGCTTTGGTTCAAATTCATAAAGTCCATATCGATTGAACTCCAGGGGATATCGCGGTTAAATTGCGTATGCAGGTGAAGCATTGGTTTTTGCAGTATATTTAACCCGCGGATCCACATTTTGGCAGGGGAGAAGGTATGCATCCAGGTAATAATGCCTATGCAGTTTTCGGCCCTGTTGGCCTCCATAAGGGTTTCGTAAATTTCCTCAGTGCTTTTTACTACGGGCTTATAAACTACGCGTACAGGTATTTTTCCGGAAGTATCAAAGCCATTGGCTATTTGCTGCGAATGTTCAGCTACAAGCCGTAAAGTTTCTTCACCATAAAGGTGCTGACTGCCGGTGATAAACCAAACTTCAAATTTTTTCAGATCGATCATTACTATTAGTTAATTTATTTATAATTCAGTTTGATGGAGAAAGCCGTAATAATGCAGCCCCGTGTTTGTTTATTAGTTTTGTGCACGTGTTTGTACAGGTGCCAGTATTTTGCTTTTCCCAAAGATCCCGTACCATAACTTTTCCCTTAAGGCCGATTGAGGTAAAGTCGATACTTACATCATGCGCCTTGTCGCCGATGTTAAACAGCGCAACATAAATGTCTTTGCTGTGTGGTATGTGGGAATACCAAACCATGCTATCTTCATTTTTATATAATTGCCGGGGATCAACGCCCTGCTGATCAACAGCAAGCACTTCCGCATTGGTGAATAATTTCCGCTCTATCAGCCTGTTTTCAGGCAAATTCCCCCCAATCATCAGCGGCGAACGGAAGATGCACCAAAACGTCATATGTGTATAAAGTTCGTCATCAGTAAACCTGCTGTAACGCTCGTTGCCAACCGGGCCGCGTTTTGATAGTTTGCCAATTTGCAGCATATCACAATCGGGCCAATGCCCTTTGCCACCAACGCCTTCCCAGCTTTTGGCGTAATCAAACATGTGCAGTATTTCCTTCCAGTTATCCCAAAAATCATCGGCCATACGCCACATATTGGCGTTTTTACTAACGTGTTCCGACTCGCCTACCGGCGTTTCACCCGGGGAAATACTTAAAACGACAGGCCTGCCACACTGTTCAATTGCTTTCCGGTAGCCTTCTATTTCTTTTTTATGATACGGCCTTGCAATATCATCTACCTTAATAAAATCAACTCCCCAGGATGCATACAGTTTAAGCAGCGAATTTAAATAAGCCTGCGCCCCCGGTTTATCCATATTTAAACCATACATATGGTTCATCCAGTCACATTTTGAATTGGTGTCGGCTATCATATCAGCAGTGATCCCTTCGGCGCCCAAAACGGGCGATTTTGCCCATACTGCCTGGCGCGGAATCCCCCGCATTACATGGATCCCGAATTTCAAGCCCAGTTTATGAACATAGGCTGATAAGGGCGCAAACCCATACCCGCCAAATGCTGATGGAAATTTATTGGGCTGAGGCAACAAGCGCCCCCACTTATCCATTGTTAACCAGGGAACAAAAGAGCCATCCCAAAGATTTTTTTGATAAGGATTACCAATATTGCTGCCCGGCGGGTTATCGTATGACCATAAAAAATCTACAACCACATATTGCCAGCCGTATGGCTTTAAATATTTGGACATATAAGCTGCATTCGCTCTAACTTCGTTTTCGTGCACTGCTGAACCAAAACAGTTATAGCTGTTCCAGCCCATCGGCGGGGTTTGTGCAGGTGCGATTTTTTGCGAATAAGCGCCTGCACTAAAAGCACAAGCGACCAGTACCAGAGATATAAATTTCATTTGTTACCCGCTGTTAATGATTTATTGACCGTAGTAAGAATTTGGGCCGTGTTTTCGTTCAAAATGTTTATTTATTAATGATGATTTTAACCGTTGCACAGCCGGATTTATTTGTTCGGTTAAAAATGCCATTTGAGCAACCGATTCTAAAACTGCGCTGTTGTAAACAGCCTTATCTGCTGTCTTTCCCCAGGTAAAAGGGGCATGGTTACCCACCAGTATCATTTCTATTTCTTTATAATGCAGGTCCCTTTCCCTTAAACAATTAATAATCTGGTTACCTGTTTCATATTCATAGTCGCCTTGTATCATCGCATCGTCCATCGGCGCAGCGCATGGTATATCGGCTGTAAGATGATCAGCATGCGTAGTCCCATAAATCGGTATATCCCTTTGCGACTGTGCCCAGGCGGTTGCATAAGTAGAATGTGTATGGACAATTCCATTTATGCTATCCCAGTTTTTATAAAGTACGGCATGTGTTTTAGTGTCTGACGATGGCCTTAAAGTTCCTTCAATTATATTGCCGTCAAAATCTACAATTACCATTTTTTCAGAGGAAAGGTCCTGGTAGGGGACCCCGCTTGGTTTAATTGCAAAAACGCCCAGGCTTCGGTCGGCCGCGCTTACATTGCCGAAGGTAAACAGCACCAGGCCCAGTTTGGGCAGTTGCATATTTGCTTCAAAGGCCTCCTGTTTTATATGTTGATAGTTGCTCATGGTTTAAACCTGGTATGTTTTCTGTTCGTTGTTTAGTGATTTAAACGCGACCTGCCATTCCACAAATTTTCCAAGGTCGTTATATTGCCGGTAGCGTTTGGTATACACTTCTTTTAATTGATTATTTGGATAATATTCCACATCAAAACCGCGGCCCATTGCTGCCATGGCATCTTCAACAGTAGGGTAAATATCAGCAACAACTGCGGCAAACATGGCGGCACCCAAAGCGCAGGTATGCTCAAATTGATGGATCCGGATAGGCATCCCCAATACATCAGCCATCACTTGCATCACAAAGGGCGATTTTTTAGCCACGCCGCCAATACCTATAATTCCTTTAACAGGGATTCCTTCCTGTATAAAACGTTCCACTATGCTTTTTGCACCAAAACATGTCGCTTCAGCCAATGCCCGGAAAACTTTCGGAGCATCGCTGCCAAGGCTTAAGCTGGTAATTGCAGCTTTTAGCGTTTGATCTGCATCAGGCGTGCGGCGGCCATTGAGCCAGTCGATCGCCAGTTCATTGGCGGCATCAACCGGAAGCAATTGAGCCTGCCTGCTCAATTCCGGTATAATGCGGTCGCTTATTTCATTTCTTAAAGCTTCAGCGGTTTTGGTATCGATAATTGCTGAATCTTTAAGTAAATTATTCAATGGCCAGGAAATTAGGTTTTTGAACCATGCATAAGTATCGCCAAATGCTGACTGGCCGGCCTCAAGGCCCGTCATTCCGGGTATTACAGAGCCATTTACCTGCCCGCAGATCCCTTTTACCAGTTTTCCCTGCATCTCCGCAGTTGGCGCCACTAAAATATCGCAGGTTGATGTTCCCATCACCTTACTCAGGTGATATGGCTCTATCTGCCCGCCTACAGCGCCCATGTGTGCGTCAAATGCGCCAACGCCGATGGCAACATCTGTTGATAATCCTAACCGGTCAGCCCATTCTTTACTTAAACAACCCGCTTTTTTATCTGAAGTGTAAGTCTCTGTAAATAGCCTTGAAGTGTACCCCGTTAATAATGGGTCGAGAGAAGAGAAGAACTCATCAGGCGGCAAGCCACCAAATTCTTCGGCCCAAAGCGCTTTGTGCCCTGCCGAACACCTGCCCCGCATGATATTGCCGGCTCCTTTACCGCCTGTTAACAGGAAGGGTATCCAGTCGCAATGTTCCACCCAGGAGTGGCATGCTTTGCGTACCTGTTCATCAACTCTTAATACGTGGAGCAATTTCGCCCAAAACCATTCGGACGAATAAATGCCGCCTACATATTTAAGGTAATTGATATCAAATTTGGTGGCATGTTCGTTGATCTGGGCTGCTTCATTAACCGAAGTATGATCTTTCCATAGAACGAACATAGCATTGGGATTATTTTCAAATCCCGGTGTTAATGCCAGGGGAACCCCGTTTTTATCAACTGCTACCGGTGTCGACCCTGTTGTATCTACCGACAGGCCTTTAACGGCTGCCGCAGCGCTGGCGCCGCCCGCTTTTGCAAGGCAATCTTTAATAGTTACTTCTAAGCCCTCAATATAGTCAAGCGGATGCTGCCTGAATTGGTTTTCGGCGGCGTTACAATATAATCCGTCCTGCCACCGGGGATAATTATATACCGATGATGCTATTTCATTGCCGTTAAGTGCGTTGATGAGTACAGAGCGAACAGAGTCGGAACCGTAATCCACTCCAATCACAAATTGGTCCTTATTCATAATAGGTTTTATAATTCGTGTCAAAACAACACTTATTTTTTGTAAAAAACAAATAATGTGTAAAAACAGTTAAAATGTTTTTTAGGTCCTGTCTGAAAATGCTAAAGATGAAGCGAATCCGGATTGGGTATAAAATTCAGAAATGCCTGAAATTTAGCATAATAATGCTGCATATTAAGCTGATAGTAGTACGCGCCGCGCTTTGACCCGGCTTTGTCCTTATCGTTTAATTTAATCAGCAAACCGGTGGCTAAAACCCTTTTACTAAAATTTCTTTTATCAATGGTGGTATTAAAAACGCTTTCGTAAAGTATCTGCAGTTGGGGAAGCGTAAACTTTTTTGGTAAAAGTTCAAATAAAATAGGGTGCAGTGCTGCCTTGTAACGGATCCGCCTTTTGGCAGCCTCCACCATTTCCTGGTGATCAAACACTAATTTTGGAACACGTTTAAGGGGAAACCATTCAGCATGGTAGTCGTTACTTAGCTGTGTTTCATATTTATGTATGTCAATCAGCGCAAAGTAAGCTACAGAAGCGGTTCTTTCAATGGGGTCCCGGTCTGTATCGCCGAAAGTATGCAGTTGTTCAAGGTAAACCCCATCTATACCCGTCAGTTGCTTTAAGATTCTGTTGGCCGCCTGGTCTATACTTTCACTCGTTTGCACAAAGCCACCCATCAGGCTCCAGTTACCTTTTTCGGGTTGAAAGCCCCTTTTAATCAAAAGGATTTTTAGTGCCTCACCGTCAAATCCAAAAATAATGCAATCAACTGCTAATAATAGTCGGGTTTGTTTGGAATATTTTTGCATTTCTAAAAGACTGAGGTTTTTAAATGGTGGGCAAATATAATTTTTTTTCGAGGCATAATTATTTTTGTATGTATCATTTTTGTTCAAAACCGCTTCTGAAGCTATATTTTCAGTCTAAAATAGTGTGTTTTGTACACTTTTGAAATTAAATTTTACTTAAGTGTTTATTTCACAATTAAAAAAATATATTTTACCTTAGATTTTAATTTGATAAGGCGAAAGTCGGACTAAAATAAACCAGCCAACATTTTTTTAATTTTTAATAACGTGTGGTCAATGCGAAGCAAAACGCGGGCTTGTAAGAATCGTATTTTCTTAATTATGAGGACAGCCTCCATAAATTCATCTTCTTTGGTTTTATGTTTCGCTTTGGCCGCTGGTTTCCGGCCCAAAATGCTGATAATATAACCATTGATTATGTTTTATATCACTTGGGTATTGCTTGATGAGGAAGAAAGCATTTTTGATTTGTTGAAAACTATTATTAATAAATGACAAAATAGTCTGTTAAAAATAATATCAGGTTAAATAAAATATTCATACATTAGTAATTAACCTATTAGTGTAAATTAATTGATACAATTGTAAGTATGTTACCAAAAGAGTTATCCGGCTTGTCTGATGAAACGCTTCTACAGGAATTTCAAGCCGGTAACATACAAGCTTTTGAACTTCTTTATAATCGTTATAAGGGATTATTATACATTCATGCCTATAAAATGCTTCGTGACGAAGATGAAGCAAAAGATGTTGTTCAGGAACTGTTTGCCAAATTATACACACGGGCAGATACAATATGTCTTAAAACTACGTTTTCGGCTTATTTGTACACCTCGATACGTAACCGGATATTGGACATTATTGCTCATACGCGCATAAAAACAAGATACCTGGCTTCACTGGGTGAGTTTTTGGATCGGGGAGTTGCTACTACCGATCAGTTGATGAGAGAAAAGGAACTTGCTTTTCAAATAGAAAAAGAGGTAGCAATGCTTCCTGAAAAAATGCGTCTCATATTTGAAATGAGCCGTAAAGGCAGTCTTTCACACAAAGAGATTGCAGCGAGGCTGGACATTTCCGACAAAACGGTAAAAAAACAAATCAACAACGCTATAAAATTGATAAAAGTAAGGCTTCATTTACTTAACATAGCTTTCATTGTTGGTGCACTGTATATTTTATAAAAGAAATAGCTATTGCAGAGGTTTATGTCATCGATCACAGTCTATCATCCATTTTATCTATAGTTCATCATACATTTTCAGACCCGCTGACAGTATAGTTAGACGAATGGCGATCTCTAAGCCAGCTCAATAGTTTTTTGGACCTTTCAAGACACCAAGTATGGACTTTTCAGGTAAGCTAACTAAAAATTTTACATCGAACTTTGTATCGTAAAATTCTTAGAAATGAAAAACAGAAAAGCTTACGTCATCACCGGACCAACTTCGGGCATTGGCTATGCAACAGCGCTGGAGCTTGCCAGGCACGACACCGTAATTCTCGTTGGCAGAAACCGGGAAAAACTAAATCAGCTACAAAAAGCTATCAAAGACATGGGACAAAATGCCGTGCCGGTAGTGTGCGATATTTCAGATATGAAGAGCGTAAAAAGTGCAGCTAAGCAGATTATAGCGCTTCAGCTTCCCATTGCAGGATTGCTGAACAACGCCGGAATTATGCCGGCCAAAGCATCCAAAAGTGCCCAGGGTTGGGATATGACGTTTGCTACAAACCATCTCGGGGCATTCGCTCTGACCGAGGCGCTCGCGCCCCATCTCCCCGACGGAGCAAATGTAGTTTTTATTGCTTCCGCTATTGAGGACCCTGAACGTAAACCTGCAAAAATCATGGGGATGAAAGGCGGTCGTTATCTAACTGCGGAGGCCAGCGCCCGTGGCGAATGGAAAGCGGGCGGCGCTAAAATGTCCGGCATAGACGCATATGCCACGTCAAAACAATGCATCCTTGCAGCTGCAATGGCGTTTGCACGCGAAAATCCGAGATTACGTTTCAATGCCGTGGAGCCGGGAATAACCCGGGGTACCAGTCTCGGTGGCGAAAGTACGAACGCTTTCATTCGCTTTTTGTTTGGTTACATGATGGCGATCATTCCCCCTTTCTCTGCATTCAGCAGTACGCCTGAAAAATCAGCAAGGGTGATCACCAAGATCCTGACAGATGAGTCGGGTAAAACAGGAGTATATTTTGACGAAAAAGGCCGGCCAATGCTTGGCTCAATCCAGGTCCGGGACCAGGAGTTTCAAGACCGGGTGGTGACCGAAACCCGTGCCTTGTTATCAACAGTCAAATAAGATAAATTTGGGATGTTAACATGAGCAGATCAAATTATCGTATTGGGGTTATCTCAGCCGAACAGTTCATTGCTGAACATACCTTCGCCTATATCATCAAAGGCGAAATGCATTTGTATGACGGTAGTAACAGCTACGTGTTGAGATCCGGCGAATGCGGGCTTGCCCGGAAAAACCGTCTGATAAGATTTAAGAAAGAAAAAGAAAACGGTGAACTGGAAAAGGTATTCGTCTTTTTTGATGAAGCTTTTCTCCGCGCATTCCAGGAAAAGCATCAACCAGAGGTACTACCGAAATTCCGATGGGGCGAAACGATCTTACGCCCGCCCAAAAATAACCTCATGCCAAATTTCATTCAGTCATTGTTGCCCTACTACGATCATGGAAAAATAAATGAGGCCTTTGCAGACGTAAAGCGAGAAGAACTACTCCTGATTTTGTTGCAGGCACAGCCGGAACTGGCAGGTTTATTTTTTTATTATGGCATACCTGAAAAAATAAACATCGAGGAGTTTATGAACCGCAATTACCAATTCAATGTCAGCATAAACAGGTTTGCTTATTTAACAGGGCGGAGCTTATCCGCATTTAAAAGGGATTTTAAACAAGTATTTAATGATACACCAAGCCATTGGGTAGTGCGAAGACGATTGCAGGAAGCATACTTCCTTATCGACAAAAAAAATCAAAAACCTGCTAAAATTTATTTGGAACTTGGTTTTGAGACTTTGCCGCACTTTTCATATGCCTTTAAAAAATATTTTGGGATGGCGCCAACGGAACTTGCAGGCCAAAAAAAGAGGCGACTTTGAGCGCTTGTATTTACGCCATTCAGCAAACTGTGCCAGATCAAATCTGGTTAATTGTCGTTGAGGTTTCCCGATTTATTTAATTAGGGTACCGATAAAGTTCTGTCAGATTCACTATTTAAAAAAAACAGATGATAGACTATGAATAATGACAGTTTTTAATAAAAATAAAATATTTTTCATTTCTCTCTACTACCAACGCCTTCATTATCCGTCATACCATAAAATGTCACTTTTTTGTGGCATTTAAATAAACCAAGATGGACTCAAAAGCAAAAATATTACTCGAAAAATATAAGGCGGGAATCTGTACTCCTGACGAAATAGCCCTGCTGGAAAGCTGGTATCTTAAAGAAGCAGCAAAGCATATTTCAGCAGAGGAAATAGATTTTGATAAAATCATTGATCTGAATCCTCAGGACCTGGATTTAAACATTTCCCATTTCACCCCCCGGGCCCGGGTAAGGTATTTAAAATTATGGCAGGTGGCAGCATCAATTGCCTTATTAGCCTGTATCGGTGTTTTTGCATACCGGTATTCAAATACGGTTACAAGTGCAACCCCGTTAAATTATGTTGTTAACAAAACTCCGAAAGGGGCTATTCAAAAAATAGCCTTGCCCGATGGTTCAATAGTTTGGGTTAATGCAGGTTCAGTGTTTAAATATCCTAAAAAGTTTGAAGGTAAAGTACGACAGGTGGAACTTGTTGACGGGCAGGTATTTTTCGACATAAAGCACATGGTTGATCATCCTTTTGTTGTTAAAACCAGCAACTTAAATATCACTGTATTAGGTACATCATTTGATGTGAAAGCTTACAAGAACGAAAAAATCACAAAAGTTAGTGTATTGACTGGAAAGGTTGGTATTAGTGTTGAGGGACAAAAAAATAAACCGGCAATTATGCTTTTGCCTGCGCAGCAGGTTATTTTAAATAATGCCACTGATAACCTTGTTAAGGGCACAACTAAAACCGAGGCAATTGATTCGTGGCGTAAAAATATCCTGGTTTTTGATGATGAAAATCTGAACCTCGTTTTCAACGCATTAGAGCGGAAATATAATGCAAAAATCACCGTAGAGGATACGGAATTACTTGATCAGCACATATCTATCAAATTAAACGCACAACCGTTAAATAATATTCTTGACGTTTTAAGTTTTACCAAACACTTTAAATATGAGATGCCCAATGACAGTACAGTAATTATTAAAAAATAATTCCCCGCCTGGCAGCCAGATGAGGAAGTAACCGGGAACACGGCAAATGTTCCCGGATGTAATTGAAAAGCCACTGTACACATGCTTGAGACCCATGAACAGGAGGCTATAGTTTAACTGAATTTTAAACCAATACAAATATGATTAATTTTTACGGCAAATCATTGCCCTTACTTAGAAAATGTATGCGCATTTCTACTATAATTATTTGCGTACAAATGTGTTGCACCACAATGTTGATGGCCCACGAAACCCGGGCGCAGGACATCAACCTGAATTTAAAAAAGGCAAATATCAAACAGGTTTTTAACGAGATTGAACAGCAATGTACGGTGACTTTTGTGTACGATGATAAAGTTGTAAATGGGTTATCTTCTATTACGCTGCGTGCATATAATCAACCACTGTCAGATGTTTTAAAACAACTACAGGATAAAACCCAGTTACAGTTTAAAATGGTGGGGACCCTTATTGGTGTTGCAAAGGATGTTACCAGCATGCCCAATCTTAATCCTGTACCAATAGTAGAAAACAATATTGTAAATACGATAACTGGTACGGTAAAAGATGCCCAGGGATATCCTCTGACCGGTGTAACTGTGCAGGTAAAAGGTACCAATGTATCAACGGCAACATCAATAAATGGCACTTTTTCTATTAATGCACCGGTAGGAAGCGTCTTGATGTTTCGTTTTTTAGGGTTTCAAACAAAGGAAATTACTGTAGGCGAAGAAAAAAACATCACCGTAACCCTTGTTGAGAGCCAAAATGCCCTTAATGAGGTTGTTGTAGTTGGTTATGGCACTACAACTAAAGGTCAGCTTACCAGCGCTGTTACCACTGTTAAAGCAGAAGACTTTAATGCGGGCGTTGTAGCCACGCCTGCCGACCTGCTGGAAGGCAAAGTATCAGGCCTTAATATTACCAATGACGGAAACCCTAATGGAACTGCAACTGTAACGCTCAGGGGGCCTTCAACTGTGAGGGCAGATGGTGCCTCACCGTTTTATGTTATTGATGGCGTGCCGGATGCGGATATTAACCTTATTGCGCCGGCAGATATTGCCTCGATAGATGTTTTAAAAGATGCTTCGGCGGCGGCAATTTATGGTAGCCGGGCTACCAACGGCGTTATTATCGTAACAACTAAAAAAGCTAAACCAGGCCAGTTAAGAATGAATTACGATGCATATGCAGCGACGGAAAACATATCCAATCAGTTTAAAGTTGCAAGTGCGTCGCAGTTAAAAACTTTTTTGGCGGCAACGGGTCAAAGCTTAACTCCTGCGAATGATAATGGCACTACCAACTGGGAAAATGAAATTGAACGCAGCAATGGCTTTTCTACAAATCATAATTTATCATTTGGCGGAGGTACAGAAAAAAGTGTATTTGGTGGCAGTATCAATTATCTCGAAAACCAGGGTATTGTTAAAACAAGCGGATTGAACCGTTTTATCGGACGGCTTAATTTATCGCAAAAAGCTTTAAATGATAAGTTGAAATTGGATTTCTCCTTAAGCAATTCAATAACTAACCAGAATCTTTTTGTGAATGACATTCCTTTGTATAGTCCAAACGGCGCTAACCCAAATGTGTTCAGGGCCGCAGTACAATACCTGCCCACCCGCGCAGTTTATAATGCTGACGGTACGTTTTACGATGACCCCACTTTAGTATTAGGCTATAACCCATTAGGTTTATTGGAAACCAATAAATATTTGCAAAAAGTTAACCTGTTATTAGCCAACGCCAAGGCCGAACTGCAATTGCCTTTTGGGTTTACTTACAATTTAAACCTGGCTTACCAGGACAGGAATACTACAGATGATACTTATCTTAATTCAGCTTCAGAACTGGCCATTGGCCAAAATGGGGTAGCCACCCGCTCACAGGATGAGGATACAAAAAAGGTGTTTGAAAATTACTTGGGCTATCAGCATATATGGAACAAGGTGCATAATTTTAATGCCATTGTTGGTTATTCGTTTGACGAAACCGAAACAGGTAATGGCTTTGGAGTAAGCAACGAAGGTTTTATTTCTGACGCTACAAGCTATTATAACCTTGCATTAGGGCAAACCAATCTTCCATATTATCAAACCTATTATGATCAGACCCAACGTATCATATCATTCTATTCGCGCGTAAATTACAGTTATGCGGGTAAATATATTTTGCAGGCTTCGGTGCGCCGTGATGGTTCAAACTCATTTGGCAGCAGCCATCAGTGGGGTTATTTCCCGGCAGTATCTGCCGCATGGCGGGTTAGTGAAGAATCATTTATGAAATCTCAAAACCTGTTCGATGACCTTAAACTTCGCATAGGGTATGGTCAAACAGGTAATGCCATTGGTTTTAACCCTTATACGCCTTTAACCTTATATGGCACCACGGGTTCATTTTATGGCCCTAATGGCACCTGGATAAGCGCCATAGGCCCAACCCAAAACCCTAACCCGAATTTGCAATGGGAAGCTACATCTACACTGAATGCTGGTGTTGATTTTTCGTTGCTGAAAGGCAGGTTAAGCGGTACAGTTGACGTATATGATAAGAAGACAACGGAGATGATCTTTAGCATCCCTGTTTCAACCGTAACAAATTTTATAGGAACCACGGTGGCCAACGTCGGCAGCATGGACAATAAAGGCGTTGAAATAGGTTTAACAGGCGTCCCCGTAAAATCGAAAGATTTTAACTGGCAAAGTTATGGCAATATCGCCTTTAATAAAAACGTAATAACATCGCTGGGCAACGATCTATCCCAAATTTTTGTGGGTGATCCGGAAGGCCCGGGCCAAAGTGGCACGACTGTTTCGATTATACAGAAAGGTTATCCGCTTGGCGAGTTTTATACCCTTAAATATATTGGTATGACCAATGGTGTATCAACTTATATGGGCGCCAATGGCCAACCTACAACTACCCCAACCAGTACCGACCGCACTTATGCCGGCAGTGCACAACCCACTTATACATTTGGCTGGGGGAATACCATTACGTATAAAAAGTTCAGTTTTAACTTCTTTTTCCGCGGACAAGGGGGCAATAAAATAATGGACGCTTCGCTGGCAGATTTCAACACACCATCTTCGGCATCAAGCCATAATGTTCCATTAATAACCCTGACCGAACCGGTAACGGACGTAAACGCAAACTTATATTCTACCCGTTATCTTGAAAACGGTGCGTTTATCAGGTTAAGTAATGCAACCCTGGCCTACAAGTTTAAAATACAAGGAAACTATATCCATGGCCTGCGCCTGTATGTTACCGGTACAAACCTGTTCATCATTACCAAATACAAAGGGGTTGACCCGGAGTTGAATTTGAGTCTTAATGGCCAGGCAAGCGGTCAGTTTGTCGGCGTCGATATGAATAATTATTATCCAAAAACGCGCACATTTCTTGGCGGCCTGCAAGTAGATTTATAAACCTTTAATATCAATCAAGATGAATAGTTTAAAAAAATATATGTTTTTGAGCATCATTGCTCTCTGTACAGGCGCAGTTTACCTGTCGGGTTGTACAAAATTGAATGTGGCTCCCGTTTCTGCACTTACCCCTTCTAATTTCCCAACTACACCGGCGCAGTTTGTGGCAGCTACGGGGCCAATTTATACATCATTTCGCGGGGCCCCCGGCCGTCAATGGTGGTTGGTTGAAAACCTGAGTACTGATATGGAAGTTTTAGTGGCCCGTGGCGGGAACTGGTTCGATGGAGGTTCCTATTCTACGTTGAACCTTCATACTTATACCGGCGATAATGGCAACCTCGAGACTATGTGGCAATGGGGGTATGGAACTATAAGTGCCTGTAACCAGGCTTTAGCGCTGTTTAATGCGGCGCCGGCAAGCGCCGCCAAAACCCAGACAGTTGCAGAGATAAAAACAATGCGGGCGATGTGTTACTATTTCATGATGGACAATTTTGGTAATGTGCCGATCACAACAACCTTTGGCGATACCACCAATTTGGGTACCCAGTCAAGGGCAAAGGTTTTTGCCTTTGTTGAAAGCGAATTACTGGCCCAGATCCCAAATCTTAGCGGTACAGTTGGTGTTTCAACCTATGGCAGGCCAACCAAGTACCTCGCTTATGCAATACTGGCTAAAATGTACCTGAATGCTGCTAATTATACAGGTACAGCGCGGTACCAGGATTGTGTTACCATGTGCGATAATATTATACAAGGCGGCCAATATGGTTTGGATGCTGATTACTTAGGGATGTTTAAGCCCAATAACGGCCCGCAGATTAAAGATTTTATTTATGCTATTCCTTACGATGGGGTTTATGCGCAGGCTATGTATTATGCCCGCTGGACCTTACACCCGGCTTTGGCCAAAAAATACAGTATGCCTTATACACCGGATGGCCCGGTATATACTTATCCATCGTACTATGCTTATTTTAATGATCCGAATGATATTCGTAACGGGCAATACCTCACCGGAAAACAATATTACTTTGATGGCACACCAATTAATATAACAACTACCAATATCGGGCTTGACGCCAGTTACAGCGGCTCCGATCCAAATGGGACCGTCGTGCACCAGTTGGAGTTTACCCCAAATATCGTATGGAGGGATCCTTCAACGTTTGATATTGGCAATGATGAATTGGCCAATGAAGAAGGTTACCGGAATAATAAATTTTATCCGGACAGCCTTGCGCCAACCCGTAACCAAAGCAATGATGTACCACTTTTCAGGTATGCTGATATCTTGCTGGAAAAAGCGGAAGCCATACTGCGGGGTGCAAATGCAACCAACGGCGATCTGCCATTGTCATTGGTTAACCAGGTACGCAGCCGCGCAAAAGCTACTCCTTTCACCACAGTAACGCTGACAACGCTTCTTGAAGAACGTGCAAGGGAATTTGCGGACGAAGGATGGCGCAGAAATGACCTGATACGGTATGGCATGTATGAAAATGCATGGGGAATAAAAACGGACGCCGATCCTAATAAGCGGATATTCCCGATACCAACTCCCGAGTTGCAGTTAAACAGCAAACTCGTGCAAAACCCTGGCTATTAGACTGGAAATAGTAAGATTGATTTGTTGATTGAGAATATGGGCTCCGGCCCATATTCTACTTTTTTGCCGGAATTTGCGTTAATGGTACAGGCTTGGCGATGTGCCCATGTTCAATGTGTCTGTTTATGAAAAAATATAGCATCAATTACTGTTTTAAATTTATCACCGCAATTTTAGTGATATCGGCTTTTTGTAACAGTAACCTGTTAGCCCAGGTTAATATTCCGGCGTCCAGGGCACTCATAAAAAGGATAATTCCGCAACATGCCACTGATTTTGTTGTTGAACAGCTCAAACCAGCAGATAAAGACGCTTTTGAAATAGAAAGCCATGGCAGCAAAATTATATTAAGAGGAAATAATGGGGTTTCGGTCGCTTCGGCGTTATACAATTATCTTACCAACTATACCCATTGCCAGGTTACCTGGAACGGTGTAAATCTTAATTTACCTCAAAAACTGCCTTCGGTTAAACACCTTATACATAAGAATACACCTTACCAATACCGCTATTATCTTAATTACTGCACTTTTAACTATAGCATGAGCTGGTGGGGTTGGGATAGATGGCAAAAGGAGATTGACTGGATGGCCCTGCATGGTATCAATATGCCCCTGGCGCTTACGGGGCAGGAATACACCTGGTACCGTGTTTATAAAGACATGGGATTTAGTGACGGGGATTTGAAAGGATTTTTTTGCGGCCCGGCTTATTTCTCGTGGTTCTGGATGGGTAATTTAGATGGCTGGGGCGGCCCGCTGCCGGTTAGCTGGATAGAGAACCATCGGGATTTGCAGCAACAGATACTGCGCCGTGAGCGCGACCTGGGCATGAAACCCGTTTTGCAATCATTTACCGGCCACGTACCGGCATCTTTCCAAAAACGCTTTCCCGCATCGCAACTTAAAAAAACAAACTGGAACAACGGCTTTGCCGATACCTATATCCTGGATACCAAAGACCCGCTTTTTGCAGAAATTGGCCGCAAATTTATCGAAACCCAAACCAGGCTCTACGGAACGGATCATTTATATTCTGCCGATACCTTTAATGAAAACGAACCTCCGACCAATGATACCACTTATCTTTCGGCTTTAAGCGCCAGGGTATACCAGGGCATGAGCAACGCAGACCCCAAGGCAATCTGGGTAATGCAGGGCTGGCTGTTTTACAACGACAGAAAGTTTTGGAACCAGCCACAGGTAAAGGCATTACTTAATGCGGTGCCCGACGATCATATGATCATATTGGATCTGGCTACTGAAATTCAACCGGTTTGGAAACGTACCGAAGCTTTTTATGGCAAACCCTGGATTTGGAACATGCTGCATAATTTTGGCGGCAATATTGTGCTTTTTGGCCGGATGAATGAGGTGGCCAATGGCCCGGCTTCGGCATTGGCTGCCCCCGGATCAAAAAGATTATCCGGTATCGGGCTCACCATGGAAGCCATTGAGCAAAACCCGGTGCTTTATGAATTGATGACGGCTAATGTATGGCAGGATAAACCCATTAACCTCGACGAATGGCTTAAACAATACCAATTGAACCGGTATGGCCATGTTAATAAATACACCCAACAAACCTGGAACGTACTAAGAAAAACGGTTTACAGTGGAGGCAGTATCATTAGAGATGGTTCAGAATCAATCATAACCGGTCGCCCAACACTTGACTCAAATACCGTTTGGACGCGTACCACATTTAACTATAAACCAAAAGATTTTTTACCGGCGTGGGATGCCATCATTAAGGCTATTCCAACTTGCCAGGGCAGCGACGGCTTTCGATATGACCTTACCGATATCACCCGGCAGGCGCTGGCAAACTATGCGTTGGCCATCCAAAGCAAATGGGTGAATGCCTACCGCCAGAAAAACATAAGCGATTTTAAGAAATACAGCAGTGAATATCTTCAACTGATCAGTGACATGGATGCTTTATTGCGTACACGTAAAGATTTTTTACTGGGCCCGTGGCTGGCCGATGCCCGTAATCAGGGTACTACAAAAGCCGAAAAAGATCTTTATGAGCAAAACGCACGCGACCTGATCACCCTGTGGGGCGATGCAGATAGCCCGTTGCACGAATACTCGTGCAGGCAGTGGAGCGGATTGCTTAATGATTTTTACAAACCCAGGTGGGGGCAATTTTTTGCCTTGCTGGAAGATGCATTAAAAAGTGGTAAAGAGGCCAACTTTAAAGGCTTTGACGAATCAATCAGTCAATGGGAATGGAAATGGGTAAACAGCCATAAAAATTATCCTGTGCAGGCAAGTGGTAATAGTATAATAATGGCTAAAGCCATTTACAATAAATACAGGAAGGTTATAGGATCGGCTTATGAATAGAAATACAATTTTCAAATTAATACATTATATCTGATGCAGCCGGGTAAACGATTAATATCTCTTGATGCCTTGCGGGGGTTTGATATGTTCTGGATCATGAGCGGCGAACAGATCATTCACACACTGGCAAAAGCTACGCAGTGGCCGGTGCTGCTATGGTTTTCGGGCCAGTTGCATCATACGGTATGGAATGGTATTACTTTCTACGATATGATCTTTCCGCTTTTCCTGTTTATTGCGGGTGTTTCAATGCCATACTCAATTGGGAACAAAATAACCAAAGCGGGGTTGCTATCGGCCGTTCAACTGCCGGCAAAAACAAAAAGGGAGATCTATTTTTCGATGTTGCGGCGTACAATCATACTAATAGTGCTCGGATTGGTAGTAAACGGTGCGCTTAAATTTAATGGATATGAAAATACACGCTTTGCAAGTGTATTGGGCCGAATCGGGCTGGCCTGGTTTTTTGCAGGTATTATCTATCTGAATTTCAATCTTCGCGGGCAAATTATATGGTTTGCGGGTCTTTTAGCCGGATATTGGGCAATGATGATGTTCATCCCGGTTCCGGGCTATGGGCCAGGGGTACTAACCATGCAAGGTTCGTTCGAATCTTATATTGACCGCCTTTTACTACCTGGCAGGCTACACGATAAAATCCATGACCCTGAAGGGGTACTTTCCACTATCCCGGCTATAGGTACGGCATTACTCGGCGTATTTACTGGCAGTTTTTTAAACTGGGAGTCAACCCGCTTGTCCATGTTCAAAAAAGGGCTGTTGCTTTTTGCTGCAGGTTTGGTTTTGATAGGCTTAGGTTGGTTATGGAATCCGGAATTCCCTATAAATAAACGCTTGTGGTCAAGTTCATTCGTGCTTTACGTTGGCGGCTGGAGCTTGATTTTTTTATCCATATTTTACCTTATTATTGATGTGGCAGGGTT
>Ga0207076_1096_pt1 | contig 22275 bp, 21 predicted proteins | sample Alteio_BWMinHeat_62_FD_153568 | JGI IMG/M metagenome (GOLD analysis project Ga0207076, IMG submission 153568) | Enriched cells from forest soil in Barre Woods Harvard Forest LTER site, Petersham, Massachusetts, United States -... | ecosystem: Environmental > Terrestrial > Soil > Temperate forest >... | reverse complement strand
GCCACATAAAACAAACGGCGCGATTCTTCCTTTTGTGCGATTTCATCATCAGGCGCCTGGGTTAAGGTATCCGGGTAACTGAAACCATAATTACGACCTTTGCCGTCCCAGATCTTTTTGCTGCAGCCGATGAGGAATACATGTTCAAACTCCAGCCCTTTGGAGCCGTGGGCGGTTAAAAAATTGATGCCATTATCGGAAAATATAACCTGGTTCAGTTCCAGCCGGATCTTGTTTTCCTGCATCAGTTTGATGACGGCGATCAGTTTTGCGAGGCTGATCTCCGGGTCTTTGCGGCTTTCGTCCTTAATAAAATCAAAAAAATTGGTGAGCACCTGCATGTACCAGCCCTTGTTGGGCTGCTGCATGATATACTTAAGGATGCCCATTTTGGCGATGAGCTGCTGAAAAAGCTGTTGCAGGGTATTACTGGCCGAATAGGTGAGCAGGTAATCAATGTCGCTTACCAAAAATTTCATTCCGTGGTGCTGCGCCTCGTCAAACAAACCAGTCTGCACAGGCATCTTCATCCGGTTAATGAAATCGCGCAATGATGTTTTCGGGTCATTGTTTCTGGCAGTAGTATAATTTTCTTTTGCTACCGCGACACTTGCTTTGGCGATCTCGATGGGCGGGATATTGAAAAAATCATAATGCATGATCTCAAACAGCAGCTCATCCCCGCTGTAAGGCGAATCCATTTCCATGGCGAGGTAACGCAATATATTGATGATCTTTTCGCCAAAGGGCAGCGTGAAAATATCGATCTTCCGTTTGGTATTTACGGCGATGTGCTGGTTATCCAGGTATTGTAAAAGTTCTTCTACCTGGCTGTGGTTACGGTATATCACGGCTATCTCGCCGGGCTCCGTACCTTTTGCCAGCAGGTTTTTTATTTGCTGCGCGATGTCTGCCAGTTCCTGTGCGGGGTTTTCGTATTCGCAGATCACCGGCTCAACAACAAGGTTATTAAACCGCGGGTGCGATGCTTTCAAGTTCTTATCGAGTTCAAGTTGCCGGGTTAAACGCTCCCGGTTATTTTCAATCAGCGCCTTTGAGATATCAAGGATGTGCTGGTTTGAACGGTAGTTTTGTTTTAAAACGACGGTTTTCAGGCTTTTGGAATAGTCGCCTGCAAAATCAAGGATGTTCTTCATGTTCGCCCCCTGAAATTTGAAGATCGACTGGTCATCGTCGCCCACCACAAAAACATTTGGCGTATCCCAGTAATTCAGCATAAACTTCAGTAGCTCATTTTGCGAACCGCTGGTATCCTGGAACTCATCTACCAAAATATACTGATACCGTTCCTGGTAACGGCGCAGCAACTCCTCGTTTTCGCGGAAAGCTTTCAAAACCCACAAGATCATGTCGTCATAATCGTAGCGGTTTTTGGCTTTCATCTTCGCATCAAAATTGCGGTATTCTGCAACGGCAGCCAGCAGCTTTTTCATCTGCTCATGCACCTTGTCGATGTCCTTCTGCTTCAGGTCGCCAACCTGTATGCCGGCTTTGGCATTTGCCCGTTTATAAATATATTTCTCCCTGTTGGGTAAATCGTCCAGGTATTCCTTTACAGCGGCCACAAAAGCTGCTTCATCCCAGCCTTCTTTTTTCATATCCGAAAAAAGGCTCTTCAGGTTAGGCGCATCGTAATAGATCTCGCCCGTAAAACGCTTCAGCACATGATCATTCGGAAATTCATCTACCAGTTCTCTGAAAAACATGGCTGATTCCAAATCGGATAAGGGATCAAGACTCAGTTTGCCAAAATAATACAGGTTCTCCTGGATGATCTCGTTACAAAAGGCATGGAAAGTATAAATATTCACCCGGTAAGCATCCGGCCCGATAAAATCAAACAGGCGCTTGCGCATCGCCACGGCGCCGGCATCGGTATAGGTAAGGCATAAAATTTCATTGGCATGGGCATCGGTTTCGGTCAATATCTTACCGATCCGGGCAGCCAGGATCTGCGTTTTACCCGTCCCCGGCCCGGCAATCACCAAAACAGGGCCATCCATCTGGTTAACGGCAGCCAGTTGTTCGGGGTTGAGCAGGGCAAGTGCTTCTTTGAATTTTTCGTTGTATTTGTGGGGGGGAGGATGCATAATTATAAAAGTAAATGGGTTCTATAACAGATATTACGGGCATTCGAATGCTTTCATTGGTCATTTCGATTTCAAGCGTTCCACTTTTACACACGGAACAGGTGGAACGCTATGAAACACGCTCATTATCAGCATGTTTCATATTTCTGCAAATCATTGAATTTAGCTAAAATACTGATAATCAGAATGGAAAAGATTTGACAACTTTTTAAAGTTGTCAAATCTTCGCGTTTAAACTTTCAGATCTGGAAACAAGGTTGAATTACTTTCTTTTCTTAAGTTTATTTAATTCATTTACATCACTGATATCTTGTTTTCGGCCACTTATCTGTTTATTTTTTATCAAGTCATTTAATCCGATATAATTAACCGGCAATCCGTCGACATCAATTATCAACTTATTGGGATAGGCATCTGCGAAATCAACACCATCAATTTCGTTAAGAATATCTATTCTTAATGGCGGATAGCCGATTTGTGTAATACCGCCATTTTCTAAAAAATCATCTTTTCCCAGACCCAACGATGCCATGCCAAAATCACTAATGACCTCAACCATTTTTTGAGCATTGTCATCAGAAATATCAATCCAAATGTCAAGGTCGCCTGTATGCCTGGGCTTCCCATGAAAAGCAAGCGCATAACCGCCTACAACCATGTAAGTAACCTGATGTCTATTCAATAAGATAACAAAATCTTCAAAATCTTTATCAAGGGTCATGGATGCAGCTTTCTTTTTATAACGACTGTTTTATCCATTCGCTGGCCAGGTTTCAAGAAATGCGATCGCAATTTCGTTACTGCGGCAATACGTTCCTGTGGCGGCCGCGAAAGCCAATAGAGCATATCCTCATAGCTTTCATCAATATCCTTCAATAAGGCTTTTCTTACTACGGGTACAATTTTCATAAAATGCTAATTATTCAAGTAAATATACACATTTGAAATCGGGTTTTCACCCCTTCACAATCGCCCGCATGGGGTAATATTCATAGGTATTTATTTGTGAGGCCGGGTCGCCTGCTATCAGCGCTTTTATTTCTTCTTCATCGTCTGTCGTTACTATGCCCATTCCATAAACAGCCTGCGGGTCCATCACCGGACCGTACACCAGCACCTTTCCTTCATCCAGAAACTTCTTCCAATAGGCGACATGCTGCATCATGATCGCCCGCTCCTCAGTTGTCATGTCCTGGGCAAACGTTGGTCGGCGGGGAACAAGTTTGAGGAAATAGTATTTTTTTTCCATAGCTGATTTATTTGGCTAAATATAATTGTATCAGCCCATTTTTGCCAGTGCTTTAATATCCTTTACTTCGATAATTTGCTTGCTGTAACCAAAACGGGTAACGTTGATCATCGCCCTGCCCAATTCCGCGAGGGTGCTTACCCCGCCCGGAAATACCAGCCGTAAAAAGGGATACATCCAGGTCATGTATTTATAATATTTATTGGCGTTTTTTAGCCCCGGCGTCGGGTGCATATACCCTGGCCTGAATGCATATACCTGCTTAAAAGGTATTTTCATCAGGTCGTTTTCCGTTTTTCCTTTTACCCTTGCCCACATCGAGCGGCCTTGTTCAGTGCTGTCCGTTCCAGCACCGGAGACATAGCAAAAGGTCATATCCGGGTTGAGTTTACTTAATGTTTGCGCAACGTTTAAGGTTAAAGTGTAAGTCAGCCTGTAATATTCCGGCTCTTTCATTCCAACGGAGGAAACGCCCAAACAAAAATAGCAGGCATTGTAGCCGCTAAGCTCGTCTGCGATGGGGCTGATGTCGAAAAAATCAGGCTGAATGATCTCTTTAAGCTTGGGATGTATTGTGCCACAAGGCTTTCTGCCAATCACCAGCACCGCTTCAACCTGCGGATCCAATAAACATTCGTGCATTACGCCTTCGCCAACCATGCCTGAAGCACCGGTTACAATGGCCCTTATTTTTGTTTCCATTTTGCAAGATAGATATAATTTAAGAGCCAGGAACCAAGAGTCAAGAGCCAAGACAGTAAAACGTTTTTTCTATCTTGGCTCATGGCTCTTTATTTCCCCAGCCAAAAACTGTAACCAAATAGTGCGGTGGCAGCTCCTATATTATTTTTGCCGTCCGCAGCAACTTTCTGGATGTTCAGGAAACCATAATTACCGCCTGCTTCGAGGAAAATATAGCTTTTTTTAAACTTCCAGGCCAGACCGATATTCCCTTCAATACCAAAATTTGCATTATGTATCTGATCTTTTATATCAGTGGTTTTATCAAAGGGCACCGGCTGGGGCGACACCGGCTCAGTTCCTCCGGCATCGGCATAAATCATGCTTGTTCCACTGGTAACCTGTTTGGCAGAAACCAGGTAGCCTAAAAACGGGCCTGCGTCAACAAAAAATCTCAGCGGGCTCGACTTAAAATCCCACCCAAATTTAGCCAAAACAGGCAGCATAAGATAGTTGATCCTGGCTTCGCTGTTAAAATTTGCGTACAGGTAAGTTGGCGGAGGTTGGGTGTTGGGAAATGCCTGGAAACCGTCTTTTTTACCTCCCTGCGAAGAGTATTCCAGTTGAGGTTGTATTGAAAATAAATTCGATACTTTAAATTCTGCCGTTATCCCGAAATCAGGCCCGAAGCGCGAACTATACCCCGTGTTTAGTGGAGTGGAACTGCTGCCACCCGCCGTTAGGTTTGGGATACTGATACCTCCCTGTATCCCTAAGGCTACATTTTGGGCGGATGCATTAAAGTAAAATAAAGCAAAAACAAAAAGTGAGGAGTAAAAAATTAATTTCTTCATGATCTTAATGGTTTGAGAGGTTAAACAAAAAAAGTTTGAAGATGGTTTACATCGAAATGTGATGAAATTAACATTCGCGATACACAAAATTAATTTTCTATAGCGTTCCTTCGGTTGTTCATACAAATATTACATAGATATGAAGATTTATTGCTCTCTTTTATCGGTCGCTACTATGTACTATTGAAGTCGTAAACCCTGCCCTGTATAAAAAAGCGGCCTCACCGTAACTGGCATTCTGCCGGTCGGGTTCATTTGCCGGAGGATAATTTTCACAGCCGATCGCTGCAGATCATCCGTCATCTGGTAACATTCGAGCAAGGCGCTGCATTTTTCAATTCCCGGCAAGGTCGACAGCGTATAAGCGTTTGCAAAAACACTGAAAACCGAGTTTTGATGAGCCGCGACAGCGTTAATAAATTGTTTTACAGCGGTAGAATAATCAAGCTTACTTGCAGGCCGCAAACGGGTATCATTTATGCTGACAAAAACCTGGTCGTATTGGTTCAGGATATTCAACAAGGCCTTTAACTCGTTTTCTGGGGTATCCTTACCCACCTGGAAAAAGGCACTGTTAGGATACCACCTGGCAAGTTCCTGCTGGAAAACCGTGCCTTTAGTTACTCCCACACTAATGATGGCTGTTTTTAGCAACGGATTCATTTGTAAAGCGTTAGCATTGCCTTTTAGCAACGTAACCGCAGCATCGCTTAATTGCTGCACCAGCTCTTTCGCCGCGGGCCTGTTTAAATCAGCTGCCAGGTTTTCTGCCGATACTTCATGATAATGGTTCAACCCGGCCCAGTACTTAGCCTCCAATACTTTTTTAACCCTTGTTTCAAACTCCTGCTGTGAAATCCCTCCCTTTCGAACTACCTTACGGATCAATTTTATGGCCCTTCCCGAATTTTCAGATAATTCTATAATATCGTTCCCGGCTAAAAAGGCTTTTACATCGGCTTCACCCTCCGGAAAGTAATTGGTGACTGCTTTCATCTCCATCGCATCCGAAACGATCAGGCCTTTAAACCCCAGGGAGTCTTTCAAAACGCCTGTTACAATAGGCCTTGATAAAGTTGAAGGTAATTTTTTAGTAGTATCCAGTGCAGGAATATTCATATGGGCAATCATTATACCGCTGATGCCGGCTTTTATCGCTTCACGAAAGGGATATTCCTCCAGGGTATCCAGTCTTTCACGGCTAAATGGCAATAAAGGCAAATCCAGGTGCGAATCTACATTGGTATCACCATGACCGGGAAAATGCTTCGCCGTAGTTAAAAGGCCTTCGCTTTGCATGCCCTCCATGTAGGCAATCCCTTTTGCAGCCACGTTATATTTATTATCCCCGAACGAACGGTAATTGATCACCGGGTTATCCGGGTTATTGTTCACGTCCATATCAGGACCAAGGTTCATTTGCATCCCTATCCGCTTAAAATCAAAAGCAACAAATTGCCCCATTTTATAGATCAGCGAATTATCCTGCACAGCGCCCAATGTCATCTGGTAAGGATAAGATATGGTCGAATCCAATCGCATACCTACCCCCCACTCTCCATCCATCGCGATTAATAAAGGTACATTAACCAGTTTTTGATAACGGTTGATCAGGTTGGCCTGCCTTACCGGCCCCCCCTGGAAGAACACCAATCCGCCGATTTGTTCATCACTGATCACTTTTGCAACCGAATCTTCGTACACCTGCCCCCGCTCCGTACTGGCACGGACAAAAAACAGTTGGGCAATTTTTTTACGCCGGTTCATCTTCTTAAAGACGGAATCAACCCACTGATTTTTGTGATTCAGGGATTGGATATAGCTTTCTTTCTGAGCAAAAGCACCAAATGAAATAAAATTAATGGCTATCACCAAAAAACAAATAATACGCGTTTTAAGCATCCTCATGGGCCAAATGTAGCTTAAAAATGAATTTACTGGCATGGTTTTTAAGATGAATTTTATTAAAAAATCAATAGCCGAATAAACCTTTGGCTAATTTTTTACTCTATGCTATATAAAAAACAACATTGTTATGAAAAAACTTCTCTTTTTTGCGGTATGCCTGCTGTTTGCAGGTTCGGTATGCGCACAAGGTTATTATTATGGCCCCCGTCGCGTAAGGCGCCCGCCCCCACGCAGTCAATATGATGATTTTTATAAAATAAGGGCTGGCATAACAGGCGGTTTAAATGTGGCAAACACTGTAGACGCCTATAATTCTAATTTCAGCACTGGCGCTATCGCCGGTTTTAATGCTGGTTTTTTTCTTGATCTGCCCCTCGTTTACCCACTTTCTTTTGAACCGGAAATATTGTATTCCCAAAAGGGTTATGCGGCGGTAACAAGCTACGGTAATTTTACGCAACGCGCCAATTATGTTGATATTCCGTTATTGCTCAAGTTTAAATTGTCGCCGACATTTAACTTTTTGGTTGGCCCGCAGGTTGCTATCCCGGTTTCAACAACCAACACTTATGATAACGGCTTTGATGTTACAGCGCAACAGTACTACAACACTTATGGCCAAAAAACCATACTTGATGGCGTTGTCGGTGTAAGTTTTGACCTGAGTCGTGATGTTGAATTGCGCGCCAGGTACACTATCGACCTGCAACAAAACGATCAGAATGCTTCCTACGGTGGCGACTACCGCAACCAGGTTTGGCAGATTGGTTTAGGGTTTAAGTTTGAGTAAGTATTAAAAAAAAGATTGAAATTTTATTAGCCATCCTTCCATTGTGCAAGGATGGCTTTTTATTTGCCCCCGGATTTGATCCACCGCTTTAATTTCCTGTGCCAGGCATTATACTTAAGCCACCTTTGTTCAATATTAAAATCCCGGTTAATTATTGACAGATCAGCTTGTTTTTGGGGGACAAAAAATTCGGGATCAGTAATTTCATCCATTTCCACTAAAGAGATATTTGCGTAAATACTTTCCTCATCAATGGTATGGGTAGCGCCTGACTTAAACCCAATATTCGACACCAGGTTTTCATTGGGTATAATTACCAGCCCATTATTAAAAAAGTTGCAAAAATCAAGCGGATAGGCCCATGAGTTTATTTTTCCGGCCTTTTGTTCATTAAAAATATTTGTCCAGGCTTCGGCTACAAAATCATCATCATAGATATTTTTTAGCTGTTGTTTTACCTCAGTGCCGGCATATTTTGTAAGGTTTAAATCGTAATCGTTCCAAACTCTTTTCCAGCTTGCCCAGCCCCAAACATGGGTACGGTTCGAAAAGTAATAGCTGGCATCCCCCCATTTTTTACCGAATTGCAAGTTGCAGCCGGTGATATGCCTGATGCGCGTATCGAAACGGTATCTTTCCAGCAGGACATCGCAAAACTTAAAAAAACTATTGGCAGGCAGGCAGTCATCCTCCAGGATGATCCCTTCCTCTTCCTGCTCAAAAAACCAGCTGATCGCGGCTGAAACACCATATTTGCACCCTGCATTTTCATCCCTGAAAAGAGTTCTTACTTCGCAATCCCAATCAATTGTACTTACAACTTCTCTTGTTTGTTTACATAGCTCAACATCTTCCGGAAAATTAGGGCGTGGGCCATCAGCCGCGATATATAATCGCTTGGGTTGTGTAGTCCTTATCGCCTCAAAAACCCGTTTTGTTGTTTCCGGGCGGTTAAAAACAACAAACAGAACAGCGGATTTTGTTTGATAAGGTATTTTACCGGGTTGAGGCATGGTTTATTCTTTAAATAGTGTAACCGTATTTTTCAAACACCGGCCGCCAAAAATCAACGTATAAATCCCATGCATGGCAACCAAAAGGCAATTGGCCATTGTTTAACTTCAATGCTCTTTCCGGAAAGTTCTCGATCGAAAACTTTAAGGCGGTTTTATAAGCTGGTATGTTCAGCCGCTTTCTTTTCCGGTTAACCTCCACGCCCCAAAACATATCTTCATTAAATAAATGCTCCGTCCGGTTAAGATAAGCTGCAATCTGATCATGCATTTCGAGGCTCAATTCGTAAAACTTTTTAACCCGCCGCAGCGATAGCCCTCCATTACCAACTTTATTTTCATATTGAAACAGCGAGGGTAAATCATTTTTTTGCACATTGTAACGCGTATGCAGATATGCCTTAACTTTCGATTTCGCCGCTTTAAAAACATCCGGATATTCGAATTCCCTTAGCCATGGGGCACCTATGTAATCATAATTCTGGCTGCACCAATACTGAAGGTCGTCTTTAAAAACAAAAGCATCCTGCTGATAAATCAGGATAAATTCATAATCCAAAAAAGCTTTGTAAAATGTGTCGGCGAGCATTAGCGCGTTGTAGCCGGCTATATTTTCAAAATACCGATCGTCAAAGCTGATGGTTTGCTGAAACATACCCGGGGGCAAGTCAGCCGGCAGCGTTAATTTTTGCGGCTTTATTGCAATTATCAGATATGCGTTTAAAATTTTATTGCATTGGCTGATAGCAATTTTATCGTAGGCTGATAGCGTTTCCTTGTAAAATGGGATTACCACTGCTACCTTTTTTGCATCTGATGCCATATCAATTATTAACGATTGTAAAGTGCTTCAGCGAGCGTTTCAAAATGATCCTGGAACATGAAATCATGACCGTTTTCACCCTCTGGTATAACATTTATCACTTCTAATGATACTTCTAAAATTCGCGGCACTTTCAACGCTTCGGCAATTGAATAGGGAAAAGACTGATTGCCGATAAAAAATTTACAGCCGGCAATAATCCCGGCCATTTCTAAAAAGTCGCTAACGTGCACCCATTCTATGTTTGGAATATATTTCCTTAGATCTTTAAACTCCGATTCCACCCCGATAAATTTGAGATTATCATATTTTTTTAAAAACGAGTAATCAATGAGTTCGTTCCGGTAACGTTCGCTGCGGGCAATAACCACATGGTCTGCAAAATTGGCGTTAGGTTCAACAAACAGCCACTTTTTCCATAATTCAGGATTTGTACCTGTAATGTATCCGCACCAATGTCCTATATTACCTTTATCCTGGGGTACTACTCCTGCCCTAAAAAAATCAAGATCAACATCTATAGACTGGTCGGTTAAGGGCCCGCAATAATTGATGTAGGGCTGTGAACCTATCAGCGGCATCAGCATATCAATCACCTTATCATTCAGCATTACATTGCCCAGCGGATGGTTCCTGATATGGCCCATGTTGAGGGGCTGATCTTTTCGCAAATATAAATTTACAGGTACCTGCAGCGTTTCGTAAATCTTTTTTAGTGTGGGCAGCGCGTATATAATATCACCGGCATTCCCGCTGTGGTTAAAATTGAGTTTTTTATTGCGGCTTGCGGCGTCCTTTATTTGATTGACATTGGTTAAACGATTAACCCCGGTTAAAAATTCAGCTAACCCCGGGTTCCTGTAATTGGATAATTCCCATTTATAGGTTTTATAACTTGCCTTATCGGTGTATTTTAGCCAGTACTTATTAAAAAGATTTCTCTTTTTTACCATATAAAATAATTTATGCTAAAAAAAGTGTGGGGTAAAGCACCTTATCAGCCGGTGAACGTTTGCATATCAATCAATCTGCGGTATAAACCATTCAATTCTATCAGCTGATGATGGTCGCCCTGCTCAACAATTTTTCCATTTTCAAGCACAATAATAATATCGGCATTTTGTATAGTGCTTAAGCGGTGCGCTATAATTAACGACGTGCGGTTTTTCATCAGGTTATTTAAGGCATCCTGCACCAGTTTTTCCGATTCGGTATCCAGTGCCGAGGTAGCCTCATCCAAAAGCATGATCGGCGGGTTACTCAATACAGCCCTGGCTATACAAATACGCTGCCGCTGCCCTCCGGATAATTTGGTGCCGCGGTCGCCAATGTTTGTTTCATAACCTTTTTCAGTTTCCAAAATAAAGTTATGTGCATTTGCTATGCGGGCGGCAGCTTCCACCTGTTCTTTGGTTGCATTGGTTTTGCCGAAGGCGATGTTATTAAAAATGGTATCGTTAAACAGGATAGATTCCTGGTTAACTATCCCCATCAGCGCTCTTACCGAATCAACCTTCAGCGCCTGGATGTTTTTTCCATCTATTAATATCTCGCCCGACTTCGGTTCAATAAAACGCGGGATCAGATCCATCAACGTCGATTTACCACCGCCAGAGGGGCCAACCAACGCCACCGTTTTGCCCTTTGGCACACAAAAGTCAACCTCAGATAATACCACTTTATCAGCATAAGCGAAAGTTACCTGTTTAAAATCAATACTGTCATTAAAATCATTAATGGCCACTGCATCCGGCGCATCTACTATCAGCGGTTTTTCATCTATCAGCGCTAAAACCCTTTCGCCCGCAGCTATCCCCGAGTGTATGTTACTGAACGAATCGGATATTGCCTTAGCAGGCCGCATTACCTGCGAAAAAAACGCGATATAGGTAATAAACGCCGGCGCTGTTAAGGGAGAAGTGTTGTTTAACACCAGGTATCCTCCATATAATACAATACCGGCCACCATAGTTATACCAAAAAATTCAGAAACAGGGGACGCCAGTTGTTGCCTCCGCGCCATAGATCTGATAATGGATGAGTACTTAACATTTTCGTTATTAAACCTTTGTTTTATAAATTCAGCCGCGTTAAAAGCCTTGATAATTTTAATACCCGAAAGTGCTTCATCAAGGTAACTGATCATAGTTCCATAGGTTTGCTGGGATGCGATAGCCTGAGCTTTAAGCCTCTTTACAATTCTTGATATTACAAATGCCGAAACAGGAATGACCAGCAATGAATAAAAAGTGAGTTTGGTGGACATGTTAAATAACATCCCCATAAAAAACAAAAGGGTAAGGGGCTCCTTAAAAACTACCTGCAATGTTGATGTAACCGAAAACTGAACAACCTGCACGTCTGAGGCAATTTTTGATATAATATCCCCCTTGCGTTCATTACTAAAAAATCCAAGATGAAGGTTCATTACATTATTAAAAACAGCCTTCCTGAAATTAAGCAATGTATGTACCCTCAAATTCTCCATGGTCCGCTGTGATAAATACCTGAAAAGGTTCCCAAGTAAGGCGGAAATCACTATAGCACCACAAACAAATTGCAAGGCCCCCCAAGCTCCGTAATGGCCTATCATATACTGCACATAATATTTAAATGTGCCCATTATATCAACCCACGAAGGTTTAACTGCCGGCAGCGCCTGAGTTGTGCAGTTTGCCGCCTGCTTACCCGAAAATAAAGTTTGCAGTAATGGAGCAAGCAAAGCAAGGTTCAGTGTACTGAAAATAACAGAAAGTATGGTGGTAATAATATAGGGGATAGCAAACTTCTCAATTGGTTTTGCAAATGATAGCAGCCGGAAATAAGTCTTCATTTATATAAATAAGAATAAACGTGCAAAGCTAACAGTAATTACCTAATTACAATTACTCCAAAACCTTTGAACCGTGAGTTAGGACAATAATATATATTTTTACAACAAGGTTATAAATATAGTTGTACAGAATTCCAAACTTTCTCAACACTTACAGCTGCAACACAGGGAAATGTGCCATTTTCAGGCGTGTGATAAATGCAATTCCAGTTGCAGTTATAACAATCCATTTTCTCATACAAACACACCGGTGATGCTTCAATTGAAATCGGATACGGTGCAAAACGCCCGAAATGGCCGCCTCCCAAAACACAAACTGACGGCGTTTTTACCGCAGCAGCTATATGAACAGCACTTGTTTCGTTGCTGATAACTAAAACAGCATTGCCAATTAACTCTATTAATTGATTTAACGATGTTTTGCCTGTTAAATTATTTACCGCGCCAGCCGGCAGTTTTTCCACCAAATAGTTTGCTGTTTCTTTCTCATCTGCACTGCCAGCTATTGAAACAGGAGCTTTTGAATGCTGAAGAATGAGTGTAATTAAGGCCAGAAACTTCTCCTTTTCCCATCTTCTTTTCCCTGTTCCCGCACCCGGGAAGATAACTACTCCATTGCGGCTTTTGTTTTCAATATCGATGAAAGGGCGATCGATGGCGATTGGTTGTTTCAATACCTGTTCAACAAAAAACTTCGATCTGTAAAATTCAAAAACGACATTTTGAGGCAGGGAAAGCAGGTTTGTGTAAAATTTATCAGTTTTTGATTTATACCTGGCATCTATCCTTTCGGTATCGCCTTCAAAACCAATAATATTTTTTGCGGCAGTAAACCCGGCAAGCCCGTCATTAATAAATGTTCGCGAAAAAGCAGGTTGTAAAACTGCCTGATAATTTTTTCTAAAAAGCTTCAGGCTTAATTTAAGAGTTTTAATAGGGGAATAGTAAAGATCATCGGGGTTAATAAAGATAAAGTCGTTTACAAACTTACGATCATATTTTAGGGCGATATCCTGCCAAAGCCTGTTTCCCAATAAATCAATTTCGTAATCTTTAAATGTTTCAGATCGTTTAATAACTTCAATAAAATTCCTGAATAGGATATAATCGCCAATAGCATCGGTTTTTATGATCAGCAGTCGTAGACGCGGGGTTCTAAACTTTGCAAAAAACTTCAACAGGCCCGGAAGCTTCAGCAATAAAAAGCGGGTTAGCCGGAATAGGTTCCTATTTTTGAGTTTCATATAAAAACTACATGTGGCTAAAAATTCAAATTATTTTATTGCTGTGTAATTAACTGCCGATAACTGGCTTACTAAAGATTCAAAGTGTTCCTGGAAGAAAAAATCATACGCATTTTCACCTTCGGGTATAACATTTGGAATTTCATAATAAGCTTCTAATATCCTTGGCACTTTTAAACCTTCAGCAATAGCAAACGGGAAAGATTGATTGCCGATAAAAAACTTACACCCTGCGATGATCCGGGTAAGTTCTAAAAAGTCCTTTACCTGTACCCATTGAACATTGGGCACATATTTGCATAAATCCTCATATTCAGAAGCAACCCCTATAAATATCAAATTACTGTATTTTTTTAGAAAGGAATAATCTATTGATGAATTCCGGTACCGTCCGCTTCGCGCTATTACTATTTTGTTTTCGTAATTTGTATTCGGAGTAACTGTTATCCAGTTTTTCCATAATTGAGGAGTTACACCCGTAATGTATCCGCACCATCGGGCAATATTTGCCTTATCAAGGGGTATTGCCTGGGAATGAAATATATCAAGATCAATATGGATAAACTGTCCGTTATAAACTTCACATTTTTTAATATACGCCTGCGAATCAATCAGGGGTGATAACATATCGACCATTTTTTGATTTAGCATAATACTGCCTAACGGATGCGCCATGTATTGGGGAAGGATCCGTGGCTGACCTAATTTAAGGTATAAATTAATGCCAACACCCGTTAATTCATATATCCTTTTTATTGTTGGCAGTGCATAAATAATGTCGCCGATGTTGCCGCTATGGTTTATATTTAATTCATTATTGGTACTACAAAACTCTACAATTTTTTCGAGGGAATTTAAACGGTCGTTTCCTGTTAAATATGAAGAGATCTCGTGAAGCCCGTAATTCTTTAATTCCCATTTGTATTGTTTATATTGATTTCTGTTAGTATATTTTAACCACAACTTGCTAACCAAACTCTTTTTTTTGAACATATTTTTTATAATTTATCCTAATAATAACAATTAAACGTTTTTTGAAGAAAACTAATTTATGAATGTGAACCGGCTACCTGTCATCTCAATAGTAATCGTTACATACGCCGCTGCCGGCACACTGCAAAATTGTCTCAATAGTATCTATAGTCAAAAATATCCCGCCTTAAAAATTATTATTATTGACGGAGAAAGTTCTGACGGAACAATTGATATTATAAAAGCAAATCTAAATAAAATATACTACTGGGTTAGTGAAAAGGACGCCGGCATTTACCATGCCATGAACAAAGCTTTAAAAAAGGTTACCGGCGAGTGGGTGTATTTTTTGGGAGCCGACGATGAACTTTATGACGAGTTTTCCACGCTGGCTTACGAACTTAAAGATAACCTTACAATATACTATGCCAATGTGTTAACGAAAGGAGTAAAACGCTCGGGTAAACTGAGTCCATATCAAATGGCTAAGCACGGCCTTTTCCAACAGGCCATTATTTACCCCATAGCTGTATTTAATAAATATTCATTTAATACTAAGTACAGGGTGGTTGCAGATAATGTTTTAAATATGAGATGCTGGAAGGATAAAGACTTTTCGTTTGTTTACCGGGACTACATTATTGCACACTTCAATCATACAGGCATATCCGGCAGTTTTAAGGACGAAGCATTTGAAAAAGATAAAAGCAAACTCATTCTAAAATATTATGGATTAGGTTTATGGTTAAGATACCTTGTAAGAAAATTAAAAAAAAGGCCCTAACCTAATAGTTTTTTGATTTTCCCGCCCCAAATCTGGCTATAGATGTAGTTAAACCTATTTAACTTACTTTTTTTGCGAATGTAGAAAATACGATCCCGGTATTTAAATAAGAGTACGCTTAATTCGAACGAAATATACCCATTAAGCCGATGCGTAAACGCACCGCAAAAACGATCAATTAACTGCTGGTTCCTGTTTTTCGGAAAAGCGGCGCAATAACTTAGCCATTGTTGAATACGTTGTATTTTTTGAACAGAAGAGTGTTTGTATTTATCATCCTTACGCCGGTGACGTAAAATATTAGTATCGCTTTTATCATGCTGGCGGTATTGTACCAGGCACCGGGGAATAAAATCAATTTCTCCGGCATTTGTTGCAACGTATGCCAGCCACCAGTCGTGGAAATAACCTTTTTTAAGCGGCAAAGCTTGCTCCAGCAATACCTTTTTCATTAAAATGGAGTGCCCCGATACGCAATTAAAAAACAAAAACGGCAATGGATCATTGCCTTTATAGAGATTCATCAAATCCGACATCTTTTTATTCATGGAACTCCCATCCTCATGAATAAATTCCGAATCGTGATAAATAAGAACATTGTCCTTTATTGCTGTAACCTGCAGTTCAATCTTTTGGATATCCCAAATATCATCCTGATCGCATAATGCTATCAGTTCGCCCTGGCACAATGTCATTGCGTGCTCAAAGTTTCCGGCAAAACCCAGGTTTTGGTAGTTTTGGTACACTTTAAACTGCGGGAACCGCGAGGCATAATCCTGAATAATTTCGAATGTTTTATCTGTGGAGCAATCATCCACCACAATTATTTCAATATTTTTATAGGTTTGATTAACTATAGTATCTAATTGCTGTTTTAAAAACCGATCGCCGTTGTATGTGCACAGCGCAATGGAAACTAAAGGAAGTTCTTTCATCTATGAAAATAAATCTGATTAATGAAAAAATCGTCAGGGTTTAAATTGCTCTACCTTTTTATGTTTTACAGACGACCTGATTTTGTTTACTATATTGAAAAGTGTGAGGCGGCTGCTGTTGTCATGAAGCAAACCGTTAATTTTACTTTTGTACTGCTTAATTAAAGCCCTGTTTGCAAATAATTCCCTGTAGCTTTTCCAAATCCAGGTTTGCCCTGCGAGCAGTTTGGGCAACAGATCAATAATAGTTATTTGCAGATACCACGCTTTTAAAGCCCAGCCGTTTAAATGCAATGCATGAAAATAAAACCGGTTGCGGAAATATACGCTTTTAACCCACTTTTCGGTTTGATAGTTTTTTGTACTTGCCGAAACCTTATGCCTGCAAATGGAACTATGCTCATAGTAACATTTCCAGTTCAAACGCCAGGCCCTTACGCTAAGCTCCATATCTTCACAATAAAACGGCGAAAATAATTCATAAAAACCACCTATCTGTTTCAGTTTCTCCGCGCTGATCAATGCATTCGCGCCTGATAAATAAAAGGTATACAAGCGGTCATTTTCATCATTCGTATAATAAAAGTAATCCGTTTTTACTTTGAATCCCTTAAACTTCGGCGCCCTTGCTGCGTCCTGTATGTGGTCGCCATCCATATCAATAATACGACCCATTACTCCAAATGTATCCCACCTTAAAAAATACTTCCATTGCTGGTCAAAATAACCCGGAGTAAGTTTCACATCGGAATTTAAAAGCAGGATGAGTTCATACCGGGCAACTTCAATACCCCGGTTGCAGGCATAAGAGAATCCTTTATTTTCAGGATTAACAACCAGGTTTACCTGCGGATATGCAGCTCTGATAAATTCAACCGAATCGTCTTTTGAACAATCATCAACAATAATTATTTCATACAACATTCCCGCTGCGTCAGCCACCCCAATGGTATAAGGCAAATATTCCTGCAACAGCTGCCTGCCATTATAATTTGGAATAACTATTGAAACACTTTTCCTGGTATCCACCTTACTCTATTTAACTATTTTATAATTCCGGTATTCGCTAACCCTCCAACCGGTAATGTCCTCAATTTTTTGCAGCGCCTTTCGCCTAAAGGTCATTTTTTTATGCAATTTCTTTAAATCGATATCCAGGTTCCAGTTTGTCGCCTCAATTCTTTTTTTCATTACCTGCGGGTGGGTACCGGTAAAACGGATCAACCTGTCGGCATTTTTGTAGTCAAATTCGAAAGATTCAGGGAGGTTTTGTGCAAGCCAGGTGTCATCATGGTAAAACTGGTTAAAGTTGCGCAATTTATTTTTCAAACCCTCGGGAGGTTTCACCCAGCCATAATGGTATATATAAGCATCAATCAACTTAACGCTGATTTTCCGGCCATCAAGTCTGAAACCTTGCGCATCCCGGTATGAATGGATGGCCTTATTGTTGCGTAGTATTCTTATTTCGCGCCTGTACCACCTGCGCGAATGCCCGTAATAATCGTATGAACCATAAAAATGCAGGTATTTAAATAATAAACCTTCAACGTTTTTATCATCCAGGTTATCTTCCATTTCCTTTTTTATCAATGGCAGATATTTTTCGTGCACACATTCATCGCCCTGGATATAAAACGCCCAGTCGGCATCGGGCGAAATGGCATTAAACGCAATATCGGTCTGCGCGGCAAATACCGCCCCGCCATCGCGCAACGAATCATCCCAAACTGTGTTTATTATTTTTATTTTGGGCGAATTGATCCCTTTTATCAGGCTTTCAGTTTCATCGTCACTATTGCCGAGAGCAACCACAAATTCATCACAAACAGATAAAATGGAAGTAATTGCCTCAACGATCGGGTAATCATTTTTTACCGCGTTCCTGATAAAAGTAAATCCGGATACCTTCATTTATAATAAATTATATAATGATTTTTTGCCACAATACGAAAAGAATTTTATTATCATTAATGATACAGGTTTATCAAATCATAATATTAAGTGGCAAATATATATTTCTGAAGCATTACTAAGATATAAATAGTAACAAACTGTTAATTGTTCAAATACATTATATTTTTGTTTCTTTATAAATATAATGCAAGGTAGTTTACAAAATATTAAACCCAACGCCAATGATTTCCGGTCAGTAGCACGCGCTTTAACCATAGTTGAGAATGAACTGGCTGGTGCCGGAGAGTTATTGAAAGGGTTAAATTTCGATAAAGATGTTCCGGTAATTGGTATTACCGGCCCGCCCGGGGCAGGTAAAAGCACGCTGGTAAATTCATTAATCAATAACCTGTTAACGGGTAATAACAAAATTGCCGTACTGGCTATTGATCCTACCTCACCTTTTAATTTCGGTTCCCTGCTTGGCGACAGGATAAGGATGTCCGCACATTTTAACCACCCCGGCGTTTTTATCCGGTCCCTCGCCACACGCGGCTCATTAGGCGGCCTATCGGCCAAAACAATCGAAATGACGGACGTTTTGCGCGCAGCCGGGTTTGATTATATTTTGATTGAAACGGTTGGCGTAGGCCAGTCGGAAGTTGAGATAGCCGGGCTTGCCGATATTACTTTACTTGTTTTAGTTCCCGAAAGTGGGGATGAGATTCAAAATATTAAATCGGGCCTGATGGAGATTGCCGACGCCTTTATAATTAACAAGGCAGACAGGGCAGATTCGGAGCTTTTTGCCAATAATTTAAAAAAGATCATCAACCAAAATAAAACCGGTCAAATTCCTGTTTTTAAAACTATAGCTTCAACCGGCGAAGGTATCAGTGAGGTTACCTCTTTTATATCAGAGGCCCCGCATTTGAAAAATAAACGCAAAGCGTTTTTACTTGCCGAAAAAGCCTATAAAATTATACAGTTTAAGCGCATGGCTGATATAGACAAGAAAAAGCTACAAGAAGATATTGCGAGCGCTTTCGATGACCCTGAATTTAACCTGTATGCTTTTATCGAGAATTTTATTAAATAATGTTATGATGGTTGTTTTTGTGACATTTTTAATAAAAAAATCCGAAATCGAAATTCCGAAATCCGAAATTCCCTACCCATTCATAATCTCTTCAATTTCCTCCGCCTCCACAGGAATATCCGCCATCAGGTCGATGTTTCCGTTATGCGTTATCAGTATATTGTTCTCAATCCGTATACCCAAACCTTCTGCAGGAATATAAATACCGGGCTCGCAGGTTAAAATATTACCAACTTCAAAGGGTTTATACCTGTTGGCAAAATCATGTACGTCCAAACCCAGGTGGTGCGAGGTACCGTGCATAAAGTATTTTTTATACAATGGCATTTTTGGGTCCTGTTTATCCACGTCATGTTTGTCAAGTAAACCAAGGCCAATCAGTTCGCCCGTCATTATCCGGCCAACCTCATCCTGGTATTCGGTCAATACCGTTCCGGCAATTATCATTTGTGTGGCCACGCGCATAACCCTTAATACAGCGTCGTATACATCACGCTGACGCCTGGTGAAACGGCCATTTACCGGTATGCTGCGGCTCATGTCTGCATTGTAATTAGCATATTCAGCGGCGAAATCAAACAGGATAACATCGCCGTCCCGGCAAACCTGGTTATTTTCGGTATAATGCAGCACAATGGCGTTTTTCCCCGAAGCGATGATAGGGTTATAGGCATGGCCCGTAGCCCGCTGCCTTAAAAACTCGTGGGTAATCTCCGCTTCAATTTCGTATTCGGTAACATCAGGTTGTACAAATTTCAATACACGCACAAAAGCATCACGGGTTATATTGCATGCTTTTGTGGTCAATTCAATTTCGCCCGGAGATTTAATTACCCGTAAATCGCGCAGGATCAACGCAGATCTCTCATATTTATGCAATGGATATTTTGTGCGCAAACCTTCGTACATTCTGATATCCCTATAAGGAACGGTATGCGCGTACCGGTCATTTTCGTTTGTATTTATATATACGTATTCGGCGTAGTTGATAATACTGTGTAATACAACATCGTATTCGCCAAGCCAGAAAACATTTTCAATACCCGATGCTTTTTTAGCTTCGTCCTTTGTGTATTTGTGCCCTTCCCAAATGGCAATATGTTCATTGGTTTGTCTTAAAAACAGTACTTCTTTGTATAGCGGATTAGGACAGTCGGGGAATAATATTAAAATACTTTGTTCCTGATCTATCCCGGTTAAGTAAAAAAAATCAGGGTTTTGCTTAAACAGGAAACTTTGATCACCGTTCCGTGGAAACTCATCATTTGAATGAAAAATAGCTATAGCTGAGGGTTTTAGTCTCGAAACGAAATTTTTTCTATTATAGGTAAATATCTCATTACTAATAGCCTCGTATTTCATTTTTATAGGTTTAATTGTTTTTTTAAACGGATTTTTTTTATTTATTTGTATTTGTTTTATAAAATTTGGAACAATGTTTGGTAAATGTTTCAAACATAATTACTATTTTTGAAAAAAATCACAATTAAAATCGTTTAATCTTAAAACTATGAACTATTCTACATTAAAGAAAACAGTCGTCTTATCATTTGTTTCCTTGATGGCAGTTGGGATGGCGAAAGCTCAAACAACTACTACGGATTCATCTAAAACGTCGTCTGGAACAGGTACTGCCAAGGTATTTGGCGGAGCCTCTCAGTACAACACCTGGAGCGTTGGCATAAACGTCGGCGCAACATCACCTTCAGTATTTACCGGCGGTGCTAACCCATTTCCAAAACCAAAAGCTGATTTAGGCTTTGGTCTTTCAGTAAGAGACCAGCTTAGCCATGCTTTCAGTTTAGAATTAGACGGACACGGCGGAACTTTAAAAGGTGATGCTGGTAGCGGCGCAGTCGAAGACTTACATGGCAACCTATGGTCAAGCTTTACAACTAAATTTTGGTCAGGTACATTGAGCGGAATTATTAACGTTGGTAACGTTAACTTTCTTCACCGCACAAACGCCATCAACTTTTACGTTTCAGGCGGTGCAGGTTTAGCTTTCTACAAACCTGATCCGATCATGTCAAACGGAACTGATGAAAAATATACCAACGAAGTTAAAGAATTAATTATCCCGATTGGTGCTGGTGTTAAATTTAAATTAAGCGAGCAATTAGCACTTAATTTAGGCTACACTGAAAACTTCCTTAATGGATCAAAGCTATAAAAACCCGCTAATATCCGTTTGCAGATACTTGTGTTCAGATAATTATTTATTCGGAAGTTATATTTTTTTCCAAAATAGCCATTCAACTAATTTCCACAAAATACCCAGCAAAAACACAGTTATGGCAATTGCATTAATGGTGTGCATTACCCTGAGGTTGAAACTGGTGGGCCTGTTAGGGTCCTTTTTTCGAAAAAAGTACATATACAAATATAAGCAGAAAGCTTAAAACAAAAAGCGTTGGATTTTAAGCTTAAAATAAAAAAGGCTTCCCGGGTTACGGGAAGCCTTTAGTAATTATATGAATTACTAATTATTTTTTGTGGAATTCAACACGACGATTTAGTATACGTCCTGCTTCAGTTGAGTTATCAGCAACTGGGTGAGTTTCACCAAAGCCTTTAACTTTTAATTTTTTAGCCGGAACACCTGAATTTACTAAGTAAGTTTTTACAGAGTTAGCACGGTCTTTTGATAAACGCATGTTGTGAGCAGCAGTACCTTCAGATGAAGCATAACCATCTAATTCAGCAGATGCACCTGAAGACCTTAGGTCAGCAGAAGTAGCATCCAAAATTGGATAAGAAGATGTTTTCAATACTGAAGAGTCAAATTCAAACTGGATGTTTGAGTAAGCAGCAGCACCCATACCTGGACCACCCATTGCAGTTTTCCTTACGAATAAAGAAGTATCAATTGGAGGAGGGATAACCAATGGGCAACCAGATCCGTCAACAACAGTACCAGCTGGTGTATTTGGACATTTGTCGAATTGATCAGAAACACCGTCACCGTCAGAATCTTTCTTAAGTCCGTTAACAGCAGCTTCAACATTTGTTACACGGCCTTTCAAAGCTTCAACTTCCTGGCGTAATGCTGCATCGTATAATTCATCATACATTAATGCAAC
>Ga0207076_1095_pt1 | contig 22313 bp, 17 predicted proteins | sample Alteio_BWMinHeat_62_FD_153568 | JGI IMG/M metagenome (GOLD analysis project Ga0207076, IMG submission 153568) | Enriched cells from forest soil in Barre Woods Harvard Forest LTER site, Petersham, Massachusetts, United States -... | ecosystem: Environmental > Terrestrial > Soil > Temperate forest >... | reverse complement strand
ATTACGGGATTTTCGGGCCTGTTTATGAACTGATGTATCATGATCCATATCCCGGAAAAGAAGAATACCTGAATTCCGAAAAATATGAAGTGCGCTATTGGGATTGGGAGAAACGGAATAAACTGATCGATGTAATCACCCGCGTTAATGCTGCACGAAAGGTAAACCCGGCATTGCAAAGTACCAATAATATAACTTTTTGCGAGGTGCATAACGACCAGCTGCTGGCTTATTATAAAAAGAGCAGCGATAATAATATTTTGTGCGTGGTAAACCTCGACCCAAATAACAAACAATGGGGGCATGTGTACACCCCGCTGCACGAATTGGGCCTTTATCCGGGTCAGGATTTTATAGCTTTCGATATTTTAACAGGCAGAAGTTATAACTGGAACCAGGAATGGAACTATGTTGAACTGGACCCGTACGATATGCCGGTACATTTATTTAAAATTGAATTATTATAACCATGGATTTAGGGAAAATTGATATCGCCGGGCAAACTTCTTCATTAGCAACGAAGAGGCCGTGGGCTGAATTTCCCTATGATAAAGAAGCGCTTACCTGGCTGGAGGAAAACGTTTTTTACAATTATATGCGTAAATGCCGGTGGTTTGCCGGCAAGGCCCGCATGATAAAGTTTTTAAGGGTGCAGCAATTGCTCAGCATTCCTGTGGAGGATGGGCTTTCATATCTCATCATCCTGCATTTGGGTTATACTTATGGCGACGAGGAAAAATATGCCATGCCGGTTTCTTTTATGCCGGATGATTTTGAATTGATAGGCCATATCAATCATAAAGCATTTATTACAAGAATAACTGTTGAAGGAAAATCAGGCTGGCTGATTGACGCTATCTATGATTTTCGCTTCCAGGTACAACTGTTCGACAATATATTTACCAATGCCAAAACGCCGCAGGAAAAAGGGTATTTAGTTTATCATAAGGGCAAAGGCCTTGCTGTAACCGACGAAAATATGAGCTACTTATGTGCCGTACCCGACCTTGAGCAAAGTAACTCGTCGTTAGTATATGGTAATAAGTACTTTTTTAAACTATACAGAAAACTCTTCCGCGAAATAAATCCTGAAGTAGAGATGCTGCAGTTTTTGACGGAAAAAGGAGGCTTTAAAAATATACCAGCTTATTGTGGCAGTATGGTGCTGGAGCGGCCCGGAATACCTCCGGTAACGCTTGGGCTGATGATGCAAAAGGTTGTCAGTAAATCTGATAGTTGGGTATCAACCGGCGATGATCTGAATAACTTCCTTTTCATGATCGTCGACAAAGTATTTGGAATAAACGAGGATGTTTTTGAAAAGGTTGAATTGCTGGGGAAACGTACCGCAGAGATGCACCTGGCCTTGCTGACAGACAAAAAAAGCAAGGAATTTAAGCCCGAACCTTACGATGAGACTTATATAACCCATTTGCAAAATCACCTGAATAATCTTTTGGATAAGCGTATCAAGCTGCTGAAAGAAAATTATTCGCGGTTGGATAAAAATGCAAAATCATTGGCGGATGATTTTATAAACAGTGAAAACAACATCAGGCATTTCTTTGAAAAAATAGCCGCCAATCAACTTAAATCGCAACGCATCCGCATCCATGGCGACTATCATTTGGGGCAGGTGTTGTATACGGGCAGCGACTATCTCATCATTGATTTTGAGGGCGAACCGGAAAGCTCGATAACAGATCGTAAAATAAAACATTCGCCATTAAAAGATGTGGCAGGGATGATCCGTTCATTCCATTACGCAGTGTGTGCCAAACTTTATTTCAGCAGCGAAACCAGGGAAATAAACCCGCTGAAACTGCAAAAATCAGCAGACAGGTGGTATAAATTGATAACCGACGCTTATTTAGATGCATATATGCAAACCATGGGTGATATATCGGCTATATTTGGGGGGCGTACCGAACTAAATTTTTTATTACAGCTCCACCTGCTCGAAAAATCAGTATATGAACTAGGATATGAATTGAACGGAAGGCCCGATTGGATAAGGATACCATTAAAAGGAATACAGCAAGTACTATTTGAATTAGATAAATTTAACAGTTAACGGGCCCGCGGGCTAAACTATATGGCGAAAAAGAAAATTGACACCGCAAAAGATGCACCTGTTGAAATTGCAGATGTAAAAAAAGCTAAACCAGCTGCAAAGAAAACAGCCGTTGCGGATAAAGCAGAGAAACCTGCTGTATCAAAAAAAGCTTCGAAAGCAAAAGAGGTTGAGCCAGGTACCCCGCAGCTTAAAAACGTTGAACCCTATAGCCGTTTTACTGATTTTGATATCTCTTTATTTAAGTCCGGCAAACACTATAAATTGTACGAGAAATTAGGCTCGCATGTAATTGAATTTAATGGCGTTACCGGAACCTACTTTGCGGTTTGGGCGCCAAATGCACAATATATTTCTGTTATCGGAAATTTTAACGGCTGGAACCGTGGTTCACATGGTTTGTATGTCCGTTGGGATGGATCGGGCATATGGGAGGGTTTTATTCCACATGTTGGTAACGGCGAAACCTATAAATATTATATCAAATCATCAACCGGTACCGACCTGGAGAAGGCCGATCCATTTGCATTGCGTTGGGAAGTAGCGCCCCGCACAGCATCAATAGTGGCTGATACTTACTATGAGTGGAGCGACGGCGAGTGGATGAAAGACCGGTATAAGCATAATGCCCTTGATAAACCCTATTCGGTTTATGAGATGCACATAGGCTCGTGGGCGCGCAGTCCCGAAAGCCCTGATGAGTTTTTAACTTATACCCAACTGGCAGACACATTGGTGCCCTATATTAAAGAAATGGGCTTTACCCATGTAGAGTTTATGCCGATAATGGAGCACCCTTATTATCCGAGCTGGGGCTACCAGATTACCGGTTTTTTTGCTGCATCCAGCAGGTACGGAAGCCCGCAGCAGTTGATGCAACTGGTAGAAAAACTGCATGAGGCAGGCATAGGGGTGATATTGGATTGGGTGCCTTCACACTTTCCGGGAGATGCGCATGGCCTGTATAATTTTGATGGTACGCATTTGTATGAGCATGAAGACCTGCGCAAAGGCTTTCACCCGGATTGGAAATCGTATATATTTAATTACGGGCGAAATGAAGTTCGTGCATTTTTAATCAGCAATGCATTATTCTGGCTCGACAGGTACCATGTTGATGGTTTGCGTGTCGATGCTGTAGCTTCTATGCTTTACCTCGATTACTCACGTAACCACGGCGAATGGGAGCCAAACATTTATGGCGGGAATGAGAATTTAGAAGCCATATCATTTTTAAAAGAATTTAATGAAGCGGTTTATAGCCATTTCCCTGATACGCAAACTATTGCGGAAGAATCAACCTCCTTTACCGGCGTAAGCCGCCCGGTTTATACAGGCGGGCTTGGGTTTGGCATGAAATGGATGATGGGATGGATGCATGATTCTATAAAGTATTTCTCAGCCGATCCGATCTATCGTAAATACCACCACAATCAGATTACTTTTAGCCTTATTTACGCCTTTACCGAAAACTTTATGCTTCCTTTTTCGCATGATGAAGTGGTTTATGGCAAAGGCTCAATGTTGCGTAAAATGCCGGGTGATGAATGGCAGCAATTTGCCAACCTGCGCCTGCTTTACAGTTATATGTTTACCCATCCAGGCTCTAAATTGCTCTTTATGGGCGGAGAATTTGGCCAGGGAACCGAGTGGAACTTCCAGAACTCGTTAGACTGGCATGTGCTTGAATATCCAAATCACCAGGGCATAAAAGCAGTAGTAAAGGCATTAAACCAGCTATATAAGGGCGAACCGGCTTTATATGAAAAGAGTTTTGATTATAATGGTTTTGAATGGGTTGACGGCGGTAATGCGAATGACTCCATATTGATATATAACCGTAAAGGCATTGATGAGGATAACGAACTTGTAGTTGTTTTGAATATGACCCCGATGGTTCATCACGATTTCAGGGTAGGGGTACATGCCACAGGTAAATGGGTTGAGATCTTTAACTCGGATGCTAAGAAATTCTGGGGCAGCGGTATTGACAATCCGAAACCTGTAAGTACCGAAACTGTAAACTGGCACGGAAGGGAGCAATCTATAAAAATCACGATCCCGCCTTTAGCCGCTGTTATATTTAAAAGGGAAAAAAATGTTCCGCCAAAATATGAGTTAAAAAAATAATTGGGTTTAAAAAAAAAGGTTTAAATAGTTCATAACCTTTCTATTAGCTTCACCGTAAAAGCCTGTAATATTTTTAAAAAAAATCTTTTACGTCATGAATCCAAAATACCGTTTAATTTATTTAGTGCTGGGCTTTGCCGGGCTTATTGTGCTTATCTATCATCTTGCTACTAACCTGTTTGAATATCCAGGCGAAGTTTTAATGATTGCAATACCTGATTTGATCTTTTTTTTCTGTGCTTATAAAACCTACCCTGTTGAAGCCAGGATGGAAGTAGAAAGATAATTTTATTACCGGTTATTTTGCTTTAACTTTGATAAAGATCCAAAGTTTAAAGCAAGCGCCGGAATACCGGGGATTGGATGATTATTAATAAAGCAATAAATCCATTATATGAACCCCAAATTTCTGATCCTATACTTTATCGCAGGGACACTGGCACTACTTCTGATCATTTTTCAAATTGTTTTTGAGTACCCTGTGCTTAACTTTACCGGAATAGGGTTGAATTTGATCATGTGCCTGTTTTTTTATTACCTGGCATACAAAACCTACCACGAGAAAAAGGATAAGGAGCTGATGTGACGTTAGCTGAAAGCTGAAAGACCAAAGCTGAAAGCTTTTTTCATTCCGATTTTTGGTTAAAGCTTTCTGCTTTTCGCTTTCACCATTTCGCTACTTTAGTTGCCTGGAGTATTTTTCAATCACTGTCCACGTACTTTCATCTGAATCAAAAACTGAATTCAGGCCCTGTTCTTCGCCACCCGGATCGCCCATAAATTCATCGCCATCTTTCCAGAATATCTGGCCAGGTATTGGCCTTGCTATCCCACCAAAAGCCCAAAAATTACAACCGGCAATGCCCGGGTTATTTAATACTTTGCCGAAAATGAAGTTGTAAAAATGATCACGGTTATAGGTTGAAGTGCCGGGACTGTAAACATGCAGGTCGCGGGGCAGGCCAAATTCTTCTATCACTAAAGGTTTATTCATTTGCTTTGCTACGCTTAGGTGCTTTCTTATATCTTTCCCCGCGCTGTCTAAAATAACTTTATAGCTGGCGTTGATGGCGGTATCGTTAAACCAGCTCCAGTTTTTCGGCCAGATATGGATGGTGAGGTAGTCGATATTTTTATCTGTATGGATCCTTTTATAAACCGATAAATCAAAATCTGACGCAATGTCTCCTTCGCTGCCGGTAGTAAGCAAGTGATTTTTATCGATTGATTTTACCAATGCGGATACATGGCTCATCCAGGCTTCAAATGCTGGCACGGCTGCTTTCTCCATGGGGCGTGGCTCATTAATAATTTCCCAGGCCATTATTGCAGGGTCATCCGTATATTTTTTCCCGTTCAGGCTATTGGTGCGGTGCAAAATATACTTTACATAAGTATCCAGCTCATCCATGCAAGGCTTACAGCTATAAAACTGGCTGATATACTGCCTCAGTTTGTCCCAGCTGTAATAGCCTCCCAGGCTCTTTGGATAGGGCTGTTCGCCATAGCCGTTCCATTTTAAATACTGAGCTATGCCACCGCTCCATTCCCATGTATTGGTAAAATGGAGTACTGCTTTCATGTTGCGCTTTGCCAATTCGTTCAGCAGGTAGTCCAGGCCAACCATGATGTTTTCATTAAATTTTCCTGCTTCGGGTTCCAGCACCTTTTCGTTTGGCGTGCGGTATTTATAGTCGGTTAGTCCCTCGGCGCCTACCATCACCCTAAGGTTAGTAACTCCATGCTGTTTTAAAAAATCAAGCTCGGTTTTCAGCCGGTTTTTTCCTGCTTCACCGTTGGTAGGAAGCAGGCCGCCATACCAATAGTTGGTGCCGATGTAGCGGTATGGTTTACCGTCAATTGCAAATGCTGTTCCTTTAACTTTAACAAAACCTTGCTGGGCAAATGCCGGCAACGCGATCACGAGGCTTAATATGAGTAGTTTAATTATTTTGTTCACTATGGCGTTTTTGATCCATAAAATTATGAAACAACGCAACGGGTGGTTAATATTGTTTTAACAATTGATTGCTAAAATGAGGTACTTATTTAGCAAGGACAGGGACAGGCAAAAAATGGAAATAAAAAAGCCGACCCCAAAGAGGCCGGCTATTTTGCAATTTAGGATATTTGGATTTAAAATTTGCCGATTTCCTGTACCAGATCGATCAACTTGTTGGAGTATCCCCATTCGTTATCATACCATGATACTACTTTCACAAAGTTATCATTTAACGCGATACCTGCTTTTGCATCAAAAATTGATGTGCGTGCATCACCTTTAAAGTCTTCAGATACTACTTCGTCTTCGGTGTAGCCCAAAATACCTTTCATGGGGCCTTCAGATGCTGCTTTCATAGCTGCTTTAATATCAGCATAAGTAGCAGGTTTTTTCAGACGAACGGTTAAGTCAACTACAGATACGTCAGGAACCGGAACGCGGAATGACATACCTGTTAATTTACCTTTAAGCGCCGGGATAACCAATGCTACCGCTTTAGCTGCACCTGTTGATGAAGGGATGATGTTTTGATAAGCGCCACGGCCACCTCTCCAATCTTTGTGCGACGGGCCGTCAACTGTTTTTTGAGTAGCAGTAACTGCATGTATAGTGCTCATTAATCCTTCTTCAATACCGAAGTTATCGTTCAATACCTTTGCGATGGGGGCAAGGCAGTTGGTGGTACATGATGCGTTTGAAACAATAGTTTGGTCGGCTTTTAGTTCTGTATGGTTAACGCCCATTACGAAAGTAGGGGTGTCATCCTTTGCAGGAGCGCTCATTACCACTTTTTTTGCGCCTGCGTCAATATGTTTTTGAGCGGTTTCCTGGGTTAAAAATAAACCGGTTGATTCAATTACAACTTCTGCACCTACTTCACCCCATTTCAGGTTTGCAGGATCTTTTTCAGCGGTAACGCGGATAGTTTTACCGTTTACCACCAAATGACCGCCTTCAACAGCAATAGTGCCTTTGAAAGGTCCGTGGGTTGAGTCGTACTTCAACATGTAAGCCATATAATCAGGCTCAACAAGGTCATTAATACCAACAACTTCAATGTCGGATCTTTCAATTGCGGCCCTGAAAGCCAGGCGGCCAATACGGCCGAAGCCGTTTATTCCTATTTTCATGATTCTTTAATTTTTACTTGAATAGTATGTTAATAAATTATTTATGGGTTCTTTAATAACGTTCGCGATCTTAAGATTTGCCTCGTCAGCGGCTTCATATAAATGATCCTGAAAGCCCGCTGCAACCAACCCCGCAAAATACACAAAAGCCTCGGGATGTTCGCCATGCAATGGTAATAAATATCCTTTAAACAGTTGGCTAAAACCGGTCTTAATTATGTTTTTTATATAATTATCTTCTTTATTTTCTATATAAAAGTCTGTAAATGAGCTTAAAAATAAGGCTGGCTGTTTTTGGCGATAAATTTTTTCCAGTAAAGTTTTCCGGTCAAGATCATAACGTTGTACAAACTTTTTGTGGATATTGGCGGGCAGGGTTTCACTCATATAACCTTTTATCAATTGCCTTCCCAGCCAGTTTCCTGAGCCTTCGTCGGCTAAAATATAGCCCAGGCCGTAGTTATTTGGTTTTACTTTTTTGCCATCGTACCAGGCTGCATTTGAGCCGCTGCCTATGATACAAACTATCCCCTGTGTGTTTTTGCAGCAGGCTATAGCCGCTGCCACCATATCGTGCTCAACGCATATTTTAGCATGTTTAAAAAATATGGAGAGCGCATTTTGCACCACGGCCTTCAACTCGGGAGAAGACGCGCCGGCGCCAAAAAAATAGATCTTCTTTATTTCTTCGGCGTGGTGTATCAGGTTGATGTTTTTGCTTAAAAGCTGAATAATACCCTTTTCGTCGTTCAAATAAGGATTTATACCACTGGTTCGGAAAGAAGCTATTACCCTTTCTTTATCGGCAAGTCTCCAATCAGCATAATGTGATCCGCTATAAACAACTGCAATCATCTTTTTAGATTGAGAGTATTTCGGCCATCTTCATCAAATCCTCTTCCAGTTTAAATTCGTGTTGTGTAAGTGCTTCTTCAAGGCTGGTTATTTTTATATAATTTGCCTCCAGGCCAACCATCATTTGGGTTTTGCCAGCTATCAGTGCATTTACTGCAGCAAAACCCAGGCGGCTTCCCAATACCCTGTCAAATGCCGAAGGGCTTCCGCCGCGCTGCAAATGTCCTAATATGGTAACCTTTATATCGTAATTCTTAACCTGTTTTTCAACTAATTTGGCAATATCATAAGCCCCGCCGTGTTTATCACCTTCGGCAACAATAACAATGCTTGATGATTTTTTATTGCTTTGCCCGCTTTTCAGGTTCTCTATCAGGTCCTCAATTGCCGTTTCCTTTTCAGGTAACAAAATCGCTTCGGCCCCGCATGAGATCCCGGCGCGTAATGCTATAGCCCCCGAATCGCGGCCCATTACTTCGATAAAAAACAAGCGGTCGTGCGCATCGGCGGTATCGCGTATTTTATCAATCGCTTCAATAACGGTATTGGTCGCCGTATCAAAACCAAGCGTATAGGTTGATCCGTACAGGTCATTATCAATAGTGCCGGGTACACCCATTACAGCTATGTCAGGATACGATCTCGAAAAACGCAGTGCGCCGGTAAAAGTTCCGTCGCCGCCAATGACAACCAATGCGTCAACACCTTGTTTCTTTAAATTCTGGTAGGCTGTTTCCTGCCCTTCGTCGGTACGGAACGGTAAACAACGGGCCGTTTTCAGGATTGTTCCGCCTAAATTTAATATGTTACTAACAGATCGCGTGCCCATCGGAAACATATCATTCTCAATAAGCCCCTGGTAACCGCGTTTGATCCCCACCACCTCTAAACCATTATATATTGCCGTACGCACAACAGAGCGGATACACGGGTTCATTCCCGGTGCATCTCCGCCCGATGTAAGCACTGCAAGTTTCGAAATTTTATGCATTTTTAAACTGCTATTTTACAGCCACGAATATAGGGTGTGAAAATTACACCATTAAATTTAATTTATTTTTTTTTACATTAGCGCTTGACCATTAAATTTAATTTATTTACCTAAAATTATCAAGGTTTTGGAAGAAAAATTACCGACGTTTGATTCAGTCTTCTCGGTTGACTGCGTAATATTTGGTTTTGAAGCAGGAGAGTTGAAAATATTACTCATTGAACGAAATGAAGAGCCATATAAAGATTGGCTGGCTTTGCCGGGCTATATTGTTGAACAGGACGAAAGTATCGACGATGCCGCTGAGCGTATTTTATACGAGCTAACCGGCCTTCGCGACCTGCACATGCAGCAGTTTCATACCTTTGGCGAGGTGAACAGGCACCCACAGGGCCGCGTGATCACTGTAGCTTATTATGCGCTGATCAGGATTAACGGGCAAAAAGAATTGCGGCCAATAACGCAATATGCGCGTAAAGCATTCTGGCACCCGGTGAATGAACTACCCAAACTGGCGTTTGACCACTCCGAGATTTTTAAAACAGCCTTCAATAAAATACGCAGGAGATTAAACTATCAGCCTATAGCGTTTGAGCTATTGCCCGAGAAATTTACACTTACCCAGCTGCAGTCGCTTTATGAAGCTGTTGAGAACCGGAAGCTGGACAAAAGAAATTTCCGCAAGAAAATGCTGAGCTACGGATTTTTAAAGGAACTTGACGAAAAACAAAAAGGTGTATCCTACCGCGCCGCCAAACTATATAAGTTCGACCGGCGTAAGTACGCGAAGATCTTTCATAATGATATGAACCTGGATAAGTAGTTTGCAGTTTGTAGTGGGCAGTTTGCAGTAGAACTACGAAAGGAGTACTAAATATAAACAAAATATAAACAAAATATAAACAAAGAGAGCTGCGATGATTTTCACCGCAGCTCTCTTCGTTTATTGATTATGAGGCTTTACTGCAAACTGCAAACCGAAACCTGCCAACTCAAATCTGCAGATGCGACAATTCCAAATGGAATTTAACCAGGTTGTCTATAGGTGAGCGGATGATATTACCCACAACCATACCGTTTTCAATAACTACTTCTTCCAGTACGTTCCTGAAATTATAACCAACGGAACCGATGCAATTAAATGTATATTTCTGATAGTCGGGATAATGGGTTACCAGGTTTCGGAAAAAATCTTCGAACGAGGTGCGCACAATATTGCGCGAATATTCAATATTTACAGGGCTATCGTAAACAAATTTGCTGAAACTGGCGCAAAAACGGTTAGCTCTTGGTTGAGTATAAACTATTTCGTTGATATCATCAGGCGTTAGCTTAAAGGTATCCCAAAAGTTTTTGCGGACAGCTTCAGGCATATAACCCCTCAAATAATCAACCAGCAACTTTTTGCCGATATAACAACCGCTTCCCTCATCACCAAGGATATAAGCACCTGAATCGATGTTGTGGGTAACTTCGCGGCCGTTGTACAAACAGGTATTTGTTCCGGTGCCCAATATGGCAGCGAAGCCTTCACTGTTTCCCAGCAGGGCCCTGGCGGCGGCCAGCAAATCGTGCCCGATAAATATTTTCGCTTTTTTAAAGACAACCTGCATCGCCTCTTTAACGATATTACGCATTTCGTCGGTGGAGCAGCCTGCACCGTAGTAATTTACTTCGGTTATTTCGTCTTTTTCAAGATCTGTTGGCAATGTTTCTTCAAGGGACTTTATAATGTAATCCTTTGGAGCAAAATAAGGGTTGTAACCTTCGGTGTTAAAGTACACCTTTTTACCTTCTTCGGTAACCAGGCACCAGTTGGTTTTAGTTGAGCCACCGTCAGCAATAATGATCATAAATTTAGTTTATTTTAAAAAAATCGGATAAAAGTAGGATTAACTTATTGTAAAAAAAACACTTTATAGCTTTAAAAAGTAAAAATCTGCTTTTTATTGAAATTTTGTCTTTTTTTGGGATAAATTAATGCTTTAAACCTTCCGGTTTTCCCGGTTTATTAGTGTATCAATATTATTAATTATTCTGCTTAAATATAAATTTACCTGCTTTGAAGCAGAGGGTTTATAATTGAATGCAATTATATGTATTATTTGGCAAATAATTGCGTAGCAAAATTGGTTTGCCGGGGATAATGTTTTTTACTATGACCAACTCAAACAAAATTATGTTACGGGTTTGTTAAAATTATGTTTTAAAAAGATTTGCTGAAATATTAAGCCGGGTTTACCCGCTCAGATGAAGTTTACCGCGAAAAATAAAAGGCTGTTTATAATATTTGTTGGCCCAAAGATAATCTGGGTAATACTCCCGGCTATTTCCATATCATCACAACCTATTTAAAAAATAATTATCTTCACCGTTCCGTTTTAATGCTTTAACTAAGCTGTTTGATTTGAATAAATTATTTTTATTTATTGCTTTGATGATTATTTCAGGGCAATTAAGGGCGCAGGGTAGTGTTCCGCAAATCACCTTTGGTGGAGGGGGCGGTTTGGCAACGGCTTTCGCAGGCAGTCAATTACAAAAAACAACCACGGTTTTTTATGGCAATGCTGCATTTTACCCGGTTGCTTATTTTAATGTAAATATTGAAGCGCAAACCGGGGTGCTATCCGGCAGATCCTTAAATAAAAAAAACACCAAAAGTTTTGATAATAATTATCAGGCTGTGATTATAAATGGCGAGCTGCAGGCCCGCATTATTATTGCGCCGGACATTAATGGTTTTTTTGATGTTGTAAGAAATATTTATGTTGGAGCCGGTTATGGGTTAATGAGGGGCGACATAACCTATGTGAGTCTCATCAAGCCTAATCCAATTGCCCATATAAAAAATACCTTACGTGTAGTGCCGTTTAAGGCGGGATACGAACTTAATGTAGTGAAAAACAATTACAATGAACCTGTATTAAAATTAGACGGATGCCTGAGCCTGAATTATGTTAACGGCAAAGGCATTGATGGCTATTATAATAAAAACGCGGCATCATTTAGCTTTTACAGTTACTGCAGCCTTGGGTTAAGATATGCCATCAGTTTAAGGCACGGCAGGGCGAGGGATTATAACAAATTTGATTAAAGCGTTTTCGCCCGTTTTAATTTATCAATCTCTTTTGGGCATCATCTGCATAATTTATAAAAAACCTGAACGCGTAGGTTGCCAATTTTAACAGATTTTTGCATCTTTGCACCGCTGTTTGTTAAAGTCAGCAGTCGTAAGTCTCAAGTCGAAAGTCTATTTTGACTTTGAACTAAGGACTTTAGACTTTGAACTCAAAAAAAGGTCCCATAGCTCAGCTGGATAGAGCAACAGATTTCTAATCTGTAGGTCTTAGGTTCGAATCCTAATGGGATCACTTAGAAAAAAAGCTGTTTCTTTGTCTAAGAAACGGCTTTTTCTTTGCATAAAGGCACTTTTGAGGGCCTGCCATATCTTGAAACGACGACCGTCGTATTATCAAGTTTTACACAGTTTTTTGTTGAACTTAACGCAAAACCGGCACAAATACGTCACAAAAGTTTTGCGCGCTAAAAAATGTTAAATGGCAACAGTATGCGCAAAGGTTTTTAAGCACCATTTAAAAGCAGATGGTTCTTACAATGTGAAAATCAGGATTTTTCACAAAAATAAAAAAAAGTACATCGATACTGAACACTATGTAACGGAGAAACAACTATCCAAAAACATGGTTATTAAAGACCCTTTTATTAACCGAATGGTCAATTTCAAAATCGATGAATATCGATTGGCAATTGGCAATATCAGCGAAAAATTGGACTTTTTCAGCGCCGAAGCGTTGCGGGATTTTCTTTTAAATAAAAACAAAGAAATAGACTTCATTGAATTCTGCGACGGCCACATTCGTCAATTAAAAAAAGATAACCGTGGCGCTACCGCCGCCAATCATACCACTGTACGAAATAGCGTCGTTGACTATTTTGGTCGGGAAAAAGTATCTATTCTTGAAATCACTGCACCTATGCTAAGATCCTATGAGCGGTTTTTACGCAGCAAAAGAACTATCAAAAGAATTAACCAATTAAAGAAAGAAGTCACGACTAAAAGTAGCGGAATAACAGATAGCGGACTTTATAACTACATGAGAGATTTGAGAACTTTATTTAATGCAGCCAGGGAGAAATATAATGATGAAGATTTGGGAATAATCAGGATACCTCACTATCCGTTTAAGAAATATAAAGTTGGATCCCCGCCTGCAACGAAAAAAAGAAATATTTCAGCTAAACTGATCATCAAAATCAGAGATTGCGAGACCGGGAAAAACAGCAGGGCAGAATTGGCTAAAGAGTTGTTTATGCTATCCTTTTATCTCTGTGGTATCAATGCCGTTGACCTTTATCGTATTTCTAAAAGTAATATCAAAAAGGGACGCCTGGAATACAATAGGTGTAAAACAGAAGGGAGATGTAAAGACAATGCTTTCATCAGCATTAAAATAATTAATGAAGCCGTGCCATTGTTAGAAAAGTATATTGAAAAGCTATCCCTTCGCTATACTACCAGTAAAGGACTTGACGGTGCTATAAGCAAAGGGATGAAATATTTACGGGAGATCAGCGGCATACCCGAAATTACTTATTATTGGGCTCGGCATTCCTTTGCCAATTGCGCACGCAATGATTGTCGTTTGAGCAAGGATGATATAGCCCTGGCGCTGAATCACGTCGATAACGGGCATCGGACAACAGATATTTATATTGCAAAGGATTGGGGAATCGTAGACGAGGTTCAACTAAAAGTCGTTAATCTGTTAAAAAATGGCCAAACAAAAGCACAGGTTGGTAGCAAACTAGTAGAACTTGTAAGCAACAAATACTAATTACACCACAGCAAGGGTTACTAAAACGAGCACATAAATACCTGTTTTTACAAGCGGTTTGCTGCCAAAAAATGTAATCTTTTGGCCTCGGTCTTAATTTGATATAACTAATTGATTATTAATATTTATATGTTATAAAAGAGCCGGCTACTCGTAATCTTTTGGCCCCTGGTTCGAGCCCAGGCGGGCGCACAAAACGGATAGCCGGTGGTTATCCGTTTTTTTTATGCCGCTATTTTTTTGAGTTCCACTGCTTTAACCTTTGCAGCGAACACCTGTCAGTGGCGGAGGCGCAGTCTCCCGGCATAGTTATTGGTAGTTGGAAACCAGGCATAGCGGGTAAATCTCCAAAATAACCACTCCTTTTTCTTTCATCCCTCTTTCCCGTTTTTAATAAGGAATTTCAAGTCATCCAAAGTAAATACCCCCGAATGGCAATGAATGGAGGTGCTTCGGCGCCTGAAAAAATCGGCAACAACTGAATTATATTTTTTAAATTGAGCAAAAGACATTTTTCGTGGATTCATTAACTCAGCGGTGTTAGATATGTTTTGGGCGATAATTGTGTAACCTGACATAGAATTATCATCTATATAGGAATGAATCAAAAATCCCTCTAAGTAGGACGGTCTGGAAAGAGGATTACCGATGCTGAACCTGATATATACTTCTTTAATAGCATTATTTTTTGTTGCCAATTCGAACACCGCCTGTTTACCCCCGATAGTTAACTTGACAGAGCCGTTGTAATCGTCGTGACTATCCGATCCAACTAAAAAATCTACGTCGTCCTTCGAGTGAATTATTAAGTATCGTAGCCCGACTTCTTCTTTTGCTCTTCCCGACTGATTGATATGCACCATTACTCTCCACTTATTTCCATGGGACGAGGTAAATAATGATTCTTCATTATCTTTTGCTTTTTCCGGTTTTGTTTTTTCGATACTTATGGGATTTTTGGTAGCATAATCTATTTCTACCTTATACACGGTTAATAATTTATTCAGTGTTTTACGCAAGAACTTAGTACTGGCGCTGCATTTCCCGATATTGGCATTAGCCATGATATTCACCGTAGCCGTTGAAACATCTAACGCCCTGGCTAATACTTTTTGATTACAGTCGTCAATTTCATCAATTACAAAACTTACAACTTTTGCGGATAGCTTTAGTAAGTCTTCCTTCCCCAGGGTTTTAAGAAAATCTTCCATATAAATTTTTAAAAATTTTTAAAAATTTCAAATATTATTAAAAATCAATTATTTGTATTTGTTAGTATACAACTCAAAGATATAGTTTTACACCAGTTATTGAAAAACAGGAAATAGAAAGTTATGAAGACTAAAAGGAGTTAACGCATCCACTGTCTTTATTACAACAAAAAGATAAATGAAGTCATTTTTATTCCTAACCATTTTAATGTTGGGCAATTATTTTTCATGCTTGTCGCAAACTAAGGCTCAACCTTCCCTGGTCAAAGGATTGGATCATATCCCGATAGCCGTCAGGAACCTGGACAGCGCGGCCGATTGTTTTCGAAAGTTAGGCTTTGTGCTAAAACCAGGCACTTTACACGGTGATGGAATAAGTAACCAGCATGTGAAGTTTAGCGATGGGTCAGAACTGGAATTGATAACAGCAGTTGAAGTAACTGATCAGTTAACCACCGAATACCGCCAGTTGCTCGCTGAAGGAGAAGGGCCGGCATTTGTTGGCCTTTTTTCACCCGACCTGCGCAGGCTTAAAAGCAACTTGGATGCTTTAGGCGTGAATAATAATTACGATGGAGGATTAATTGATTTTTCCGCAGGGAATTACCTGCATAGCTTTTTCTTTGGCCGTCGGAATCATTCTCCGACTGATAAACCGGCCAATTTCAAACATCCTAACACCGCAACGGCGCTAATTGGAGTTTGGATAGCTACGGACAGGTTTAATGATGAAAGTGAATTCCTGAAAAAACTGAATATTGTAACCCGTATGCAATGGGTAAATGTTCCAAATCTTGTAAAATTACCGGTGGCCCATCTGCAACACGGAGATATTGTATTTCTACCAGCGTCGCGCCAGCTGACTCCACTGCACGAGATAATTGGGGCAACGATTAGAGTCCGAAGCTTAATGGCCGCAGCCGAAGCACTGCGTAAGGCCAAAATCCAGATTCCTCCGGTTGTAAAAAACGGAAATAGAAAGAGTTTATTCCTAGCTCCTAGCCTAACGCACGGTACCTGGCTGGAGTTTGCGCAATTCAATTAACATAGGATATGGATGAAATTTTAGCATATCGAGGAGTTATTGTTTTTATTATTTTGAACGATGGGACAATTTAAGCCTTCCGGACCACATGCGTGTAAAATTATCCTGCATGCAACGGGTTTGACCGGGTATGGATAATTCGGAACAGGACCAGAAGCATTTTGCCGGCCGATAGATCAAATCTATTTTTGTTTTCCTTTTATAATCAATAGTCACAAATTATGAAAAAAGCTGTATTCCTTATCTGCCTATTATGTGCTAACTGCTTAGCATGGGCTCAAAAAGTAGTTGAACCTTCAACGAAAGCACATCCTGAATATTCTAAACCGTACCCTCCATTTCGAATCGCGGGTAACCTGTACTATGTTGGAACTTACGATCTGGCCTGTTATCTTATTGTAACTCCTAAAGGCAACATACTTATCAATACCGGGCTGGCAGCCTCTACGTCTGTCATTAAAAAGGGCATCGAAACATTGGGTTTTAAGTTTTCGGATACCAGGATACTTTTAAACACGCAAGCGCACTATGACCATATGGGCGCAATGGCTGCTATAAAGAAAATGACCGGCGCTAAGCTGATGATGGATGAGGGCGATGCGGCAGCGGCTGCTGATGGCGGCCGTTCGGATTATACCTCAAAAGGGGATGTAAGTGTTTATGAACCCGTAAAAGCGGACCGATTGTTACATAATAGCGATACGGTAAAGTTAGGCGGCATGCAATTGATTATGCTTCATCATCCAGGGCATACTAAAGGCTCGTGCAGCTATTTGTTTGATGTGAGAGATGAAAAACGAAAATACAGGGTATTGATTGCCAATATGCCTACTATCGTAACTGATAAGAATTTTTCAGCATTACCTGCTTACCCCAATATTGCTAAAGATTACGCATACACGTTAAATGCCATGAAGCGTTTAACATTCGATATTTGGCTGACAACACATGCCAACCAGTTTGATCTTATCAAAAAACACGAACCTGGCAGCGGGTATAACCCGGCCGCCTTTATGGACAAAAAAGCCTATTATGATCAAATTGATGAACTGCAGAAAGAGTATGACCAAAAATTAAACGGCAAGTAAATTGAGTGGTAGAATAATTTTACATTGATAATGAGGATAATAGCTTTAAATCCTTCATGAAATGGTTCGAGAAACACCCAGGCGGGCGCACTAAAACCCAGCAAATTTAAATATATTGAGCGCAAAGCTTCTTTTAGTGTTTTGATGTCGGATCAAAAACACCAGCATTTATCAGTTATTGCAGCATGTGACCAGCCAACGTGCGTTTTTAAATATTTAATAATATCTTTATCCTCAATGCAACTATTGGTAAATTAGCGTAAATCTTCTTTGAATGCCGCTTGAATCAGCATATGTCAATCAGGAACAAATTTTGCTTTCTCAACTCATGGAGGGGGAACAACGTGCGTTTGAGCAGATTTATCAGTTATATAGTGAGCGTATTTATGGCCGCCTGATCCGGTTGCTGAAAGATGAAGATATGGCAGATTCAATTCTGCAGGATGTATTTCTACGAATATGGGAGCGCAGGGCGCAAATTGACCCGGGCCAGCCCTTTAAAGCTTATCTTTATAAAATTGCTGAAAATTTCGTCTACGATTATTTCAGGAAGGTGGCACGTGACAAAAAATTACAGGAAAAACTTAGCATTGCCGCCGCTGAATATTACGACCAAATCGAAGAAAATATTTTCAGGAAGGAATATGAGGCGCTCATCGGTGAAGCAATCCTGAAACTTCCGCCTCAACGTCAAAAAGTTTTCCTGCTTTGCAGAATGGAAGGCAAAAGTTACGAAGAAGCTGCCTGTCAGCTGGGTATATCTGTTTCTACTGTAAGCAATCAATTGGTTAAAGCCACAAAATCTGTAAAAGAATATGTGCTTTCCGCCAATGGAATGGCCTTAACCATCCTGCTGGTAGCTTTCAAATGGTAATGTTAAGCTACTTTTAAAAAAACATTAATTTATTTCCAAATAGAGTAGTGTGTTTTCGGCTTCCGGGCGTATTAGGAAGAAAATGAAGCAGATGGCAGCACAACCGCACGATAAGATATTATTTCAGCGCTACCTGGATAACCAATGCAGCCCCGCAGAACTGGCGCTTTTAATCAGTTTTTTTGGTGCGGCAAAAGAGCCGGAATTGCGTGAAATGATCAGCGAAGCTTTGCTTGCAGAAGATCAATCGGCAAGAACGGGACCTGATTATCAAAAAAAGCTGCAACTGATTTACCAGGAGATCAGCCGGGAAATTGGCGGAGCTGATCAAAAAATAACACCACCTGTATTAGGCAAAAGAGCTGTTTGGCCAAGCATTGCCGTTGCCGCTTCTATTATTCTTTGTCTAACCGCCGCTGCCTTTTTCATATTGCATAAAGCACCTGTTCAGCAACTAGTCATCAACCAGCCTTTTAAAAACGATTTGCTGCCGGGTGGTAATAAAGCTATTTTAACGCTGTCTACCGGTCAGCAGATTGTTTTAACCGGAGCCCGGAACGGGAAGCTTGCCCAACAGGGAGATGCAGCCGTTACCAAAACGGCAGACGGGCAGATTGTTTACAGGACGGCTGATGTGTCAGCTACCGCCGAAGTATCTTACAATACCACCAGTACACCCCGTGGCGGACAATTCCAGGTAGTGTTAGCTGATGGCACCAAAGTATGGCTGAATGCGGCGTCCTCCATCACTTATCCGACAGCGTTTACCGGAAATGACCGCCAGGTGGAGATTACCGGAGAAGCTTATTTTGAAGTGGCGCATAACGCAGCGAAGCCTTTCCGGGTAAAGAGTAATGGTCAAACTGTAGAGGTACTGGGCACACATTTTAATATAAACGCCTATAAAGACGAGCCGCTAATCACTACTACTTTGTTTGAAGGGTCCGTCAAAGTAATTAAAGGGACTGCATCGGCACTGCTTAAACCAGGTCAGCAATCATTGGTAACGGAAAAGGAAAATAATCTGAATATTAAAGTCACTAATAATGTTGACCTGGATCAGGCCCTTGCCTGGAAAAACGGGAAGTTTTATTTTACTGATACAGATATTGAAGAAGTAATGCGGCAGATTGCGCGCTGGTATGATGTGGATATTGAATATAAAGGTAAAGTTCCCAATATGCGGCTTTCGGGCTCCTGCTACAGAAACCTGACCGCTTCCAAAGCCTTAACGATATTAGAATACACAGGCATTAACTTTAAAATAGAAGGGAGGAAAATTATCGTCCAGTAATTTTACAAACTGATTAAACCGGTGGCAAGGCTGCCTGGCCTGGGTTACCCATAAAAAAAAACCGGAAAGTGCGCTAACACCGTCCGGCCAAATAGCATGGGTCAACCGATTTTAACTATTGATCGAACAAAGTTTTTCACAAACCCAAAACCATACAAAAGTATGCAATATTTCAATTTTTTTCAGCCTTGTCATCAGCACAAGCGAATTAAAAAATTACTCTTGGTTATGAAACTAACCACCATGTTAATGATCATCGGCTTTTTGCAGGTAAGTGCTGTTTCACATGCGCAGCACATCAACCTAACGGCCAAAAATATTTCCCTGTCGAAGCTTTTCAGGCAAATTGAAAAGCAAAGCGGGTATGCTATATTATATGATGCAGATATTCTGAAGGACCTCCCGAATGTCAATGTAGAAATTAATGATGCAACGATTGAAGAAGTAATGGAAAAATGCTTCCAGGGAAAGCCGTTGGATTATAAGATCATCGATAAAAATATAGTAATCAGGCGCAAACCGGAGATACCTGTCGCCGTGCAAAAGCCTGGAGTCAGACTTTTTACCGGTACTGTATTTGATGAAAGGCAGCAACCATTGCCCGGCGTAACAATTAAAGTTAAGGGCGCTTTGACGGGACAAACGGCCTCAAATGAAAAGGGTAATTTCAGTATCCTGGTTATGGATGATGAAAAAGCTGTTTTGCAATTTTCTTTCGTTGGGTACGTAACGCAGGAAATTCCTGCTGCCCAGCTTAAATCGCCTTTGGTAGTTAAACTGAAAGAGGATATAGGCAAGCTCGATGAGATACAGGTTTTAGCTTACGGGCAGACTACCCATAGACTAAATACAGGTGATCAAACCACGGTTACCGCTAAAGATATTCAAAATTATCCCGTTGGCAATGTGTTGTCTGTACTGCAGGGAACAGTACCGGGTATGGTGATCACTCAAAGTACCGGACAGGCAGGCAGCACTTATAATGTAGTTATCAGGGGGCAGAACGGCATCTACACCAGTTCAGATCCGCTCTATGTTATTGATGGTATTCCATACAGCGGCGGTTCTTATTCGTCTCAAAAATCAAACTACTTAGGTTCGAATGGTAAGGCTTATGATGCGTTAAGTTTTATAAACCCCCTGGATATTGAAAGTATAAACGTACTGAAAGACGCTGATGCCACAGCGATCTATGGTTCAAGAGGAGCGAATGGTGTAATTCTGATCACTACCAAAAAAGGCAAGATCGGCGATACAAAAATTGATGTAAATGTTTACAGTGGAATAAGTGACGCGGTAACGGTACCACAATTTTTGAATACCCAGCAATACCTGGCAATGCGCCGGGAAGGCATGAAAAATGATAACCAAACAACGCCGGCGTTTAACGCCTATGATCTTAACGGTACATGGGATACTACACGTTATACCAACTGGCCAAAATTGTTTTTAAGCGCAAGGGGCAGTACCACTAACGCCCAGGCGAGTATATCAGGCGGAGGTAATAACACATCATACCTGGTAAGCGGTAACTACAGGAACGTTACTAACGTTCAAAAGTTAATTGGTGGAGGGGATCAAACTTCATCGCTGCATTTCAACCTGAATTCTTCCAGTACTGACGGACGGTTTAATATCAGTTTCAATGGGGGGTATACTTATGATGATAATACAATACCGTCTGCCGATCTTTCCGGCGACGCCAACCTGGCTCCGGATGCGCCCGCACTTTATAGTCCGAATGGCACGTTAAATTTTCAGAACAACACGTTTGGTAACCCGTTATTACAAAGTAAACTCCTGGCAAATACAACCGTATCAAATTTAACGAGCAGTTTGACACTAAGCTATCTTATCGTAAAGGGGCTTAAATTTCAGGCTACGGCAGGCTATAACAAACAAAGCCTGAATGAATTTTTGGGCAACACACTGGCGTCTATTTTTCCTTTATACGTGACGACTTACGGGTTTAAAGGCTCGAGTAATTTTACTTATGATAACAAAAGCTTCTGGAGCCTTGAACCCCAGTTAAACTATAGTACCCAAATAAGCAAAGGAACACTCGACATTATCGGAGGGGCAAGTTTACAGAAGCAGCTTTACGATGCCATGGAACTGCAGGCCAATGGTTATAATACCGATTTGTTAATTAATAATATTGCCGGAGGGACAAGTGTCACCCCGCTGGGCTACAATGCTTACACCTATAAATACAGCGCTATTTTTGGCCGCGCGAATTATAATTGGGACAACAAATATATCCTTAATGTTTCCGGCCGTTATGATGGTTCCAGCAAATTTGGGCAGGACCGGCAGTTTCACTTATTTTATGCAACGGGCGCCGCCTGGTTGTTTTCCTCGGAAGATTTTGTTAAAAAGGCATTACCTTTTCTTAGTTTTGGAAAGTTAAGAGCCAGCTATGGTGAAACCGGAAATGACCAGATCCCTCCTTATTCTTACCTGGAAAACTTTAGCGCACTTACATCCATTAACTCTTACCAGGGCATCCCCGGTCTTTTGCCCACTAATCTGCCCAACCCTTACCTTAGCTGGGAAACCACAAGGAAATTAAATTTCGGGCTTGAATTACAATTTTTTAACAGCCGCATCGGTGTCGAAGGAAACTATTTCATTAACCGTACCGACAATACATTATCGGGCACGCCGTTATCGTCAACCACAGGATTTACAAGCATTACCCAAAACATCCCGGCTGTAGTACAAAACAAAGGCCTTGATCTTACGCTGAACACAACAAATATT